>Ga0194039_1000117_pt1 | contig 51070 bp, 49 predicted proteins | sample JunL228m_MetaG_FD_148679 | JGI IMG/M metagenome (GOLD analysis project Ga0194039, IMG submission 148679) | Anoxic zone freshwater microbial communities from boreal shield lake in IISD Experimental Lakes Area, Ontario, Canada - Jun2016-L227-8m | ecosystem: Environmental > Aquatic > Freshwater >...
ATTATAATCTCTTCCTGGGGCATGATCGTTCTCCTCTGTAATCATGTTGTTTGGTCACTCATTATTATATATCGAGTAACCTTTATGCCCCACTTGTTGATGAAGAGCCTCGGTTTGAGAATTACTGCGAGTATTTTTTATAATTTACATGGCAAAGACAAGAAAATGATTATACTTGGTAGGCACACATAGGTAAGTCATTTGCTGAAATGGCAATAATATTTAAGCATTGGAAAAAATATGAAATACAAGCGAAGAGTCTATGAAGTAGAGGCTGTTCAATTCAAAGGTGAAAATTTAGAAGAAGTAGCAACATTTACAGATGCTATGGTCTCAGATAACAACTTTGAGCATGTTACACTAATGCTCAAACCTAAGGGTCATTTGAAGCTCAATTTGGGAGATTGGATCGTAAAAAACGAGAACTCTGGGTTTACTAAGATGAGCAATGAGATATTTGAAAAGAACTATGAGCTTGTAGAAGCATAAATATTTCCAAACTACAGTGCACTTAGCTTTTTATCGCCCAACGGAGCTTTGCGCTAGTTGCTCTCGGATTTGTACGGCGCTCTTCCGAAGAAGCGCGGATAACTTCACGGGCAATCTGAGAGTAGATTCCATCGCGGTATCCTTCCAGAAAAGACTTCTTCACGCGACGGTCTTCACCGGAATGAAAAGTTAGTATAGCTACACGCCCGCTTTCTTTAAGGCATCCGGGCAGAAGGTTGAGAAATTGATCAAGCACAGTAAATTCATCATTTACTGCTATGCGCAATGCCTGGAATGTACGCTGCAATGATTTTTTAGTTTCTTCAATTCGAGTATCCTTGGGAAGATTCTGCAAAGAGTGAGTTATCAAATTCATCAAGTGTTTTGTTGTATCAATGAGTTGATTATTTTTAAATATCGTCTTTGCGATTACGACGGCATGAGGTTCATCGGAGTTTGTGATGAGGAGTTCAGTTAATTCCTCTTGAGTGATTGATTTGAGAAACTCTGAGGCCGGTTGTCCCTTACTTGGGTTAAGACGAAGATCCAGAGGAGCATCTACTTTAAAAGAAAAGCCCCGGGCCGGATTATCCAACTGCATTGATGAGACTCCAAGGTCAGCAAGCACAAAATCAAATGCTCCGCCCGCTTCTGGCAATAGGTGTGGCAAACCTGCAAAGTTCATTCGCTTAACAAAAAGAACATTCTCTGCAAAGCCAAGTCCGCGCAAACGAGCTTCAGTCCTAGGCAGTTCCAACGGATCTACATCAATGCCAATGAGCCGTCCTCCGGGAACAATCAGTTTGAGCAGTTCCTGCGCATGTCCGCCAAATCCGAGAGTCGCATCAAGCCCAATCATTCCAGGTTTTGGAGAAAGAGCTTCTAGAACTTCTTTGACAAGAATCGGGCGATGCATTCCAGCAGGAGTTTTGCCTTGATCTATGATTTTCTTAACTTCGTCGGAATACAGCTGAGGGTTTAATTCCTTGTATTTTTCTTCAAAGCGTCTAGGATGAGACCCGCTGTACCTCACTCTGCGTTTCTTAACAAAGTCGCTATCAGTCATAAGATTCTTATATTTTGTAGGTTTGACGAAACATAACAAACATCATTTTCAAGTAATATTTAAACCGTTTCATGAAAAGCATTAGACCATGAGTAGTAAAAAAATAAAACCAGATGGTAACTAAATAGACTGCCAGCCATACGCTGAATTTGGACATTTTAGCAGGTTTGAGCAGGACATGCATGCCGTTGTAGTAGTCATAGTTGCGTGAAATATTTACTCCTTTTGCCAAGAGCTGGTTTGTCAATTTTGTCCCAGGCAGCGGAACCATCGCAAGAATTTGAAGATAGGTAATTCCCCACTCGCGTAATTTACGAATTCCTCTAAAAAACGACCAGAAAGTATCAGTGTCAATTCCAGCAATAGTCATTGCCAATGTATCAATCCCCTGGCTGTGAAGTTTAGAGAGCCCATTACTGATGTCTTCTGGTGTCTGCCCTTTGTGAATTGATTTTAGAGCAATGGCATCAGTTGACTCAATACCCAGGCAAACAACTATGCAACCGGCGTTTTTCAGCAGCTGAGCTGTTTCGAGACTGGCATCGGCTACGCGCATTTGACAGACCCAGCCTTTTGGAGGTATGAGATTTTCAAGCGGCATCCGCCTTAACATTTCATTGGCTATAAGCTGACTTTCATGAGTGCCAAAAAAGTTGTCATCTGCAAAAAAAATAGTGCAGTTTTCCCAGAACCAGGTGTAGTTATCTCTCAGCGTCTTAAGCTGAAGCATACGAGATTGGATCGTTGTGAAACGATATGGACCAAAAAAGTTTCTCACTGCACAGAAAACGCAATCATAGGGACATCCACGGCTGAACATCAGGGGTAGCTGATGTATCTTCTGATGCCCGCGAATAGTTTCAAAGGCAGGCAAAGGCAAGGCTGAAAGTTCATCACTGGTCAAAAGTTCCTGATCAGGGTTGTGCTGTCTGATATTTGTCTTGGTTTTCCATGTGATTCCAGGCACATTTTCCCATGAAATATTTTGTTCTATAGCCTTAAGGAGAGCAGGAAAAGTCTTATCTCCTTCGTGTCTTACGACCGCATCAGCGCCAACTTCTAGTGATTCATCCGGCAAAACAGTGGCATGCGGACCGCCAACCAGAATAGTTCCCTTATAACCTGCTTTCCTGAGCTCTTTAATCATGACATAAGTGGGATTAGCAGTGCAGGAGATAATGCTAAAACCGATTAAATCATAACTAAGCAATTCCAGCCAATCAAATTTCTGAACAGTTTCAACGAAGCATTCGACACTGTAGCCTAACTGTTTCAGGATGGCTGCCAGAAGCGGGATTCCCCGTCCCATCTTAATTAATGCATAAATATTGAGACGATCGCGGCTGGACATTTCTACTAAAGCAATTTTCATCTGATATATATCCTCTCTTGAAGCTGTCTTCATAGATATTTATTGATAATGCAAGAAATACGCTAATGATAGTCTCCTACTGATAGGAAATTTTCTAGAGCGTTTAATGTTTCCTGCTACAAAAGGAAAAAGAAACCTTTTAAAGGTAGCGGGTTTTGACTGAAAAGCTACGATGAAAGAAGATGTAGATGATTATTGGCGGTAAATAGGCGAACTCTTGTCGGTTTGACTTGAAGGGCCAAATCCAGATCTTTTCTTAATCTTATAACCTCTATGTTGTATGCTTGTTGCAGTATTTAATGATTGAAAAATCCTGCTTGGATTATTTAAATTGCTATCATGCCTTTTTAAGGTTAAATCGATAAGTATTTTTTAAATCATTGGTAATAAATATATAACGCATTACTGTCTTTCTCGTCACATATACCAATAGATTCATTCCCTGGCAGGAATGGTTCGCAAATATTGGAAAATTTTATAGCTCAGGAGAACTTATGCCAAGTAGTCTTTATGTAGGTAATCTTTCCTACACAGTAACAGGGGATTCTTTAAACAAGATGTTTTCAGTTTTCGGAACAGTCGAATCAGCAAAAGTAATAACAGATCGTGAAACAGGTTCATCAAAAGGCTTTGGCTTTGTTGATATGACTAATGCCGAAGATGCTCAAAAAGCAATCAAGACATTAGACGGAACAGAAACAGACGGCAGAAAGATTGTTGTAAATCTTGCTAAGCCTAAAGAAGATAAACCTCGCAGTAGCGGCGGCAGAGATGGCGGCTATTCTTCTTCTCCTCGTAGAGAAGGCGGGTATTCTTCCCGTAGGTAGAGGCTAGTTTTAGTTTCGATACGATAAAGCAGTGCAAACTCAGGTTTGCACTGCTTTTTTATTTCAGCTTCTAAGCGAATTGGAATTATGAAGGAAAACAATCTTCCTCTTGATAAATTCGAAGCTCAGAGCTTTCATATATTACTGAGGTTATAGCGTAATTCGAAAAATGAGGTAATTGATGAGGAATGCAGTCGCAATTTTAATTCTGATGGTTTGTTCGCTAACTCTAGTGGCGAAAGAAGTTATTCTTGTGCAGGGGGCTATGGATATGGAAGTTGACCTCTTGATAAAAGCTCTAAAGAATCCAGAGGAAGAGACTTTTGGCTCCTGGACTTTCTGGAAAGGGAATATCGGCGAGAAAGAAGTAATAGTATCAAGAACTGAAATAGGTCTTGTTAATGGCTCTGCTGCTACTGCCATAGGGATAGAGAAATACAAACCCACAATAGTCATTAATCAGGGAACATCAGGCGGTCATGCTAAAGAGCTTCATGTGGGAGATATAGTTCTTGGAACGAAAATCTTTAATATGGGTGCAATGCAGTCAGACAGGAAAGAGTATGGAGTTGCAGAAAACCCGAGAGACTGGAAGTTTTTTGACCAAGTGCAGAGTTTGAGGGTTAATGGGAAAGTGCAGGAACACAAATATTTCGAAAGTGACAGCAATCTTATATGTATTGCAAAGGAAACAAAATATGGTCACGGCAAAGTCGTGGAAGGAACTATAGGCTCAGCAGACCAGTGGAATAGAGAGCTTGAAAGAATAAAATATTTGAATGCCACTTATGGCACTACTGCCGAAGAAATGGAAAGCGTAGCTTCTGCTCAGGTGGCAAAAGCTTTCAACCTTGAGTTTTTATCTGTAAGAGTATTATCTGATTCAGAACCATACAAAGAGGATTTTAAACCAGAGACAGCCTCATGGTGTCAGGAATATGTCATAAGCATAATCAAGGCAATAAAATAGAATTAAAATCAGTGGTTGATATTTTGTTCTTTTTTCATCTCTTCTATTTTCTTTTTCATCTCTAAAAGCTGTTCGGGAGTAATCTGGTCGAAATATTCGTCATAGTCTTTCAGGTATTCGCTTCTATTTTCTTCGGCTAGAGCAGCCCATTTATCTTTAGGTATATTTAATGAATCCAATGTTACTTTGTCAGCATTGGGCATAAAAGCTCCCAATCCGTGCAAAGCTATCCATGCAGGATCATAATTGTGTAGAGTGCTTCTGTCCCATTCTGCTGCTTTTTTCAATAACTTCTTAGAGTTTTCAATATTCTCGAATTGAATACTTCTCAAAAGATCGGGCAACTGAGCGCTCATAGCATCGACAGAGTCCTCCACTGATTTGTCAGTACATTTTTTGACATCATACCACATTCTAATTCTTCCTGCATAAAGCCAGAAAATTGCATCGTCATCCTTATTCTCATAAAAGAAATACCTGGAAAGAAAGAAGAATACGGCTGGGCAATATTGGTCAGAATGGTCAACTATTTCTTTAGCTGTCTGGGCTTTAACTTTATCATTGCCGTTCAATAATGAGTCTATAGCCTGCATTTCCCGTTTCGTGTCAATCTGAGCGTAAACTCCCTGAGGTTGCACTTCATCAGTTTCTGCGAAAACTATTGGGCAGACCAGAACGAAGCATAAAACCATTATAATTGTGCTTTTCATTGATACTCCTTTATGTTGTTTAGTCTTCCCATTGCGCATCAGCCAGAAGATCTTTTTCCGATTCCTTCTGAGCGAGTTTATTTTCTTTCTCTAGCTTTACGGCGTTATCCAGCATCGCCTTATTGACAGTAAAAGGCACATAGTCGGACCAGATCCAGCGCCCGAGTATGTCTTCAATTAAAAATGTTCCAAAATAATTGCCACTTTTTACTGCTTCATTTTTAATAGTGTAGTTTGAAAGAGCTACTGTCGGACCATCTACATACTCATAGCTAAGCTCTTTAGCTTCGATGTAGTGTCTATATAAAATAGTTATTTTTTCTCCTAATTTAGGCGGGTCCTTGAGCCATGCCGGGACTACACGATCCCCGAATTCTCTTTCGCTCCACATATAAGTAATTTCGGCTTCGTTATTATTTTTCTGAGCTACTACCAGGAAGCAGGTTTCGCCTTTGTATTTTATGGCTAAAGATCCGACAGGAACAGCGCCTGCTTTGCCTGTGCGTTTATTGCCTGATATTTTGTGATCTGGATCTTTTTCTGCAATAACTGTCTCTTTTATCCTGTCAATATTCCGATCCCAGTATATTGCTACTGGAACCTTTTCAATGCAGAACTGTTTGCCAGTGTTGATGAAATATATATTGCCTGAATCTTCTTCGAGCTCAATTTTTGAATGAACGCCTGTTGCTATAAACTTGCGATTATCTGAATATCCTGTAATGAAGGAAATGCTTTCAATCAAATCCAGATCGTTTTTAGCACTTTTTATGGCGACGCTGTATTCATAATTACCTTGAATATTTACTTTCTTATTTACTAATTCAATGTTGCCTAATATCCTGTAAGCTTCACCTCCAAAGATATCCTTATAATATTTATTCATAAAAGCATTATAAAGAGTGGATATTTTACTTCCTAAGTACTTTTCTAAGACATCGCCTAGTCCCCATGCCTGTTCGAGTTTGCGATCTACAAAAAATATAGATACTCCATTAGAGTTGGGGCGGAGATTGCAGTTCCTATTGTAAATCACAGCCTTTTTTATGGCAGATCTCAGAGGCAATGTGTTAATTTTATAAGATTCCTGAATTTGATCAGCAAAATCGTACATGTCAACCAGTCCTGCTAGGTAAACATATTTTGACATTTCAGCATAAGACTCCGAACGGGACCTTGCTATAGCCAAAGCCCTATATTTCTTTTGGATGTCTTTACCCGAATCTATCTGTGAAAATAACTTGTCCCATTCATTTCTGACATTCGCAATAGCAGACATATCCAGCAAAGACATTGTAACCATAAGTCTGGTTTTACCTTTAATTGTGTCACAATGGGATTTTACGATCAATGTACCCAGGTCGGAACCGTCCATAGAAGGTCTATTGCTCAATCCTTTTAAGAAATTATTGTAATCCCAGTCGCCGTATTCGAGCTCTTCTGATCCTACCATATATTTTGCATAGTTGCAAAGGGCGCTAGCAACCTCAATGTTTCCCATTAGACAGCAGTCAAAGCCCAGGAGTTCTAATTTTTTACCGCCTAATCCCTTAGCTAAAGCATTTTTAAGATCCGGGAGGCTTATACCCTTATTGTCGTTGAGTACATCTTGTCCATAGCCGGAAATAGGTCCCCCGCCGTGATCCCACAGGATAAGAACATATTTTTTAGAAGGATAATTCTCTATGCACCATTTTATATACCCTGATAATATTTGGGGATCGGACATTTTATCTTTAGGCAACAATTCATTTTGAAGAATTATTGCTCTGTCGGATGTTACCTCCCAGTATTGAACGGACTCGTTGCTGATTTTTGGGTTGGCTAAATACCATTCTTTGCATCCGCCTGTTGCTACTATCAAATTTACAGAAGAGGATCTATTCGACTCACACATCTCACCTATACAATTTGAAGCGCTTGGATTGTCAGAGGTTTCCAGATCAGAACCCATCAGATAAACCATAATTGTATATTCAGCTTGTTTTTGGGGTGGAGTATGTGAAGCGGCGAGAGCCTCATTCCCTGTGATAAAACCTAAAGAAAGAAGAATTAAAAGAAGAAGATTATTCATAGTTTTAGTCATGATTGTACCCCCCTGCTATTCAGCCCTATAAGTTTGACCTATATTTTCCATTCTATATCAGACATCTCAAAAAGCAATGATAGGTGGATTTTAAAATTTTGGACTCCGGCAATTATTTCCAAGCTTTTATATTCATCCTGTGTATAATTACGAATCGACTCTTTAGTTTTAAAAAATGAAATATTAAGGTGATTTTTTCTATGAACTTACTGGAAAGGTTTTTTAATCTCAATAGCAGATCCACGACTGTAAAGACAGAACTTCTTGCCGGAATGACTACATTTATGGCAATGGCGTACATTTTGGCAGTTAACCCGATAATCCTTTCCAATGCAGGAATGGATCCGAAAGCAGTTTTTACGGCCACCGCGATAGCAGCAGCTGTAGCTACAGGGGTAATGGGACTTTTTGCAAATCTTCCTGTGGGGTTAGCTCCGGGAATGGGAGAAAATGCTTTTTTTGCATTCACGATTGTGGTTACAATGGGTTACTCATGGCAGTTTGCGCTCACGGCTGTGCTTCTTAGCGGCATTATTCTACTAATATTGAGTCTTGCAGGAATTAGAGAACTCATCATCAATAACTTCCCTAAGGCATTGAAGAATGCTATTTCAGCGGGGATAGGACTTCTGATTATATTTATCGGCTTATTTAATTCTGGAGTGATACAAGTCTCAACTACAGGAGCGCCAGTCTCACTTGCCAACTTCGATAAACCATTTATGATCCTGGCAATGCTTGGAATAATTATCACAGCATTGGCTATGCACAAGAGAATTCCTGGCGGACTAGTATTGTCTATAATTATTGTGTCGTTGCTCGGGATCCCATTTGGCATAACAAAATTTCCGGAAACTCTATTTAGTTTGCCACCGTCTGTGAGTTCTACATTTATGAAGTTTCAGTTCGACAAGATTTTGAGCATAAATATGCTTGTAGTCGTCCTTGTTACTTTGTTTATGGGGCTTTTTGATACAATGGGGACTTTGATAGGCGTTACTACAAAGGCGAAGTTAATAGATGAAAAGGGCAAGATACCAAATTTGAAAAGGGCCTTTCTTTCAGATTCGATTGGAAGCATCACGGCCGCCTGTTTTGGGACAAGTTTGATAACTGCCTATGTGGAAAGCACCGCAGGAATAGCTGAGGGGGGAAGGACTGGCCTTACATCCCTTACTACGGCTTTGCTTTTTGTTATAGCTCTATTCTTTGCTCCGATATTTCTGGCTATTCCGGCCGTAGCAGTAGCTCCAATTATGGTTTGCGTCGGGATCCTTATGCTTGAACCTGTTAAAGAGATAAACTACGCTGATCTCACGGACGCTATACCTTTTGCTATTACACTTATATTTACTGCGCTTTCCTACAGTATCGCAGATGGTATAGCATTGGGAACTGTAAGCTATACATTGCTTAAACTCCTTTCCGGCAAAAGAAAAGAACTTAATTGGATGGTTATAATTCTTGCCATAATATTTGCCATTAAACTCTTTGGGTATAACTATATCGTTTAACATGGAAATATTTATTGTAGCAGTTTTTATTTTAGGCTACTGTGCGATTGCCTTTGAGCATTTCATAAAGGTAAATAAAGCGGCCAGCGCGCTGATTACAGGTGTCCTGTGCTGGACAGTTTACATTCTTTTTTCCAGCGATAAGGTTGCAGTTTCAGGGCAACTCAGCGATCACATGGGGCAGCTTTCAGGCATCCTGTTTTTTCTCTCATATTGCGCAGGCAATGGCGGCAGTATTCTAATCATTGGATCTGCAGCTGGAGTGGCAGCAATGGGGATGGAGAAAATTCACTTCTTCTGGTATTTGAGGAAAATCACATTTTTTGCACTGTTGGGATATTTTGCAGGTGCATTGACTTTTATCTTACAACAATACCTTTTCTAATGACATATTTTGATATCCACACTCATAATATTAACAAAGAAAAAGATGTAGTATCCATAGTCTCTGCTCCATGGGCTGAGGGTGAGAACTTCTATAACATAGGGATTCATCCCTGGCATATAAACGAAAGTTACCACGAGAAGCTTAAACATATCGATTCTATCGCTGATAAGCCTAATATTCTCGCCATAGGAGAAATTGGATTAGATAAAGTTTGCAAAACTGATTTTGAGCTGCAAAAAGAAGTTTTTACCAAACAAATTGCGTTAGCAGAAAAACATCATAAACCTGTTATCATCCACTGCGTCAGAGCTTTTGAGGAAGTTCTGGCTCTGATTAAAAATGTAAGTGTTCCAGTTGTAATCCATGGATTCAATAAAGGTGCTGAACTTGCAAGGCAGCTAACAGAGAAAGATTTTTACTTGTCTTTCGGCAAATCGCTTTTTGATAAAAATACAAAATCCATTGGAGCATTAGAAGAGACGCCTTTATTTCAGATATTTCTGGAAACAGATGACTCTGATTTTGATATTAAGGATATTTATAAAAGAGCGGCGGAAATTAAAGACATGGATATAGAAGTCCTTGCCGGGCAGATTGAACAAAACTTTAAAAAGGTGTTTAGAAATAATGGAATCGGATGAAAAGCCACATTGGAATATAAGAACTAGGCATCTATTGGGGAAAGAGTCGATGGAGATTCTTGCTTCATCAAGCATTTTAATCGCAGGGGTCGGTGGAGTCGGAGCATTTGTAGCCGAATATCTTTGCAGGGCAGGAGTCGGCAAGATTACTATAATTGACTGTGATGTGGTAGATGAAACTAACCTGAACAGGCAGTTAATCGCTCTTAGACCTGACATTGGAAAAGTTAAAGTTCAACTCATGGCCCAGAGGCTGAAGAACATTAATCCCAATGCAGTTATTGTTCCTATCCAAGCCTACCTGAAGGACGAAAAAACACCTGAAATACTTAACTCAGACCATTTTGATATTGTGATTGATGCAATTGATACCTTGTCCCCAAAAGTTCACCTTATTTTGAAATGCCTTGAGCTCAAAATAAAAATAGTAAGCTCTATGGGCGCAGGCGGTAAAATGGATCCGTCTCAGGTGCAACTTGCCGATATATCAAAAACATTTAACTGCATGCTTGCCAGAGCGGTAAGAAAGAAGTTAAAAAAGCACAAAGTCTATAAAGGCTTCAAAGCAGTGTTTTCACCGGAAGATGTTAAAGGAGAAGTTATAGAGATTGAAGACGATCCTGATGCGGTAACGAACAAAAAGTCCATCGTCGGCACCATTTCCTATATGCCGTCGGTTTTTGCGTGCCATTGCGCCGCCGCCGCAATTAAAGAACTACTCTCAGGGAGGGACTCAGTCCTCTGAGTCCTAATATGGTCGAAGTGGACTTTGACCCTCCCAGGAATTTATTTTGCTAAGTGTTCATGATTAGGATCGTACTTTGTTCTATCATGGACATTCCAGGTTAGACCAAGAAATAATATTGACAGCAGAGCAGATGCCGCGATCAGGGTAAATCCGCCATTCCATCCACTATGCTGAACAATCATTCCCATGACAGCTTCTGCGCCCATAGTTCCAAGGAAATATCCAAAAAGTCCCGTAAACCCTGCTGAGGTTCCTGCTGCCTTTTTAGGCACCAGGTCAAGAGCACTTACTCCGATAAGCATTACAGGTCCGTATATGAGAAAACCTATGGCTCCAAGGAAGGATATGTCTAGCATCGGATGTCCTGGAGGATTAAACCAATAAAGAAGTGTGAAGACAAAAACTCCAATCATGCAGAAGATCCCCATAGGTGCGCGTCTGCCGGCAAAGATTTTATCTGACATCCAGCCTACAAGGATAGTGCCTGGAATAGCTGCAAATTCAAATATGGCAAAAGCCCAGCGGGCATTCCCAGGGGAAAATCCTTTTACCTGTTCAAGGTATGTCGGCGCCCAGTTTAGTATGCCGTAACGCACAAGATAGACAAACGCATTGGCAATAGCTATAAACCAGACAAACTTATTATTTAAAACATGCTTGAAGAAAATTTCCTTGCCAGTTAGTTCGACTTCTCTGTCATGGATACCTTTTTCTACATCTGCAGAAGGGAAGTCATTCTTATAGTGTTCAATTGAAGGCAAACCCAAAGATTGCGGCGTGTCTTTACCAAAAATTAAAACTCCAATCCCGATTAGGATAGAAATAATTGCAGGAGCATAAAAGATTCCGACATAACTGTAACTGAAGATAATTAATCCGAGAGTTACGATTGGGCCTAGCATTCCTGCTCCGATATTGTGGGCTGTATTCCAGATAGACATTTTTGTGCCTCTTTCGCCATCTGAGAACCAGTGAGTCATCAATCTGCCGCATGGAGGCCATCCCATGCCTTGCGCCCAGCCATTTATAAGCATCAGCAGTAGCATAATCCAGAAGGTAAAGACATTGGCAAAAATAATATTTACAACTGCAGAGAGAATAAGCCCTGTGGCAAGGAAGATTCGCGGATTGCTTCTATCTGATACATTCCCCATTAAAAACTTGCTGAGTCCATAAGTAACAGCCAGTCCAGCTCCTAAAAATCCCAAACTCTGAATATCAAAAGTTTGAGAGACGCCGGTAATCGGATGAAGCACATCCTTTCCTGTAATTCCCATCAGAGAAGGCTTGGCTAGCGCAAGAGTGCTTCTGACAAAGTAGTATGAAAGGTAGCCAACATATGCTACCAGAAATATTTGCAGTCTGTATCTTTTGTATGTTCTGTCTATCTGGTCTTTCGGCAATTCGGCGGCAAATGGTGGCGGCGCGTAGATTTTTTTGATAAGACTAAACATAAACCTTCTCCGTGGGTTATGGATTAAAAATAAAAACTTCAGCCCAATTGTAGCAGACTTACAGAGAAATAGTTGTTAATTTTGCAAAGAGAGAACAAAAAAGAGCAAATTGAATTAATAAATTGAGATTGCTAGCAGTTCTTAAAGAGTTTATCTGCCTATGAAAGAGAGGATGCCATTTATGAAAGTAAGTGGATGGATTGGGCATCCTGGTATGTAGAGATCGACTTTATGCTCTTCAAGAAATGACCTGTCGAGGGCATTGGAATTTTTGAATAAACCGCCGCTGATTGCACAAGTCCCTGCAAGTATTACGACCTTAGGTTCAGGCATACACATATAGGCATCGACGAGGGCTTCAGCCATATTTTTAGTCATGGGACCTGTGATTACCAGCCCATCAGCGTGTCTTGGTGACGCGACAAACTCTATGCCGTATCGCCCCATATCAAAATTGGCATTGGAGCAGGCATTTAACTCAAGTTCGCATCCGCCACACCCTCCAGTCGAAACTTCTCTTAATTTCAAAGATTTCCCGAAGATGGTTTTTATCTCTTTCCTTATCTTGAAGGCAGACTCTATAAATGCCTTTTGTGTCATCTCATCATGAATAAGCAGAGCTTCTTTTGAATCAGTTGAAATTTTATTAAAGGTCGTAAAATTGATCCCTTCATATTTGCATAGTCTTTCGCAGTCACCGCAGAAAATACATTTTGACATATCAATCTGAAATGGGTTCATCTGCAGAGCATTTGTCGGGCAGATTTTTTCACATTTACCGCAACGGTCACATTTTTCAGAATCAAGTTTAGGAAGTCCCTTGTGCATTTTATCCATCTCGGCAGTTTTCAGGTTCTTTATAAACTGATCTTTGTTGTAATATTTTAATTTAAGTGTGTTAAGCATATTTTTTTGCCCTATAAGTCATTTCCGCAGTAGGAAAGGTTAAAGCTTTTATTGCACAAAGGAAAGTCTGATATTCCATTATTTCTTACCGATAAAGCCAGTGCAAACCAATTATTGAAAGAAGGGTCTTTTATCTTGTATTTTATCAGATCACCAGACTCACTTGTGATGGCAAAATGGACTATTTCGCCTCTCCATCCTTCTACAATTGAAATAGATATTGACGATGGGCTGAATTTAGCATTGGGTACAGATAGGATATCTGAATTTAGAGTTTCTCTTTCGATCTCTTTAAGAAGCTCAAAAACAATGTCGATGGATTCAAATATTTCTTCATATCTGATGTAGGCTCTGGAATGGACATCGCCTTTCTTAATGCTTTTCTTTGCAAGCAGTATTTTCTCGTAGGCTCCGAACGGGTGTGAAACTCTCGAGTCTATCATCACTCCTGAAGCTCTGGCCGCCATGCCAACTGCGCCTATTTCAATCATCTGCTCTTTCGTAACTTTTCCGGTATTGTCAAATCTTGAAGTTACTGTGGGGCATTCAAACATTGTTTCCCCCATCCGTTTGGCATCATCTTTTGTCTTGGTCAGGTTCTTTCTAATCTTTACAATCAATTCTTTATTGATGTCATAGGCAGAGCCGCCGGGCCTTAATAATCCACGGCCGAACCTATTGCCGCAGATGGATAAGAATGTATTTATAACAATTGTCCTTGTTACTCCAAAAACACAACTCCCCATCAAATATGCAATATCATTTGCCAATGCGCTTAAGTCAGCCAGATGCATGGCAATTCTTTCTAGTTCAAGAGCTATAGCTCTTATGAGTTGATCTTTATATGGAATTTTAGTCTCGGTTAGAGATTCAACAAGGTTGAGATAGGCAAGATTGTGCCCGATCACTGTATCCCCGGCAATGGACTCGGCTAAATGAGGAGTGAAGGGCAAACTGCTTTCAACAAAGAGTTTCTCGATGTTCCTATGTTGGTACCCCAACTGGATTTCAAGATGATAAACTTCCTCGCCACTGCATATAAATCTGAAGTGCCCTGGCTCTATCACTCCTGCGTGAATTGGACCGACTGCGACCTCATGAAGCGATTCTCCATCCATTTGGAAAAACGAGTAATCCTTCATCTTGGATTCATCATTAAAGGCACTTTCCCGATAATTAACAGGTTTCAGCCATGGATGTCCTTCAGGCATAATGCCGAATTCTTCGTAGAAGTCCCGCTCATACATGTGAAATGCATGGATTTCTTTTGTAATTGAATGATATGATGAACCTTTCTTAAGAAGGGCTGAGGATATGTAGATTATGTGGTTTTTATCATCTGATAAAGCAATAAAAAGCCTGATATTATCCGGTAAATTGTCCCATCCGAAAAATCCGATGCATCTTAAACGCTTTGCTGTGTAGTTTTCAATTATCATCGATCTTAATGCTTCAAATGACAGCAATGGAACTTCAGAGAGTTTAACTGTCTTATTATTGACTAATTTTAAGAAATTTTCCATATTGGTTCCAGAAGCTTAAATTAATGATGCCGCATTTTTAATCATCGTAGAAATAAACGGCCAGAGATAGACCCCGCTGATAGCCAGAATAATCAGGAGAATTGTCTGCGGTAAATACATCGTCCAGGAGAATTTCACGACATCAACTATGTCCAGTTCATCCATCTTAGCGCTCTTGCCGAAGGACATATTTATAACGCTTCTGGCGATGCCAAATATTATCACAGCAATAAGAATAACAAAAATCAAAATTATCAAATAGTGCTTGGCTTCAAATAAAGCTTTTATAATCAAAAATTCGCTGATAAAAAGCGGAGATGGCGGGATCCCGGCAATAGCGACAAAACACAGCATCCAGAGCCATGCTGTATAGGAATCGCTTCGAACTATTTCAGAGATGTTGTCAATGCGTTTGCTTCTGAAACGAATAAGAATATTGCCCGAAGTCATGAAGAATGATGATTTGGCCAGAGAGTGAAAAATCAGATGGATCAACGATGCATACACTCCGATTCCGCCGATACCTACGCCAATTGCAATAATCCCCATATTTTCAATTGAAGAGTAAGCCAGCATTCGTTTATAGTTTTTGACTCTAAGCACAAATACGCATGTTATGAAAATTGATAAGATGCCCATGCAAATAAGAAGAAATTTTCCATAAGAGGCACATTCTGCAATATTGAGAATGTGAAAATATCTCAGGATAAGCAATAATGCCGTATTTAGAAGGACGCCAGAAAGAAGAGCAGAGACAGGCGAAGGCGCTTCGGAGTGAGCATCAGGAAGCCATGAATGTACTGGAGCAAGCCCGGCTTTTGTTCCTATGCCTATAAGGAAGAAGACAAATCCAATATTGAGCCATAGATGGTTAAACAATGAGGGGTTAGCGTATAAGTCCTTGAAAAATAAACTATTAATAGACGGAAGTGATGCAGTTAGAAGAATTATCCCGACAAATCCAAGTGATATTCCTATTGAGCATATAAATACATACTTCCATGTGGCTTCCAGCGACTGTTTGGTTTTTTCAAAATATATCAGATAAGCGCTTGTAAGACTTGTGGCTTCAAGGAAAACCCACGAAAGAGCCATGTTGGAACTTAAAACAGCTCCTGTCATCGAAAAGACAAAAAGCAGGATGCCTACGGAGTAATAAGTTGCTTTTTTGTTATGCATATTAACAGCTTTTACATAACCGCTGCTGTAGATGGCCACAGCCAGGAAAACAGTAGCAAGAACAAGGAAGAAGAGGATATTCAAATCATCAACCTTGAAGTAGTGTCCGACAAGTGATGGGATTTTTATGCCATTATTAAGTGCATAGCATAGTGTTACCGATGCAATTAATAAAGCAATTGCATTAATAATAAGCAAGCAGCTTGAAAGCGTCTTATTTTTGAAAAAGATAAGCGCTATACAGCTTAAAAGCGGGAATATTAAAATAAACTCAATCATCATTCTCCGAATCCTTAAGTTGTACCAACACATCCATAGTGTCCTTGTCGAAAGTCCTATCTATTCTATGAACGAGAAAACCCAAGACAAAAACCGCAATAAAGAGGTCAAGAAGAACTCCTGCATTAACGACAAGCGGCATCTCTTTCTCGATAGATAAAGAGAGAAGGAATATGCCGTTTTCCATCATTATATAACCTATTATGGCAGTCAGGATTTTCTTTCTGACAGTTATAAAAAACAAACTTAGTATGATTGTCGAAATAGATATTCCGAAAGGTATGGGGTTTGTTACCAGCAGATGGTGTCTGGAAATTGCCGCGAATATGAATCCGAAAAAGAGTATTAAAGTGGCGATGACCAAAGAGTAGAATCTGGGCATGCTGGGTTCAGTGTCTGTAAAAGTCTCATTTTTCTTCGCTATCTTCCAGATAAATATCGGGATAACAAGCATCTTGATTACCAGCGTCTCAAAAGCAAGAAAGATATAGTTAAAAGTTTCAACATGCGCTGATAGCTGATTGAATATTAAGAACAATAGCAACCCTTGCAGACAGAGCATTTTGATAGAAGATTTAAGCCTGCTCGCAACTGACATATAGAGCATTGTAAATGCAAAGAACAAAACCAGTGTGTCTTCCATAAATTTACATTATCCTTACGAAAATAAACTTACTGCTACAAGAGCAAGTATGGTTAATCCTATTGAACTCATAATAAATATAAAATCTAAAACCCTGGACATTCTGAGTCTTGCTATTGCAGATTCAAGAGTGCCTACAAGCAAAGCTATCACAAATACAATCAAAAGGTAATAGATGAGCGAATGAGTAAAAAACAGGTCGTCAGGTAGAATTACATTGGCTATGAGAGAAGCGAAAATTACCATTTTAAGCGCAGACGAATAAGTAAGCATGGCAAGATCTGCCCCGGAGTTATCCAGAATCATCACTTCATGAATCATAGTTAATTCCAGATGAGTATTGGGGTCATCCACCGGCACTCTGCATCCTTCGACAAGTATGATTATAAAGAATGTAATTGCAGCTAAAATTATCATAAGATATCCAAGAGACCCGGCATGAGTCATGAGGCTCGATATGCTTCCGAATGAGAAATTTCCGGTCATTGCCGCCAATGATGCCATTACGATAAAAAATGCGGGTTCTACCATTGCGGAAAAGGCCGCCTCTCTGCTTGCCCCCATACCTTCAAAACTGCTTCCTACATCAAGAGCTCCGATTAGTGACATAAATTTTCCTAATCCAAGAACATAAGCAAAAAGGATGAACCCGCCGTTTATGTTAATTATTGCTGTACTAAAGGCAAAAGGTACGAGCAATGCCGCGAAAAATGTTGTCCCAAGCACAACAAATGGATACATGCAAAAAACAAAAGATGCAGTGTTGCTGATTACCTGGCCTTTCTTAAACAACCTTATACAGTCATAAAAGCTTTGAAGAATCGAAGGACCTTTCCTGCCGCCCCAGAATGCTTTTGTTTTGTTTATCACTCCTATGAATAAGAAGGGCAGGATGAGTATCAGAATTATATCAGTAATAATTTCAAACATAATGTTATCTGTATGTGAAAAAGAACAGCCCTCCGATTGAAAGTATTAGGAAAAGGAACCCATACAGTATGTAAATTTGAGTTTTGCCGCTTTGTATCCAGATAAATTTTGAAAAGAAGTTATTTATCACTTTAACAATCGGTTTAAGGATATAAAGCTCCAGATTGTCATAGATTTTGAATTTTAAATATCCCCTTTGAGGGAACACTCCATTTGGTGTGCGCTGCGAAGTTTTTTTATGTAGAGCATTCTCAAAAGTATCTGTAAATAGCGATGAATATGATGAAGAGGAATATTGCATTCTTGTATTCCCGGCCTGATAGCCGCAATCCCAGGTTTTGTACTTTTGCACATTCTTTCTTTTCAAATAAAGTTCTTTAAGTCCGCATGCAAAAAGAATAACTAAAAGCAAGCCAAAAAGGCAGATTGAAAGAGTCCAAAGCATGTTCATCACGAAGTATGATAAAATATAGCCGTTTATCTGTGTGCAGAATTGAGTCGCAACATTAGTAATCACAGGCAATACCGCCTGTGGCAGCAAACCAAGCAGGATGATCATAATTCCCAGAATCACTTTGGGCGCTATCATTTCAGGAGAAACATCTCCTTCGACATGCTCTGCTTCCTGACTTCGCGGCATGCCAAGAAAAGTTATTCCGAAAGCTTTCGTAAAGGTCAGCATCGCCATAGTTCCTGCAAACGCTAGAGCGGCCATAACTATCGGAAATATTATCAATATGTTCATGATGTGAATCTTAAGCCCATTCAAGAGTCCCATGAAAATTAGAAATTCGCTAATGAATCCATTTAGGGGCGGAAGAGCGCAGATTGACATTGAACCTAGTAGAAATAATGATCCTGTGTAAGGCATTTTCTTTATAAGGCCGCCGAGTTTTTCTGAGTTTCTGGTATGAGTTTTGGAATAAACTGAACCTGCGCAGAAGAAAAGAAGTTCCTTGAATATGGCATGGTTTAGCAAATGAAAGAGCGCTCCTGCAAAACCTAGTACTGCGACTGTGCCATTCTCATAAACAATTCCCAGCATTCCTACAGATATACCGATGCCGATTATCCCGATATTCTCAATACTGCTATATGCTAGAAGCCTTTTAATATCCTTCTGAGCAGAAGCATTAAAAATCCCATATAGCATGGTAAAGACAGATATTACAAGCAGAAAGTAAGCCATTTCAAAGGACGGCTTTTCTATCATTAGTATGACTCTTAAAATACCGTAGATGCCTATTTTGATCATCAGTCCTGACATGACTCCTGATATGTGGCTCGGAGCCGCAGGATGAGCTTTCGGAAGCCAGAAATGGAAAGGAACGAAACCTGCCTTGATACCAAATCCTAAAAACAGAATGACAAAAACGGCGTCTGCTAAATAGCGGTTGCCTTTTAATACGCTCTCAAATGAAGAAAAATTGTAGCTTCCTGAAATGCTCGAGAGTATGACAAACCCAATAATCAGAAACGCTACAGAAATATGCATTGTAACAAGATAATTGATTCCAGCCGAAAGAACTTCTCTTTTTTTGCTTTCGAAAATAACGAGAAAGAAAGAAGAAAGAGACATAAATTCCCATACGATGATAAAGAAAAAAGCATTTCGAATCACAGGTAGCAGAATCAGCGAAGAAAAGAATATTCCTAAAAAGAGATAATGTGAAGTTAATCCATACCCTTTATTATGATAACTCTTCAAATAGGAAGCTCCATACAGGACACCGATGAAGCCCATCACAATAATCAAAGTAACAAAAAATGCTGACAGCGGGTCAAAGACTAATGAAAGTGTGCCAGCGGGAAAGCCCATTTCAAATGAACATCCATAGCGGTAAGAGAAAATGAGACTCCGAAGAGAGATAGCCAGCGACACGAATGCCCCTGTGCCGTAGAAGAGCAAAAAAACAAACCCTTTTCGTTCATCCCTTGCCAGGATGGAAGCAATTCCTCCGAGCAGAATAAAGCATACACCAATTAAAAAAAGGTACATAGTCCAAAAATTTAAGTTAAAAAGCCTCTGAAAATTAGAGCGACTCTTTAACTATTCAAGAAAGCTAAACCATGAAACTTCTTTTTCTTTCGCTTTTGCAGTGTCTGAAGTAGTGTCTGGAGTTATTTCTGATTCATCTTCTGCGACGGTCTGTCCTTCGGGGTCTTCCACCGTAAGGTCTTCATCGTCATATGAACTCTCAAATATTGCAGGATCGAAATTAATGCCTATAAGCATCGGAACCCATGCTTCCTTATTGTAACAGAGTATTCCAAACTGCAGGTAAGAAAGATCCTCAGCATAACTGATTATACCGATCTGAACTCCATCCGTGCCTCTTGAGTAGTTGAAAAGACTCATCTGAAATCCTTCGACTCTTTTTGCGGCAAAGCAGATAACGCCGAGTTGTCCCCATTTACCGTGTTCCCTGATCATATTGGCCATCCCCATTTGAAACCCGTTGAGGTTATTTGTCATATTGACAAGAAGAGCTCCCTGAAAACCTATAATATTTGCAGTATCACTGCAGACCAGCGATATTTCCGCACCGTCAACTGTCCCAAGACCTGACGACATCGGCAAACCGAATCTGACACCATTTACATCTGTATTGTCTCTGTCATAGGCTGAATATCTGACATCAATAGATTTAACTTGTTCTACTTCTTGCTTTTCAGATTTACTTTCCGGCGCTGTTATCTGAGAGGATTCAACTTGTTTTTCTTCTGTTGCAGTTTCTTCATCCGCAAACACTTGAAAGAGAAGTAAATTTAACGCTATTAAGGTTAGGGAGAGTAACTTGTTTCTTATTTTCATCAATTGTATAATCCTTTAATTTGTTATCTTGTCAGACTATAGTTTAAGGCTTTAAGAAACTCTGGCAATGTGTTGAGAGCATTTAAAAAACTTAAATTTATGAAACCAAAAGAAATAGGAATTGCATCTGTTCAGAAAAGAAGGGATTTCATCCTTTGTGCTCTGGGCATTTTTTTAATAGCTTTTGTAGCAAGAATCATATTTGCATTTTTTGCTCTTAAGAATAACGCTGTTTTATATCCTGACTCGTATGATTATATCCGTCTAGCCGATTCAATCTGTCAGAATTTTTCTTATGGTTTCAATTGTCAGGAGATTTTCAGAGTTCCTGTTTATCCTGTTTATCTTGCTCTTATAAAGTTCTTTTTTCCATCTTCTTTTATCCCATTTACCGTTATCACACAATCAATTTTAGATTCACTGACGGCCATTATGATATTTCTGATCGCGCTCAGAATTTTCAAATATCTGGCGTTTGCTGCAATAACTGGGCTCTTCTACGCTTTTTCACCTCTGGCAATATCGAGCTTTACCCAAATATTAAGCGAAACTCTCTTCGCTTTTCTTTTAGTTTGTTTACTTTTGTTTTTAGTAAGATTTACGGATCGCAAGCCTTCCGTTGCTTTCTGTTTTACCGTTGGGATAGTGATGGCTGTCCTGACTCTAACAAGGGTGGTGTTTCTTCCATTAAGCCTGCTTTTCCTGTTCTTTGTTCTGATTAAGACAAAAAGTTTCAAAGCATTTTTGCTTACAGGATTAACTTGTTATATCATTCTTTTTGGATGGGGACTGCGAAACTATCTGGCCAGTGACTACTTTGGGATTTCGACCGTCTCAGCCATAAATACTTACCGATACAACGCCTGCGCTTTGGAAGCTAAAATCACCGAAAAACCATTTAGCCAGATTCAAAAAGAGTTCGATTCTAAACTATCTGCGTTGAAAACCCAGAAAGAACAGGCAGACTTCGCATCAAAAGAGGGATGGAAAATCATTTTTGAATATCCTTTTAAATATGCGATTATTCAATTAAAAACCTCTTTGAACACATTACTTCCAGTATCAGGCGACTTTATTAGAGCGTTTGGTTTTCAGCTTGGAGACAATGGAACCCTTGCAGTCATAAACTCGGAGGGACTAATAGCCGGTGTAAAATACTATTTTTCAGGGAATTTCGGTCTGTTTTTGATTCTCCTTCCATTGACTATTTTGCTTTTTATCCAATACATAATGTCTGTTATCGGGGCTATAAGAGCTTTGAAAGATTCTAATGGGCAGTTTCTTTTCGTATTTCTCTTAATTCTATGCGCCGTTTATTTCATTCTAGTCGGCGGGCCAGCTTCGACGCCGAGGTTTAGACTGCCTGCTGAAGGGATTATTTTTATTTTTGCATCGTATGGACTCTATGTTATTTGTCAACTTCTTTTGAGGCGTAGGAATGGCTGCTAATCCATCAGACCTTTTCTCATATAAAGCCCCGATTATTTCAGAAAAGGAAAACTCTATACAAATGCCGCCTCTTGCTCAGGTCGAAGGAGAAGTTCAGAAAATAGTTTACACGAATGAAGACGAATCCTATAGTGTTGTAAGAGTTCATGATAAACATGGATCACTCTTAACTCTTACAGGACCATTAGCAGGAGTTTTCGAAGGACAGGGGATAAAGGCCTCAGGTAAATGGGAAAAGCATCAGGAGTATGGTCAATACCTGAAAGTGGAAAACTTCTCTTTTACACTTCCTCGAACCAGAGAAGGAATCGAAAAGTACATTTCATCAGGTTTAATTCATGGGATCGGCCCTAAACGGGCAAAAATGATTGTTGCCCAGTTCGGAGAAAAGACTCTGGATATTCTCGATAATTATTCGGCCAGGCTTTCCGAAATTTCTGGCTTTGGTCGCAAAACTATTGAGTCGGTCAGGAAGTCGTGGCAAGAACAAGCTGATAAACGCGAAGTAACTATCTTTTTTCAGGGGTTGGGCATTAGCCTTGCCTACTGCACTAGAATTTATAAGCAATTTGGTTCAAATGCTTTAAAGATAGTAAAAAATAATCCTTACTCACTTGCTGAAATGGTTAGTGGTATAGGTTTTATCAGAGCCGACAATATTGCTAAAAATCTTGGGATATGTCATAACGATGAAAAACGGCTTATCGCAGGAATTAAATATACGCTGAGAAAACTTGCCGATGTCGGACATACCTGTTATCCACACGAAGAGTTTGTCCAGATTAATGCTGATACACTGGAAATAACAAACGAAGAGAGCAGAAAAAGTATTGCTGACGCTTCGGATAAAGGCGAATGCGTTATAGATACTATCTTCTCAAACTCTAAAACAGGTCTCTTTATCTTCGATACTATTTTGAGGAATTCCGAACTCCAATTAGCTTCAATTATTAAAAGCTTGCTTGGAGCCAGAAGTCATAAAGGAATGTTTTTAAACAATGCTCCTCCATCGAAAGACAATACAATCATATTTAATGGCGATCAAAATGAAGCAATAAACAATATTGCCAAATGTCCGATATCTATCATAACCGGCGGACCGGGCGTAGGAAAAACTACTGTTGTCAGCGAAATCATAAGGCGGGCATTATGCACTAAATTAAAAGTTTATCTAGCCGCTCCGACAGGAAGAGCCGCGAAAAGAATGTCCGAAGCCACGGGTTATAGAGCGCAAACTATCCATAGGCTGCTCAAATGGGAGCCAATTACCAAAGGATTTGTCTTTAATCAAAAAAATAAACTTCGGGCTGATTTAATTGTAGTGGACGAATGCTCAATGCTTGATATGCCTTTAGCCTTTAGCCTTTTCAAAGCAATAAAAATGGGAACTACGGTTGTGCTGGTAGGCGATGCAGATCAACTTCCGTCAGTAGGACCGGGAAATGTGCTTAAAGACTTGATTGCCTCATCCGTCTGTCCGGTTACTTTTCTTAAGCAGATTTACCGACAGGCGGCTCAGAGTAAAATTATTTCAGTCGCGCATCTGGTCAATAAGGGAAGAATGTTTAGTTTCGAGAAGGATGCAAATAATCGGTTGTCGGATTTTTATTGGATAGAACAAGATGATAATGAAAAAGTTTCTGACACTATCATTAAAATGGTTACAGAACGCATTCCACAACGGTTTGGTCTCGATCCTATCAAAGATATTCAAGTGCTATCTCCGATGAGCAAAGGTGTTTGCGGAACGATTGCGCTTAATGAGAAACTTCAGAAGAGCCTTAATCAAAACTCATCGCATAGTTTCAATTACGGCAATAGGTTCTTCAAAGCCGGCGACAAGGTGATGCAGACTCATAACAACTACGACAAAAATGTCTTCAATGGCGACATCGGTTTTATCTCTTCTATAGATATAAAGGCCAGCATCTTTACAGTAAAATATGATGACAGAACCGTACCTTACGACTTTGATGAATCGCTTGAGCTGACTTTGGCTTACGCAGTAACTATTCATAAATCACAGGGAAGCGAATTCCCTGCTGTGGTCATCCCCTGCGTAATGTCTCACTATATAATGCTTCAGAGGAATCTGCTTTACACTGGAGTATCCAGAGCAAAAAAACTGCTTGTTCTTATCGGCTCAAAGAAAGCAGTCTCCATCGCCATCTTAAACTTCCAATGCGCCCCCCGCTTTACCTGCCTTCACTATCACCTTACCCAATCGTAGCACGGGTATCTTGCCCGTGTAAAGTTTACGGGATTCTGGGAAATATGAGGTTCTCAGAAATTAGCCCGAGAAGAATTAGGATTATTGCCAAAATGGCAAGTTTGGGACCGTATTCACTGTAGTCAACGAATTTTGGACTTGTGACGGTTGTCTTTTCCATTTTGTTGATTTCGTTAAGAACAGTTTTGAGTCCTTCTGAGTCGGCTGCTCTGAAATATTTTCCACCTGTTAATGATGCTATGTCACCCATGAGCTTTTCGTCAAACTGTCCATAAATAGGCTCGAATTGAACTCCAATTGGAGTGTTTTGCAGTATGAAAGCTGTATTGCTTCCGATGCCTACTGTGTAAATCGTGATATTGAAAGTCTTGGCCAGTTTAGCCGCTTGCAGAGGGCTAATCCTGTCATTTACATTATTGCTTCCATCAGTAAATAATACCATTACCCTTCTTTTGGACGGAGCATCTTTTAAACTATTTACTCCGCTTGCTATAGGAGCGGCAATGTTTGTATATTCCCCAACAATTCCTGAAGTAACATTATTTATGTGAGAAAGAAGAAATGCGTGATCCAGCGTAGGTGGAGATGCCAGATAAGATTTAGGAGCAAATACGACCAGCCCGATTCTATCATTAGGGCGCTTGCCTATAAATTTAATAATCTCCTCTTTTGAGTATTCAATTCTTTGCTTTATTGAGCCGTCCTCAATTCCGCTTCGAACTCGTGATGCGCTCATATCAGGCGAAATATCCAAAGCCTGCATGCTTCCGGAAAGATCCATCAAGAGCATCATGTCAATGCCTTCAGCTCTCTGAATAAGCTGTTCTATCCCAAATTGAGGCCTGGCAAGCGCAATTATCAGAAGCAGAAGTCCGAAAGAGTACAGAATAGATGAGAGATGTGAAGTATTGAATCTAGACGGTTTCCCTATTGCTTCTACAAATGGTTTTATCCATGGAATTCTGAGCGTTGGTTTCTTCCTTTTGAGATTGAGTATAATCAGGGGAATTATCAGGAGAATCAGCAGCAAATACCATGGCGATTCAAATCTGAAACCTGCAACAAATTTTGTAAAACTTTCGCCCATACTTACTCCTTAGCCTCTACTTTATTTGCATCCTGGACCGGAGTTGTCTCGGCTATCAAAAGAAGGGCTCTTTCAATAGATGTTTCTATCATGCTCATGTCGGCATCGTATTTTGCGAACTTTATCATGTCGGCTGACAGCATAAACTCTCTGAGGAAGTTTCTGTCCTGATTAGTTAAAGGACTTGATGAGTTTTCCATGCCTGTCATAAATTCTTCGGTAGTTTGTTTAGGAGCATGAATATCAAACCTTTCTTCAAGATAAAATCTTACGGCATCGGTGAGTTTGAATAAGCATTTTATAGGAGTGATTTCTCCTCTAAGGAATTCTATTTTTAGTTCATTCAAAGCCAGAATAGCTCGTTCCCATGGGGTCAAAATCCTGATTTGGGCTTTCTTTTTCCTAAAGATAAACCATAAAACCACGATTATAATTAGCAGGACTATTCCTGAACAAACATAATAAAATGCTTTCGATTGAGTTATTGATTTTATCTCTTCTTTGGAAGCAACTATCGGTTTGTCAGTAACATTTTTAATCTCAAGCGATGTAAATTCAGGGATTTTTAAGTCCAGAATATCTTTCTTCCCATCTTTATCTGGAGAGAAAGAAACATGGAATTCGCCTTCAGGAATAATCCCTACAGTATAAGATTGAAGTTTTTGAATAATATTCCATGTACAGAATCCCCAGGAATTATTAACCTTAACGAATTGCGCTTTACCGATAAGCTGGCTTCCGTTGGCGCTTTTGGCTTCGGATGTTATCGGAGTTTTATTCCAGGGAGACTTGATAGTTATTACAGCTTGTACTACTTCACCAAGAGGAGTTTCATCAGATGGAATAATTGCGCTTTTGACGAATTGTACCGGAGCATTTGCATTTGTAACAGTCCTATATTTTATGTAAATAGCTGCGCCTAAGAAGCAAAGGAGCAAGATTATTGCTGCGATTGTAATTGATAAAATTTTAAGGAACTTCCTAATCATGATTTATTTAAAATCCTTTCTCTTCTTCTGAAGAACGACATAAGAGGTTTAATAAAATCCTCTCCGCAAACAATGTCTATAATATCAACTTTTGATTTGATGCAGACATCTTTGCTCTCTTTGTGAAGTGCTTTTGCCTTTTCCTTAAAAACCTCAAGGTTTTTGCCTTTTGCAGAGAAAAATGATATTTGGCTGTTCTCTGAATCACTTAGATTGAGATGCCCAGATTTAGGAAAGTTGAGTTCGATATTATCAAGAACTCTCACTGCGACCACATCATGCTTCTTATTAACTACTGTCAGCGCTTTGCCGAAATTGCTTTCTGTGTCTATCAGGTCGCTTATGAGGAATACCACAGCTTTTTTATGAAGAATCTTCATGATTTTCTCTAAGGCTGCCGAAATATTGGTGCCTCTGGATTCTGGTTTTCTAACAAGCACTTCACGGATTAATCTCAATATATGAGTTCTCCCTGATTTGGGAGGAAGATAAAACTCAACCTTGTCGGTAAACATCAGCAGTCCGACCTTATCGTTATTCCTTATCGCGCTGAACGCCAAAAGCGAGGCTATTTCTACGGCAGTTTCTTTTTTAGTTTTCTCTTTGCTGCCAAAATAATTTGAAGCAGACATATCAACTAAAAGCATGACTGTAAGTTCTCTTTCCTCCACATATTTTTTAATATACGGAGTTCCCATCTTTGCAGTAACATTCCAGTCAATATCTCTTACATCATCTTCCTGCGTATATTCGCGGACATCTTCAAATTCTATGCCGCTTCCTTTGAATACGCTATGATAAGCCCCTGCAGTAAGGTCATCAACCATCCTGCGGGTGCGGATTTCGAGTTTTCTTATTCTGGAGAGAAGTTCAGCTGAAATCATAATTTAGAAATAAAATTAAAATTTAGACGATCATGGAGTAAGAAGCTCGTCAAGTATCGTTTTAATAATGTCATCTGTTGTCATATTTTCTGCTTCTGCTTCGTAACTTGCCATGATGCGATGCCTTAGAATGTCATGCGCTACATTCTTGACATCCTGAGGTACTACATAAGCTCTTCCTTCCATAAATGCCGCCGCTTTAGAAGCTAGAACCATAAAGATGGAAGCTCTCGGAGAAGCACCGTATTGGATCAGAGAATCAAGATGTTTGATCTTGGCATTGGATTGTCTGAGTGAGAGCTGAGAATGTTCTTTGGGTCTTGTCGCAATCGTAAGGTCAAGGATGTATTCGATTACTTTGTCATCTATGTAAACTTTGTCCACCCATTCGCGGGCTTCGACAATCTTCTCAAGTGTTATTACTGCCATTGCTTCGAGCTCAAGTTTGGTATGAGCTATTCTGTCGAGTATAATTTTTTCCTCATTTCTCTTAGGGTAGGAAATATTGAGTTTGAACATAAATCTGTCCACCTGAGCTTCAGGAAGAGAGTAAGTGCCTTCATGTTCAATTGGGTTTTGAGTTGCCATAACAAGGAATGGATAAGGGAGCTTAAAGGACTGTCCGGCAATTGTTATTTGTCCTTCCTGCATGCACTCTAAGAGTGCGCTTTGCACTTTGGCAGGAGCCCTGTTGATTTCATCCGCCAGGGTGATATTAGCAAAAACTGGTCCCTTCTTTACGCTGAAGGTATTGTCTTTTGGGTTATATACATTTGTCCCTATGACATCTGCCGGGAGTAAGTCGGGGGTGAACTGGATTCTGGAGAACGAACCCTTAACCGACTGAGCGACTGTTTTAACTGCCAGAGTTTTGGCCAAGCCAGGCAAACCTTCAAGTAAAATGTGTCCATTTGCTATTAGAGAAAGGATCATTCTATTGATAAGTGCATCCTGCCCGACAATGACTCTGCCAATTTCAGTTCTTAATTTGGGAATAAATGATGCTACTTCTGAAATCTTGTTTTGAAGTTCCTGGATTGAGTTCTTATCCATAATAGTCAAAACCTCTTATATTTAGTTGTATAAAATCTTTGTTGACAGCGAAAAAATAGTATTTGAAATTCCTTTTTCCAGTCACGGTTTTTATAAAAATAATGTATAATTCGAATTTAAACTATTTCGCATTATAAAAGGTCATAAGTAAATGAGAGACAAAAAGACACTCCTGATAGCAAGTAATAATAAACATAAAATAATTGAACTTAAAAAAATACTTGAGAATTCCGACTTCAAAGTTATCTCAATGTCCGAGGCAGGTTTCTGCCATGAAATCGAAGAAACAGGTACGACATTCGAGGAAAACGCCGTGCTGAAAGCAAAAGCGATCGCATTGGAAAAGCACACCTTTGTGTTCGCCGACGATTCAGGACTTGAAGTAGAAGCCCTTGATAATAGACCGGGCGTTTATTCTGCAAGATACGCTGGAGACGGAGCGAGTGACAGCGACAGAATAAAAAAACTACTTGGCGAGCTCAAGGACAAGACAAATAGAAATGCTCGGTTCGTCTGCGTGATTGCCATTTCAACACCTGACGGAAAAGTCGAAATTTTCAGGGGCGAAGTTCGGGGAAAAATAATTGACTATCCAAAAGGAGAAAATGGATTCGGTTACGACCCTGTATTTGTTCCTGAAGGATTCACTCAAACTTTTGCCGAACTAGAATCCGAAGTCAAAAATAAAATAAGTCACAGAGGCAAAGCCAGCCAAAAGATGCTTGAAGCCATCAAAACTTACTAAAACAATGGTAACCACCACAAAACTCATTATTAAAGATAAATTGCCTCTGACTTGTTCACGAACTGGAACTTGCTGTCATGGGAAGCTTGTGCTGCTTAATCCATGGGAGTTGGTCTCTCTTGCCAGGGAGAAAAAAATTACTCCAAGGGAATTTCGCAATCTTTATTGTGAGTTCGGAGGGATTCGTTTGCGGTTTGATGGAAAAGAAGGGTGGAAGAATCAAAAAGCCTGTAGTCAATATGTCGCTAATTTTGGATGCAGCGTGCATTTGGGGCGCCCGCTATGTTGTCGGCTATATCCATTGGGGCGTCAAATACAAAGTGAAAAGGTTCACTATATGTACCAAGGGCATGAATTTCCGTGTTTGGAAGGATGCCCGGAAGTTTCCGGATTACCTTATTTAACTGTAGGCGAATATCGTAAAGGCCAGATAACAGATAAGTTTGAAAAGGCTCAAGATGAATATTTAGACCTGATGCAAAATTTGGCTGATATATCATTTATGCTTCTCCTTGATACTGGCTTAGCTAAATCTGGAGATAAGAAAACATTGGCACTATGGAGAAAAATGGGCAATGAGCTTCCAGAAGTATTAGCAGATAGGATAGGTCGCGAGTGGATGGATTATTTAATGCTTCCGGAAATTTCTGACGATTTAGAAGATTCAATTTTATTTGCTCGAAAACATAATGATTTACTCCAGTTAAAAGCGCAAGAAAAATTTGGAGCTTTGCAAATAAATCAAGAATTACATGAAGCTTCTGTTTTAATAATGGGAGTAGCATTGCATCTTGCTCGTGGTATAGGGACAAATCCAAAAAATCTTGCTGAACATTGGATCGATATTGCAAAGAATCATGGGGCTTTGGAATAGTATTATTCCTTGCTGATCTCAGATAATTTACGAATAACTCCTTCAACTAGTGAAATAGGGCAAGATGCTCCTGCAAGGATGGCTATTTTCTTAGCTCCTGAAATCAGAGACTTAAGATCTGTTTGAACTATTTCCTCTGTTTCGGGAATGAAGTGCTTAAGAACTAAATTTTCATCAAATGATGAACTATCCCTGATATAAAAAGTTTTATGCTCTTTAGATCTTGAAAGTTTATACAAGTTATTAGTGTTACTGCTGTCATAGCCGCCGACAACAAATACTAAATTAAGCTCTTTATTGCACAGAAGTTTTTCGGCCGCAGTTTGTCTCATATGCGTAGCTTTGCATATAGTTTTGCATGAAGTAAAGAACGATCCTTTTGCCTCAAAAGCATTTATTAAAACTTCCTCTATTGCAAGAGTCTCGGAGTAAAGCATAGTCGTCTGATTTGCCATGGAAACTTTAGACAGATTTAATTTGTCAGGGCGGATGATATGGATTTTAGATTTGTTCTCTTCGTCTGTAAGGTGCTTCACAAGAATATTTGCAGAAGCCATATCTGGAATTACTATGACGGCCGAATTTTTAGAAGCCCGGGAAATACTTGCTTCTACTTCGGGGTGAAATGGATGTCCGTGAATTAGGATCGTCGAACCATTTTTGGACTCAGAAGAGATAAATTTCCAAACTCTTTTTACATCTTTACAGGTCGTATCTATTACTCTTTTGTATTTGGCTCTTATCTTTTCTTCTAGGTCCTGATCAATGCCAAATGCAGGAATCACAATGACATCTTCGCTGTCAGCAATAGAAAAAATAGTTTCAAGCTCATTATGTGGAACGATTTTTACGCCCTTTGAGGCAAAATATTCATTGACATTATTGTTGTGAATGATTTCTCCAAGTATGAATATTTGATGTGATGAGCAGGTAGAAATTGTTTCTTCCATCAGTTTTATGGCGTGGACTACCCCCCCGCAGAAACCAAAAACGCTTGGCAGATATATTTCGAGATTCCCAACTTTTATAGGATTTGAAAAAGTAGTTTCTTTCGGTGCAATCAAACCTAATTTTTTATCTGAATTCATCAGGGTTTATCTGGAAAGCTTGTCCCATGGTTTCTTGAAGTAAGAAGATGGGTTTTTTAGTAGGTTAAACCTGATAATATGCCATAGAGCCGCCAAACCGTCCTTCCAGGTAATTTTCTTCCCTTCAGCATATGTACGGCCATTGTAAGTGATAGGTACTTCATAAATTTTTAATAGTTTGGCTTTGGCTATTTTCGCAGTTATCTCTACTTCGATACCGAAGCGTTCTGATTCGAAAATAATATTCTGAATAACTTCTCTTCTGAATGCTTTATAGCAGGTCTCGATATCTGTGAAGTTTAAGTCAGTAAGAAGGTTTGAAATAAAAGTTATCAACCTGTTTCCTAACTGATGTTTGAAGTACAGAACTCTTCCCGGGCCTCCCTGGAATCTTGAACCGTAAACCACATCTGCTTTACCGGAAACAATTGGAGCTGTAATTGCTGAAAAGTCAGAAGGCGAATATTCCAAATCGGCGTCTTGAATAATTACTATCGGGAATGACGCTTCATCAAAACCCTTTCGTATTGCCGCTCCTTTTCCTTTATTTATATCATGTTCAAAGATTTTTATTTTAGTGACTGATGAATACTTCTTAATGATCTGCGCTGTATTATCTTTAGATGCATCATTTATCACTATTATTTCTCCGACAAGTTCGTGTGGAATAAGCTCGTCAAGGACTGCAGAAATAGTTTTTTCTTCATTGTAAGCAGGAACAATCACACTTAGAATTTCTTTCATTATTTGATCCCATCAAGATTAATCTTTGTTGGCTTTGGCGGCTTCAATTGAACCAAATGAAATGACCGCTATCGAAAAACAAACCGTAATATATAGCAAAGCATATATTAAAGAATATCCTATATAGCTTAATGGTATATTCTTGCCGTTAGTTACTGCATCGACAAGCCAGAAAAACTGCCAGTTAGGCAATATTGCATATATTATAGAAAACACTACGCTGCCATTTGCCGCATATCCGCTTACAAGGTAGTCTGAAAGAAGGCCCAACACAAGTAGAACAAAACAGAGAATCAGATTTACTACAAGGTCAAATCTTGTCGAAATAGCCATTGAAATATTAACCATTATCCAAACGGCAAACAGAATTAATACCGCTAGAGATGTCATATTTTGTATAGTAAGTCCATTTTCGCTTAGGAAATTGGGATTCTTTACTATTAAACAAATAACCTGAAATAAGACCAGGAATGTTATCCCTAAAACACTGTTGCCTGAAAAAGATTTTCTGAAGAAATAGTTCATTAAAAACCCTGTAAAGCAACCGACAAAAATCAACAAATAGAAGGAATAGAAAATTTTGTAGTCAAGGTTAAACTGATCCACGGCTATGTATGCGGAGATAACAGCCGAAAGTGAAGAGACAAGTACAAATTGAGTTACAGCAAGCATAACTCCCAGCACTCTTCCTGCGAGGAAAATATTTCGGCTTATTGGTTTTGATAATATCAAAGAAATATTTCCAGACGAAATATCTTTATAGATGGAGCCTCCGGCAAGCAGCACCGATAATACCATAGAGAAGAGTAAAATAGATGCCATCGAACTATCCAACACCATTTTTATCTGTTCGTTAAAAACAAAGAACGAAAGCAGGGGAAAGAGACCGATAAAAGAAATAGTGAAGACCATTACGATGAAATAGAGAGGCTGTCTGATGCAGTCTCTGTATGTATTTGTGACTATGCCGGAAAAAATCATAACTTTCAGGATAGAAAAAAGGCCACTTTTTCAAGCGGCCTGAAATTTAGCATTTTTCAGAACTACTTCTGAGAAGCGTCAATTACTTTTGGCTGAGGTGTAGCAACTACGACAGGAGCTTCAATTACTGCTGCTGGTGCTTCTATTACGACAGGAGCTGCTTCAACTGTGGTAGGGACTTGTTCTACAACTGGTTGTTGCGGTTGAATAAGGGCTCTTTCATAGTTTGTATCGCTATTTAAGTTAGCAAGAAGTCTTCTGTAATCGCTTCCGAGATTTGAGAGGTTCAGGAGTTTCCCGGCTGAGTCGGCAGTTTTAATCCAATCCTTGCCGGTAAGTCTGACGATTGTCCTATTGTCCTGGATTCTGTTGAAGTATATATCTGGAACAAATTCATTACCGCCGAGAACCAAAACCATCTTTGGATTAGCGAAATTAATGAAATTTGTCATTTCAGTATAAGGAACTTTGAGGGCAGATCCGCTTTTCTTTGGTGGAACAAAGAAAATATCGTTATTTGTATTGCCGCCAACATAGGGAATTAGAAGAATTGGCTGTGCGCTGTAACTCTGAATCAATTCGGCTAAGAGTCTTGCCTTTGAATAGTTACCAGTAACAACCAGTAATGAAATATTCTGGCCTGGGCCCTGGAAAGGTTTCATCCAATCTTGCATAAAAGCTGCACTTGCAAAGTTAGCTGCGAATAATAAAGATAGACATAATGAACCCTTTACAATTAGTGACTTAGCACATCTCATAATTTAATTTATTCCTTTGTGATTTTTTAAAATTGTGAGGTAATTCTGATATGACTAGTATCGCATACAACTTCTAAAAATCAATATTGCTTAGAAGAGTTTTGGGCCATTTTTAATTTGCCTTTAATACAACGCGATAACAATAAGATAGTTCGGTTTTTATTTTGGATTAGTTTCAATGTAATTGTGATTTTTTTTTAAAAAGTTACTAAATACCTGTTGATTTTAGTTTTGCCCCGAATTAACATTAGGTACAGGACATATATGTAGTCAGATACAAAAACCAAATATCAAAATAAAGGAGAGACTATGGCAGCACAAAAATTTTACAATGTAAAGAAACGCGAATCAGTAACAGTTGACGAAGGCAAGTGCACAAAAGTTGTTTACAAGAGAGAAACAACTAAAGGTATTCAGGAGCGCTTTGCTATAAGAGCCAAAGACAATGACGGCACAAACCTTACAAAGTTCATCAGCAAGAAGACTTATGATACTTTGAAGTGTCCAGCTGCTAAGTAGGCTTGTTCTTTGATTTATACCTAAAGCCCGGTCTTCCGGGCTTTTTTTATTTCTTTTTCTTGCGTTTTTCTTTAGGTTTGGTAAAATTTGTACCTCTCTGGCTACCACCGAAACCGCCCATTTTCGGCATTTGAGGCATTCCCCCGCCCATGCCTGACATCGCGTTGCCAAGTATTCCAGGGCGCTTCATTACCTTCTTCATCATAGAAAATTGATTCAATAAGCCGTTGACCTGTTCAACGGTATTTGCCGAACCTTTGGCGATCCTTTTCTTCCTGGAGGAGTCAATAATTTCGGGATTTTCTCTTTCTTTAGTCGTCATAGAACATATTAGCGCCTCAATCTTGGCAAACTGTTTAAAATCAACATTTGCATCTGAAATAGCTTTGCCACCGGGAAGCATACCTAATATTTTCTGAGCTCCACCGAGTTTTTTCATCTGCCTTAACTGACCTAGAAAGTCGCTCAAATCAAACTGGTTGGATTTGAGTTTTTTCTGGAGTTTTTCGCTTTCTTCAATATCGATTTCTTTGGAGGCTTTTTCTACAAGAGATACGACATCGCCCATCCCAAGAATTCTTGAAGCCATTCTATCAGGATAGAAAATTTCTAAGTCTTCAATTTTTTCACCTACCCCGACCATCTTTATCGGGCATCCAGTGACTTTGCGGATTGAAAGAGCAGCGCCGCCTCTGGCATCACCATCAAGTTTTGTAAGAATTATGCCTGAGAGGCCAATGGCTTTATGAAAACTCTGTGAAACTGCTACGGCTTCCTGTCCTAAAGCGGCATCAGAAACGAAGATGATATCATTTGGAAGGACTGTTTGTGATACTATAACTAGCTCCTGAACCATTTCATCGTCAATCTGGAAACGGCCGGCTGTGTCTATTATTACAATGTCAAAGCCTTCAGTTTTGGCTTTTGATTTTGCTTCTTTGGCAATTATGTCAACTCTAGGCTGAAATCTGTCTGCGAAAACTTCAATTCCAATTTCTTTGCCAAGGATTTCAAGCTGATCAATAGCGGCTGGTCTGTAAATATCACCTGCCACAAGCAGGACTTTTTTGCTCTTTTTTTTGAAGTGAAGTGCTAATTTAGCTGCTGTGGTTGTTTTTCCGCTGCCGTGAAGACCTACGAGCATAATTACCGACGGACTTCCTGAGAGATTGAATTTTGATTCGCTTACTCCCATGAGTTCGGTAAGCTTATCATTGACTATCTTGATGATCTGTTGACCTGGCGTAACGCTTTTCAGAACAGTCTGGCCTAGAGATTCTACTTTAATTGATTCGACAAAATCTTTTGCCACATCGTAGTTTACATCAGCGTCAAGCAAAGCAAGACGGATATCTTTCATCGCTTCGGCGATATTTGCTTCGCTTATTACAGCCTGTCCTCTAAGTTTTCTGAAAGCATCGTGGAGTTTATCCGATAGCGCGTCAAACATAAATAAAACCCTTCTCTAGTTTGGGAGGTTAACTAAATCTGCAAGTTAATTTCCAGCTTAGTTCTACATAATTATAAGAATCCGTTATATTACATCGAAGCTTATTCAAAAACAAACTTATGACTGAAAACTGCCGATGAGACGCAAAATCACTTCAATTGTTGAAAGGCCGAGCGCAGGGATGCGTCTGGATGTATGGCTGAGTTCAAGATTTGACTACCACTCAAGAAATCAATGGCAGGAGCTTATCAGAAGCGAAGAGGTAATTGTAAATGGGAAAAAAGCCAGGCCTTCAAAAATTCTGGCTGAAAATGACCTGGTTGAGCTTAAAACTAATGAAGACAAAGAGCCGGATTCAAACACCAATTACAGTGTTATTTATGAAGATGAAAATCTCATAGCAGTAAACAAGCCTGCTGACCTTCCATGTCATCCTTCAGGAGCTTATTTTCACAAAACACTCTGGTATCTGATAGTCAACGATCTGAAAATTAAAGCTCACATTATTCACAGGTTAGATAGAGAAACTTCGGGTGTAGTTCTAATGGCAAAAAATCCTATAATGGCCAAGGAATTGTCGAATTTATTTTTCACAAAGCAAATACAGAAGACTTACATCGCAGCAGTCCACGGCGCATTTCCAGATAGACTTCATGGTACAGGATACCTTGAGCATTTTGATGGAAGTGTCCTTTTGAAAAAACGCAGATTCGTAACCGTTGAAGAATTGAAATACCGTGCCTTGTCTAAGATTGAGGAATCAGCTGAAACTTACTTTGAATTCATAAAAGAGAATAATGGTCTAAGTTTAGTTAAAGCATTCCCAAAGACAGGAAGATTTCATCAGATAAGAGCGACCCTCTATTCTCTGGGCTTTCCACTTGTAGGCGATAAATACTATGGGCTTGATGAAACTATCTTTCTCAGATTCATTTCAGACTCAATGACAGAAGTAGATATTAAAAAGCTAATCCTTGACCGTCAGGCTCTTCATGCAAAAAGCCTGGAGTTTATTTTGCCCTCTACAGGGAAAGAATATAAATTCGAAACCGACATCCCGCCTGAGATAACAGATTTATTTAAATAGGAATTCCAAATTTTAATCACCATGGCGATCCAAAACTCTAATTGATAACTAATCAACTCAATATATAATCTCTAAAAATCCCTATGTATCAAGAGCAACCGCTCGTCCTAAGCGGGTGAAAGGCAATTGAAGAAAGTTAATGAGTAAACCAGACCTTACAGAACGAGACATCTGCACCAAATACATTACACCTGCTTTAGAAAAAGCCGGCTGGGATCCTATGACTCAATTTCTTGAAGAATTTCCTCTCACAAAAGGCCGTGTGATTGTACGCGGACAGCTTCACACCCGCGCAAAGAATAAACGCGCAGATTATGTCCTATTTTACAAACCTAATATTCCCATTGCTGTCATAGAAGCCAAAGATAATAATCATACTGTCGGCGACGGTATGCAGCAAGCTTTGGAATATGCCGAACTTCTTCATGTGCCATTTGTCTTTAGTTCTAACGGCGATGGCTTTTTATTTCACAATAACATTTGCACCGATGGACAAATTGAACGCGAAATAGGAATGAATGATTTCCCGTCTCCGGACAACCTATGGAGGTTATGGTGCATCCATAAAGGAATTACGCAAGAGCAGGAAGCAATTGTCTCGCAGGACTATTACAGCGATGGCGGCAACAAAACACCGCGCTACTACCAACTAATTGCGATAAATAAGACTATCGAAGCTATTGCTGCCGGTCAAAAGCGCATTCTGCTGGTTATGGCAACTGGAACCGGAAAGACATTTACCGCATTTCAGATAATCTGGCGGCTTTGGAAATCTCGTGCCAAAAAGCGGATACTTTTTCTGGCTGACCGTAATATTCTGGTCGACCAGACAATGACAAATGATTTCAAGCCTTTCGGGTCGGCAATGACTAAAATTCAGAAACGACAAGCCAATAAATCTTATGAGATATACCTCTCTCTTTATCAAGCAGTTAGTGGTACAGAAGAAGAGAGTAATATTTACAAGCAGTTCTCGCCTGATTTTTTTGACTTGATCATTGTTGATGAGTGTCACCGCGGAAGCGCAGACGAAAATTCCAACTGGCGCAAAATTCTTGATTATTTCGTTTCAGCGACCCAGGTGGGAATGACTGCTACACCTAAAGAAACAGAGGACATATCAAATTCGGTTTATTTTGGCGATCCCATTTATACCTATTCATTGCGGCAAGGTATTGATGACGGGTTTTTAGCTCCCTACAAAGTTGTTCGTATCGACTTTGATAAAGACCTTACCGGTTGGCGGCCGGATAAAGGAATGCTTGATAAATATGGCAATGAAATAGAAGATCGCATTTTCAATCAAAAAGATATGGACAAGGCGCTTGTGCTCGAAAAAAGAACGCAGTTAGTTGTCAGAAAAATCTCAGAATTTCTAAAACAGACGAACCGCTTTGATAAAACAATTGTCTTTTGCGACAATATTGACCATGCCGAAAGGATGCGGCAGGCACTAGTCAATGAGAACGCCGACTTAGCGGCTGAAAATCCCAAATATGTAATGCGAATCACCGGCGATAATGAAGAGGGGAAATTTGAGCTCGATAATTTTATTTTTCCGGAGTCAAAATACCCGGTCATTGCTACTACCTCAAAATTAATGTCCACAGGAGTTGATGCTCAAACTTGTAAGTTGATTGTATTAGATCAAATAATACGGTCAGTGTCCGCATTCAAACAGATTATTGGCCGAGGCACGCGCATCAATGAGGATTACAACAAGTATTACTTCACGATAATGGATTTCAAGAAAGCAACGGAGCGTTTTGCAGACCCGGATTTTGATGGCGACCCCGTTGTTATCTATTCGCCTAAGCCTGATGAATCCCCTGTTCCCCCCGGATGATGTCGAGCTTATTGACACCAAAGGCGGCGTAACTATATTGGTGGGGTTGACAAAACTGGAGACAGCGAAAACAGATTGCCGGGCGATATTGGTTACCCCATTGGCGGTGACAAACCACAAATCAGACGATACTATGTAGCAGAAGTGCCCGTTTCTGTAGTTGCCGAGAGAGTACAATACTATGATGAGAATGGAAAGCTGATTACAGAATCGCTTAAAGATTATACAAAAAAGACAATAGCCAAAGAGTTTTCTACGCTTGATGATTTTTTAATAAAATGGAGCAAATCCGAAAAGAAACAGGCAATCATCGAAGAGTTGGCAAATGAAGGTGTATTTTTTGACGCACTTGAAGCAGAAATCGGGAAGGAACTCGATCCTTTTGATATTGTTTGTCATGTCGCATGGGACAAACCTCCATTAACACGGCGTGAACGGGCAGAAAAGGTTAAGAAGAGAAACTACTTTTCAAAATACAGTGAACAAGCGCAGCGGGTTATTTCCGCGCTTCTCGATAAATATGCGGATGAAGGTGTGATACATATCGAAGAACCTCAAATATTGTCAATTACTCCATTTTCGGGCTTTGGTACACCAATGGAGATTATCAAGGCTTTTGGCGGTATCAAGAAATACGAGAATGCCATCCAGGAACTTGAAACCCAAATTTATACAGCATAAAGAAAAGGAGATTAGATGCCTCTTAGCACACTCATTAAAATGATTCAGGATATTATGCGCAAGGATGTGGGCGTCGATGGCGACGCGCAGCGCATTAGCCAGATGGTATGGCTTCTATTCCTGAAAATATTCGATGATAAAGAGCAAGAGTGGAAACTTACACTCAAAAGCTATAAGTCACCGCTTCAATCTCGTTTCCAATGGTCGAACTGGGCTGCAAATCCTGAAGGCATAACTGGTGAAGAGCTTATGAACAATGACTTATTTCCTGCACTTAAAAGGCTGGCGACAACCGCAGGAGTTACGCCGCAGGGCAAAGTTGTCGGTAGCGTTTTCGAAGATGCCTACAACTATATGAAATCGGGCACGCTGCTCAGTCAGGTAATCAACACCATTCAAATGGATGTTGACTTCAATTCTTCATCCGACAGACATTTTTTTAATGACATCTACGAAAAAATACTGAGCGATTTGCAGTCCGCAGGTAATGCCGGAGAATATTACACGCCGCGCGCAGTTACTCAGTTCATGGTGGATATTATTAACCCGCAACTTGGCGAAACCATTTTAGACCCTGCATGCGGCACCGGTGGTTTTCTGGCTAGTACGATTGAGCATCTGAAAAAACAGCTGAAGACTTCTAAAGATAACGAGGTGCTGCAAGGTTCTATTAATGGCGTAGAGAAAAAGCCGCTTCCTCACATGCTGGCAATTACCAATATGATGCTTCATGGAATTGAAGTTCCAACCAATATCCGGCATGATAATACGCTCAGCCGCCCTTTGAAAGACTACGGCTCTAAAGACCGGGTGGACTGTGTGATTACAAATCCCCCTTTTGGCGGCATGGAAGAAGACGGCATAGAGAACAATTTTCCAAAGAAGTATCAGACCCGCGAAACAGCAGACCTCTTCATGGCTTTGATAATGTTTCTTTTAAAGCACAACACCGGAAGAGCTGCAATAGTTTTGCCTGATGGGTTTTTGTTTGGAGAAGTTGTAAAGACAACGATCAAAAAGGAACTCCTGGAGGAATTTAATTTACATACAATTGTTCGCTTGCCAAATGGCGTTTTCAGCCCATACACAGGCATTAAAACAAATCTTCTTTTCTTTGATAAAGGGACGCCAACAAAACAAGTTTGGTTTTTTGAACATCCTTATCCGGATGGCTATAAATCATACTCTCGATCCAAGCCTCTTACCATAGAAGAATTCGATATCGAAAAGAAGTGGTGGAACAAGCGGACACAAAATGAATATGCCTGGACAGTTACCATTAAAGAAATTGAAGATAGAAATTACAACCTTGATTTCAAGAATCCGCATGTGGTTGATGTCGTTCACGGTGAGCCTAAAACTCTATACATTGGTTATCGTGAAGAAATTGCAAAAATAAGTTTAGTTAGGGACAATATCAAGGAAGAACTATTAAAAGCATTACCTAATCATGACCTAATTAAATATTTTAACGAATTGTTTAATATACCGAATAATGTTGATAAATTAAAATCTGCAATTCTGAAACTAGCGATGCAGGGGAAGTTGGTGCCGCAGTACCCGAATGAGCAACCGGCGCGCGAATTATTGGAGGAGATTGAGGCAGAGAAAAAGCGACTTGTGAAGGAAGGGAAGATTAGGAAGCAAGAATCATTGCCGGAGATTAAAAAGGAAGAGATTCCGTATGAATTACCCAAAGGGTGGAAAATGGTAAGGTTAAACGATGTATTTGATGTGCGCGATGGAACTCATGATACACCAAAATATGTATCAGAGGGGATTCCTCTTGTTACAAGCAAGAATATATACACCGGTAAATTAGATTTTGGCGATATTAAATTTATTTCAGAAGAAGACCATGCAAAAATCAAAGGACGCTCAAAGGTTGAAAGAGGTGATATACTATTTGCAATGATTGGAAGTATTGGTAATCCTGTGATTGTTGATACAGACGAAGAATTTTCCATAAAAAATGTTGCCTTGTTCAAGTATTATGACAAACAGTTGACGGACAATTCTTTTCTGCATAATTACTTGGTATATGCACAAGAAAAGATGAAAAACATCTCTTCAGGTGCGGTGCAGAGTTTTGTTTCATTAGGTTTCTTGCGAAGCTATTTATTTCCTCTCCCGCCACTTGCTGAACAAAAACGAATTGTTACCAAAATCGACCAACTCATGGCACTTTGTGACAAGCTGGAGCAGAATCTTAAGAATTCCACCGACAAACAAACCGCTATTCTAGATGCGGTTTTAGCGAAAATATAGGTCTATTCATGCGTCTACAAAAAGTCTGGATTAGCGAATACAAGAACCTCAAGAACTTCACATTAGATTTTGATGGCAATAGCTTCATAGATGTCTTTGTTGGCAAAAATGGCACTGGCAAATCTAACTTATTTGAAGCATTGATTGAAATCTTTCGACATCTGTATGAATTTGATAAAGATAAGAATAGCATCTCATTTAAATATTCAATAAGCTACGATTTGAATAATAAGCGTGTGTCTATAGAATGGCAAGAAGGCAAGCTTCTTATTGATGGCGAAGAACGCAAAACAGCAAACAAATCATTTTTACCTGATAATGTCCTCGTTTACTATTCGGGGCACAACGATACTATATCGAATCTTGTCAAAACCTACCAAGAAAAATTCAGCAAGAGAATTAAGAAGGCCGACTTTGATGAAAGTCGGCGATTTATCGGCATTGGTTCTGAATACAAGGGGCTTTTGCTTACGATTATGTTGATGCAAAAAGAAGATTGCAAAGCATGTCGATATATCTGTCAAAAACTTGAAATTAAGCCGGAAACACCAACAATTAAAATCTCCCTAAAAAGGCCAATCTTTGCAAAGAAGAAGGAATTGATTGACGATTTCGAACCAAAGACGCATTTCTGGGGCACTGAAGGCATTACCAAGCAGTTTTTGGATAGGCTTCTAAAATGTATTAAAGGCGAATTTAAACATACAGATATTTACACCCATAACAGGGATGCTTATTCTTTTGAGATCAATACCTCGCTTTACAGGACTACTATTGCTGCGGATACAGACATAACTGAGCAATTCAGTGACGGTCAATTTCAGGCAATCTATATCTACTCAATTGTGGAGATCTTTAAAGAGCGCAACTGCATTACTTTGCTTGATGAACTTGATGCATTCCTTCATCCTGAGTGGCAATATGATTTTTTGAAACAAGTTTTTGAAATTACAGATACAGCGTCCAAGAGCAACCACATTCTTATGAGCAGCCATAGTGCAGTAACCCTTATTCCTCATGACAGAAAGAAAATAAAGTTCTTTGACATTAAGGATAACTATGTCAATTGCTATGATTTGCCAAAACATATCGCCATCAACAAATTAAGCGCCGATATAATACACTATTCAGAACACGAACAACTATGTAAGCATTATCAATACAATCCAAATTGAAAAGAAGCCCGTTCTTTTTACAGAAGGTAGTACTGACCCGATTATTTTGAAAGAAGCTTGGTATAAACTATTTGATGTTGAAATTCCTTTCATCCCATTCTATGCATTCAGCTGCACTTATATTTCTCAACTTTTAACTGACAATCGCATAGGGGCAGAGATGGGCGGGCTGCCTGTTTTTGGCTTGTTCGATTTCGACCAAGCCTTCAATCAGTGGAATGGTTTGAATGGAACAGTAATCGAAGAACAGGCCGTAAAGGGTAAAATTAAGAAGTGGGCATCTGGTGAATCATATGCAATCATGCTTCCAGTCTCTCCATATCCCGCTATTCAAAAGCAGGTTTTCAAAGATCAAACCCTAACAGAAACATTCGAAGGTAATTCTTGTTGTGAAATTGAGCATATTTTTTACGGTCTTCCTTCGACCTTGAGTTATTTTCAAGAAGAAACTTGTGTTGGCGGCAAAAAGATTGTTTTAAAGTCGGATTCAGATAAAACTCATTTTGCTAAATCAGTAATTCCAATTATTTCAAAAGAACATTTTGAAGTTTTCCGCCCAATGTTTGAATTCATTAAAGGCAAGTGTAAATAGCCGCCCCAATTTGCGAACCTCTTCTGAAGATAAAGTTTGAAACATCATATTGAAGAAAGCTGAAAGCCAATTATAATGTACGCATACATTGCTATATTGGAGGTTAAAATGCACCGTACTCAAATTTACCTTGATGATGAAATTTATCATTTTCTTGAAAAAGAAAAAAAAAGGACTCATCAGTCATATTCAGAAATTATTCGTCTGAATATTAAACAGAATATAAAAAACAAATATTCAGTCATTTTGAACAGGATGGAAAAAGCGTCAGGATCCTGGAAAAACCAGGATGAGTCTCCTGAGGAGTATGTAGAAAAAATGCGTACCGATAGGTCTTTATGATTATCATTGATTCTGATATTCTTATTTGGATACTTCGCGGTAACGAGGAATATAAAAAAAAGTTCATAAGCGCTGTAGAAACAGCTAATGGACAGTTATTTATTACTCCGATCCAGTATATGGAAATAATTTGCGGAGTGCGTGAGAAAGAACTTGTAAGCACTGAACTTTTCCTTGATTCATTAAAGATGATAAATATTGATAAGGAAACAGGTAAACTCGCAGGCTATTTTCTAGGCAAGTTCATGAAGTCACACAGCATACATAACGCCGATGCGCTTATTGCTGCAGTTGTCAAGATACATGACTGCAAAATCTGGACGAACAACTGCAAACATTATCCAATGCTGAATGCCAATGAGTTTTTTGAATAGATCAGCGCAGAAATTTATTTTAGTACTTTTTATCGGCGAAACCGAGCCAGCCGCCTGATGAAACCAGAGCTTTGTCGAAGTCGCTTATTTTGAACTTTATTGATTCAGATTCATTGTCGGAGCAAATTTGAATTTCTTCTCTTGCTATATCAACTTTAGCAAAAGTTTTTTTGCCTGAATATTTCTTGAAGAGAGACTCAATTTGTTCTGAAGAAAGTTCAATTGCAAGCATTCCGCAGTTGAAGTTATTTTGACGAAAAATTCTGGCAAAACTTTCGGCAATAACAACATTGATATTATTGACTTCCAAAGCCCATGGAGCGTGTTCACGGGAAGAACCACATCCAAAGTTTTTTCTGGAGATAACTATTTCCTTGCCTGCAATATCCTTTTTAGGGTCGAAAGTGCTTAGCGTCAAGTCTTCAAAAAGATGGGGTTTCAGAGCTTCCTTTGAAACTTCTGTTAGATATTTTGCAGGAATGACTTCATCAGTGTTGATATCTGACCTGTCCAAAAATAAAATTTTACCTTCAAATCTTTTCATAAATGTTTAATCCCCTTGGGTTATCCTTTGTAAAATGGAGAGTTTGTAATGCATCCATAAATAGCTGTGGTTGCCGCAGTGGCTGGACTCATAAGATGAATCATGCCGCCTTTGCCCATTCTGCCGTTAAAGTTTCTATTTGTGGTTGCTGCGCAGACTTCGCCATTGGCAAGGACGCCGTTGCTCATTCCCAGACATGCGCCGCATGTAGGATTGGTTACGCAAAAACCGGCATCCATAAAAATTTTAATTATACCTTCTGCCAGAGCTTCGCTATAGATTTTCGGTGTAGCCGGAGAAAGTACGCCTCTTACTTCAGGGCTGATTTTCTTTCCGTCAAGAACTTTAGCTGCTATTCTCAGGTCTTCAATTCTGCCGTTTGTACATGAACCGATATAAACCTGATCAACTTTTGTTCCTGTGGCATCGCGGACAGTCTTAACTTCATCAGGTTTGAAACCAAATGTTACCATGGGTTCGAGTCTGCTTAAATCATACTCAATTACTTTATCATAAGAAGCGTCTGAATCGGAGGTATATTTACCATAGAATTTGTATGCAGCTTCTTTAGATGCGAATTCGGCTTTAATGAAGTCCCAGAGATAGTCAACAGTTTTCATGTCAGGATAGCATATTCCGCAAGTGCCGCCTGCTTCGATAGCCATATTACAAAGAGTCATTCTGGACTCCATGGACATCTCATCAACTACTGGGCCGGTAAATTCCATAACTCTGTCGGTGGCTCCGTTGACTCCGATTTGCGAAATTACAAAGAGGATAACATCCTTGGCATACACGCCTTCAGAAAGTTTGCCATTAAGAACAAACTTTATTGTTTTTGGATATTTGAAGGAACAGACGCCTTTGAGAATACCTACTTCAAGGTCAGTGGTTCCAATCCCTGCGGCAAACGCTCCGAAAGCGCCGTAAGTGCATGTGTGAGAATCACCCATAATAGCCGTAAACCCAGGGCGGATATAGCCTTTTTCAGGGAACAATGCGTGGCAGACTCCATTGTGCCCGATATCGAAGAAGTCCAGTCCATGTCTTTTTGACCAGTCTCGCAGAATCTTGCCTTGTTCCGCAGTCTTTGAGTTTTTAGCAGGTGTGACATGGTCAATAACGGCTTTGATTTTTGATGCATCAAAAACTCTATCCATGCCTCTTGAAATAAGGTCATTTATGGCGATAGGAGTGGTTATTTCATGGCAGAAAACTCTGTCCAGTTTTAGAACAAAAGTCCCTTCAAAAGGTTCATCAACCAAATGTTCTTTAAAAATCTTTTCAGCAATGGTTTTTCCCATACTTTGTCTCCTTCTTTAGTCAAAAAATTTAAGTCTTAAAGCTTCAAAAAGGATATTCTAAACGACTTGTTTTCAACTTGACTTCCAAATAAATATATGGTTTTTTGCTTTTGCTCAGTTCGTTTTTGAATAGATTTCAACTAGAATACTAGCATATTGCTATCAAATACAAGTCATATTAAGGAGAGCCGTTTTTATGAATGAGTGTGGCGCAAGACTTGCAGAAGCAGGACTAAAAATCCATGCGATGAAACTTAACACCGAGCAGCCCTTTCAGTGGGCGTCGGGTTTCTTTATGCCGATCTATAATGATAATAGAATGTTTCTTTTCTATCCTGAGTTTAGGAAATTAATTCTTAATGGTTTTCTTGAACTCATTAAGTCCAATAATATCTCAATAGATGTCATAGCAGGGACGAGCACTGCCGGAATCCCTCACGGCGCATTGCTTGCCGATGCTCTGAAGTTGCCATTTATCTACATCAGAGAAAAACCAAAAGCACACGGATTAAAGAACCAGATTGAAGGCATTGATGCTGATAAGGATCTGGGCGAAAAGAAAGTCCTTGTGATTGAAGATCTTATTTCGACTGGCGGAAGTTCTGCCAAAGCTGTCCAGGCCGTCAGGAATGCTAATGGTGTGGTAGATTACTGCCTTTCGATCTTTAGTTATAATTTGCTTACCGCGTTAAATGAGTTTTCTAAACTCGAAAAGCCATGTAAAGTTATGTCAATTCTTGATTATGATACGCTTATAGATACAGCAATAAAAATGAGATATGTCACTACAGATGAGCAAGAAGCGCTGAAAGGGTGGAGACATGAACCCTTTGAGTGGGGTGAAAAGCGCGGTTTCCCAAGAATAGTGAAGTAATAACCTAGACAGGAGTAATTATGCCTTTAACTCAACAGGAAAAGATGGCAAGAAATAGAGTTTGCCTTCCATTGGACGGACTCAATACTCTTGCAGAAGTCAAAGAAAGAGTAGCTGAACTCAAAGAAGTCGTAGGGCTTTTTAAGGTAGGAAAAGAATCTTTTACTAAGTTTGGACCGGCTGTAATAGAGCTTATTCACAATTCGAAAAGAGAAGTCTTTCTGGATCTTAAATATCACGATATTCCAAATACTGTCAAAGGTGCAGCAGCAGCAGCTACCGAACTTGGCGTGCTTATGTTCAATGTCCATTCATCCGGCGGACTTGAAATGATGAAAGCCGCAAAAGAAGGAGCTTTGAGCGTAGCTGAAAAAAAAGGCATGAGATGCCCGAAAATTCTTGCTGTAACTGTCCTTACAAGTATTGATGGCAAGATCCTTAGAGATGAACTTGGAATACAAGAAAGTGTTGAAGAGCATGTTCTAAGGCTGGCAAAATTAACAAACACGGCAGGTTTAGATGGGATAGTCTGTTCTGCGGCTGATTTATATGCTATTAAAGATAAACTCCCTGAAGACTTTATGTTTGTAACACCAGGGATAAAAGGAGTTGACGGCGAGGCAGGATCAGACCAGAAAAGAGTGTTCACTCCCGGAAATGCTATCAGGGACGGCGCGACAATTCTTGTAGTTGGAAGAACTATAACAGGATTTAAGACTCCTGAGGAAAGAATTGAAGCTGGTTATAAGGTTTTGAAGGATATGGCTAAGTTTATTTAATTCGCTACTTTAAAAGGTGTACTGGATGGCTGCAACGAAAAAAATCAGAGTGTTGATTGTAGAAGACTCTTATGTAAAGAGAGCTGTTCTTAGTCATATTCTGTGTTCTGCTGAGTTTTTTGACATAGTAAAAATGGTGGCAACAGGCGAGTCAGCTATTAGTTACATCAAATCGAATGAAGTTGACATAATTACCATGGATATAAACCTCCCTGGTATGGATGGTTTTGATACTGCAAAAAACATATTGGCAATCAAAAAAATACCAATAGTGATAATCAGCGCCATACGAGATAAGTCGAACGAATATACTCTGCTAAAGGCCATGAGAGAGAATGGCGCTCTTGCCTTTCTCGATTCTCCTCCTGCTCTTGGATCGCCTGACTTTGAAAAATCGGCAAGAAAAATAATAGCGACTTTAAAAACAATGGGCGACACTTCGTTTCTGAACATAAATGCACCCCTTCCTTTCAGCACTTCTATATTAAAAACAAAGTTTGCTTTTTCTGAAACAAAGATCATTGCAATAGGTGTATCTACGGGCGGACCTGCAGTTATCGAGAAAATACTTTCGGCGCTTCCTGCCAATTACCCGATACCGATTGTTATAGTCCAGCATATTCTTAGAGGGTTTGAAGAATTCTTAGTAAATACGCTTCAGAAAAGCTCTTCCATTAAAATTAAAGTAGCTCAAGACAAGGAATACTTGAGGCGTGGAACTGTTTACATATCACCTTCAGATAAAAAAATATCAATAACTAAAACTCAATGTATTGCGCTTACGGAGTATCCGGAAGAAGTTTTAATACTCAATACTGCGTCGCATATGTTAGCATCAGTAGCAGATAGTTATGGAGACAAGGCTGTAGGAATAATTCTTACTGGCATGGGAAGGGATGGAGCCAAGGAGATTAAACTTCTTAGAGATTTAGGGGCTTACACTATAGCTCAGGATAAGGCAACATCAGCTATTTTCGGTATGCCCGCTGAAGCAATCAGGCTTGGAGGCGCAGTTGATGTGATGTCACCAGATCAGATAGTGCACAGACTAATTCAGATAGGCGAAGCCGTTACTCTCGTCTCAGATTAGCAGAATATGAAAAAAATAAGTCTAAATAGCTCGTCAGGAATGATTTTAATAGTTATTGCTGCTGTTAGTTGGGGCTTGGCAGCTGTAGTTTTCATCCCGAATCTTTACAATCTGCCTACGGCATTTGTCGTCTTTCTGCAAAATTTCATCTCCTTAGCATTGATGAGCGTATTATTCCCCAGAGAATATTCTACGCTTGCCAAGTTGCCCCGCAAGACGCTCTTTTTTCTTTCATTAATAGCGTTGTTTTCGGGAGTAATAGGCACTCTTGCGATAGTCAAAGCTTTATTCCTTGTAAACTTTAAGCAATTGTCAGTAGTAGTGCTCATCCAGAAAGTTCAGCCTGTTTTTACTGTCATTCTTGCATTTATTTTTCTTAAAGAGAAGTTGTCTAAAAATTTTATCTTATGGAGTTTACTGGTTTTCTTCGGGGTCTATCTCATTACCTTCGGTTTCCACCTTCCTGACTTTGCAATGAATCATGATCACATCCTTGCTTATCTTTTATCCGTTATTTCAGCTATGTCTTTTTCGACTAACACTATTCTTGGTAAATACTTATCAGATTCTATATCATTTTTGACAATAACATTTAACAGATTCTTATTCGCGACTATTTTTAGTCTGATTGTTTGTCTGGCAACAGGAACGCTTTTCTATTTTGATGCAATAACTTTGAACAATTATGCTTTTTTTGCCGGACTTGTTCTGATAGGAGGCCCGCCTTCAATGTTTATCTATTATATGGGTCTCAAGCATGTTAGGGCAATGGTTTCGGCTATATGTGAACTAGCCCTTCCGTTTAGTGTGATAATCCTGGATTACTTCATAAACAATAATTCACTAAGTTTAATCCAATGGATCGGTGCGCTGATAATTATTTTCGGGATTCTTAAAATTTCGAATTCACCACCAAAGCAACCTGCAGAAAAACAAAAAAATCAGGTACCCTTATGAGTGTCCAAGAACAAACAGAAACTAAAGCCAGGCGTATTCCTCCGCTTCTATGGGTTTTTTCTACCTTTTTTATGGAAGGGTTTCCCGGACTGATGATAATGACCGTAACTACCATAATGTACAAAAATATGGGAATTTCGAATGAAAAAATAACTTTCTACACTGGGATGCTTATGCTCCCATGGGTAATAAAGCCTTTTTGGGCTTCTTTTATTGATATAATCAAAACCAAAGCCTGGTGGATTTATACTATGGAAATGTGCGCATCAATTGGTTTTGTCGCTCTGGCTTTTTCTCTTCAGACGCCATTCTACTTTACGCTTTCACTTACCTTTTGCTGGGTCATAGCCTTTATGTCCTCAAGTCATGACATCGCTACTGACGGATTTTATCTAGTAACCTTGCCGCCCGAACAGCTGTCTTTGTTTCTTGGATTTCAATCAGCGGCTTATCAGGTGGGGAAAATCTTCGCCCAAGGGCTTATGGTAATGATCTCCGGTTATCTTTTTGCAAAACTGAACAATTATTTTACTGTCTGGACAATTGTTATGCTTATTACCGGTGTAATTACTTTTGCAGTAGGTATTTATCATAGATTTATACTTCCAAAAGCTTCGCCTGTTCAAGAGCTTAAAGAGTTGCATTCCTTTAAGAGCGCAATGAAACAGTTTGTCCTAGTTTACAAAGAGTTCTTTGCTATGAAAGGATTGGTATTCTCAATACTTTTCTTAGCTTGCTACAAGGTGGGCGAAGCTATGCTCTTAAATATCCTGCCTCTATTCCTGCTTGATCCTGTGAGCAAAGGTGGACTCGGGCTTAATAACCAATTTACAGGATTCGTTTACGGGGTTACATCACCTATTGCCATACTGCTTGCTGGTCTTCTCGGCGGTTACTGTATTTACAAAAAAGGTTTGAAATTCTGGATCTGGTGGATGCTCATAATAATGAATGTGCCGCATCTTCTCTATGTGGTTCTGGCAAAATTTCAGATACAGAATCATGCCGTTGTCCTTGGATTTATAACTGCCGAGCAATTCTGCTTTAGTTTTGGCTATTGTGCTTACAGTATATTCTTGATGTACACGGTTAGAAACAGCCGTTTTAAAACAGCGCACTACTCATTTTTTTCAGGGATAATGCTTCTTATGCTTATGTGGCCCAGAATGATAAGCGGCTGGCTGCAACAATTGTTAGGATACGAACATTTTTTTATCATCGTCTTGTTCCTTATAATCCCTGCGGCTATAGTAGTTAAAATGCTAAAATTAGAACCATCTTATGGTAAAAAAGTAACAAACAAATAAAGGAGAATTATTATGAAAATCAGCGCAAGAAATGTATTCAAAGGCAAAATAGTAAAAATTACAGATGGAGCTATTAACAGCGAAGTCATCATAGAAATTGCCGGTGGAACAAAGATTGCTTCAGTTATAACAAAAGAATCCGTAAAAAACCTAAATCTTCAGGTTGGAAAAGAAGCCTACAGTATTATCAAAGCTTCAAATGTACTGATTGCTATTGATTGATTTTTTTTGAAGCAAGGGGTAAAAGGATGAAATACATTGGCGCTCATGTCAGCACAGAAGGCGGTGTTTTTAATGCTGTTCAGAACGCTGTTGATATAGCTGCCAAATCCTTTGCTCTATTTGTCAAAAACCAGAGACAGTGGAGTGCAAAATCCCTTGAACCTTCGACTATTGAGAAGTTTAAAACTGCAATGCAGAAGAACAAGTTCACATCTAACCTTGTTCTTCTGCATTGCA
>Ga0194039_1000118_pt1 | contig 51068 bp, 49 predicted proteins | sample JunL228m_MetaG_FD_148679 | JGI IMG/M metagenome (GOLD analysis project Ga0194039, IMG submission 148679) | Anoxic zone freshwater microbial communities from boreal shield lake in IISD Experimental Lakes Area, Ontario, Canada - Jun2016-L227-8m | ecosystem: Environmental > Aquatic > Freshwater >...
GTTGGTATTGGCCTGTGCCGCACCGAGCGCATGTTCAATGGTACCGAACGCCTCCCGATCATGGTAGAGATGATTGTCGCCGAGTCAAAGGCCGACCGACAGGCTGCTCTTGACAAGCTGCTGCCGATACAGCGCCAGGATTTCAATGGCATCTTCAAGGTCATGACACCACGCCCGGTGACGATCCGTCTGTTAGATCCACCCATCCACGAGTTCCTGCCCACTGAAAATCTACTCGTAGAAGATATCGAACATCTCCGCAACCTGCGCGAGATCCTACGGGGTATGCAAGTACTTTCTGAAGCAGTCACGTTCATGAACCACACCCGGGATACAAAACCACAAGTGCAGAAATTCACTGACCCCGTACTGGTTGACGAAGCGATTGTGAAAAAGGAAGCAATCTTAAGAAAAGTCCGCGCCCTGCACGAAGTCAACCCCATGCTCGGCCACAGAGGGGTCCGGCTCGGCCTTACCTTCCCGGAGATCTACACCATGCAGATCCGTGCCATTTTAGAAGCCGCTGCTGATTGTCAGAAAACCGGGATCGAGGTTCACCCGGAAATTATGGTGCCCCAGGTCTGCACTGCTGAGGAGCTAAAAAGGGTAAAAGTCTGGGTAGACGAGATCCGAAAGGATGTGGAATCTGCCTATAAGGTAAAACTCGATTTCAAGTTCGGCTCCATGTTAGAAGTGGTCCGCGCCTGTATGCGGGCAGATAATCTTGCCGAAGAAGCAGAGTTCTTCTCGTTTGGGACAAATGACCTGACGCAAGCAACGTTCTCTTTTTCGCGCGAAGATGCAGAGAACAAATTCCTGCCCATGTATAACCAGAGCGGCATCCTGCAGGACAACCCGTTTGAGGTACTGGATGTCAAAGGTGTAGGACGGCTCATGGAACAGGCAGTAAAATGGGGACGACACACCCGTCCTGATATGAAGATGGGAATCTGCGGTGAGCATGGTGGGCATCCCGCTTCGATTATGTTCTGCCACAAGATTGGCCTGACCTATGTCTCCTGCTCCGGCCCCCGCATCCCAATCGCCAGACTGGCAGCAGCCCAGGCTGCAATTCTCGACGGCGAAAAAACGGGTGACAAAGCAGCCTGAATTATTGCTTTTTTTCCACACTTTCATTTTTTTTTAATTTTTCGAGCTTCCAATAAGATATAATTTTTTTACGGGGACGGTGAGGAAAATTCCGCATTCATCCGAGAACACAAACGAATACCAAAATTGTTTATGAATCCTGTGTATTTCAACAAAGATTTTGGGATAGAACAACCCAATGACATTTAAGGAGATAATGATGTCAACGTTTACTGCGGTGCTCCATAAAGAAGATGACCTGTATGTGGCTGAGTGTCCGGAAGTTGGCACGTTCAGCCAGGGAAGTAGCGTTGAAGAAGCAGTCAGTAACCTCAAGGAAGCAACCGAACTCTATTTAGAAGAATTCCCACTGACTAAAAAGAAACGGGCGATCCTGACAACGTTTGAGGGGTCGTCGGTTGCCGCATCATAAACCGGTCTCTGGCGACCTTACTATCAAAATTTTATGCAACAAATTCGGTTTTACAGTTTCAGGGCAGACGGGTAGTCATGTGCGTCTCTTAAAAAATGACTCCCGACGGAAAAGTGGGCACAGTTGTTCCTAATCACGAAGAGTTGAAATTGGGAACTCTAAAAAGGCGTTCTTAAGCTGGCAAAAGTCGATGTCGGATGGTTTTTACCAGATGTAATCACTATAGAGAAATTGCGCATGTCACATCCAAACTTTAAGGACACGATCGCAGCATCACCGTACATCTTTACCATCGGGGTTGCAGGTGACAGCGGTTCTGGAAAAACTACGTTCACACAGGGCGTTAGGAGTATTTTTGGAAATGATCTCGTATCAACCATCACGCTTGACGATTACCACAGTCTCGACAGAGATGGGCGCAGAGAGCAGGGAGTTACAGCTTTAAATCCCAAAGCTAACCGGATTGACCGGCTCGAACAGGACCTCATATCGCTCAGACGGGGAGTTCCCGTAGAAAAACCGTCTTACAACCATACCACGGGAAAATTTGACCCACCGGCTATCTTTATTCCAAAGAAGATCCTCATACTTGAAGGACTTCACACGCTCTTTACACCTACACTGCGGAAATATCTTGATTTTACTCTTTTTGTGAATCCAGAAAAGCTGGTGAAGTATGACTGGAAGATCTTACGGGATGTAAACATGCGGGGGTATTCCCGTGATGCTGTCCTAAAAGAGATAGCAGAACGCGAGCCAGAGTATGAACGATACATCGCCCCCCAGAAAGAGTATGCAGATGCCGTGATAGGTATCGATTATTCCAGATACGGGCAGCAGTTGGGAAAAGAGCGGAACGTGTACAAGGTCACACTCTCCCAGAACAGGATGAAGCAGAGCATTGAAGATATCGATCTCTCATTAGACCTGTATTCAATTCTCTCTTTATCCGAGCGGAATTTCTCTTTAGAGTTTGTGACAAGTGATCTGGGTGGACATAAAATGGGCGATCTCATTATTGACGGGGAATTAAGCGAACATGTGGTTAAAAAACTTGAGCACAGCATCGAAGAGCAGACCCGGGTTCATCCTATCTCCATCTTCAAAGACCGGGCTTATGTAACAGCAGGAGAGCTTGTCCAGCTGATTCTCTGCTGGCGCATTATTCACCGCAGGATTTTTTTAGAAACCTGCTGGTAATGTCGTTTAACGATCCCTACATACAAAAAGACCATATCCTGTGAAGAGAAAAAAGAGAGGGAGCGAATAATGAAAGCAGATGAACCCATCAGTATCCCGCGTGATGTGCCTTTCGATCATTATGCAGATAAACCGGCAGCAGGACACCATGAATCCTGTAATTGTCCGGTTATTAAAACCATAGGGATCTTAACCGGAGGAGGTGACTGCCCCGGGCTAAACGCGGTGATACGGGCAGTTGAAAGAGCGGGAAAAAAATATCATTTTGAAACTCTGGGTATCCGGAACGGGTGGCAGGGTCTTATCGATGGCGATGTCGAGCCGCTCACCGATTATTCAGTCTCAGGAATTCTGCCCAAAGGTGGAACAATTCTCGGTACATCGCGCACGGACCCGTTAAAAAATACATCGGATTTTCAGAAGATCAAAGCTAATATAAAAAAATTCGGTATTCATGCACTGATAATCATTGGCGGTGACGGAACCCTTTCAGCTGCCCGCGATGTAGCAAAGCAGGGTATTCTGGTTGTAGGAATTCCAAAAACCATTGATAATGATATCTGCGGAACCGATATGACATTTGGCTTTGATACCGCTGTTTCTACAGTAACTGAAGCTATCGATCGTCTCCATACTACGGCTGAGTCGCACCACCGGATTATCGTTGTTGAAGTAATGGGACGAAACGTAGGGTGGATCGCTGTCACGGCAGGAATTGCCGGTGGAGCTGACGAGATTCTGATTCCGGAAGTCCACTTTACCATGGACGAGGTCTGTAAAAGATTAAAGGACCGTTACAATGCAGGGAAAAAATTCTCTATAGTTGTGATTGCAGAAGGAACTCAAGAAAAAGATCTCGGTTTATCCTCAGTTCCTGAGGATGAACAGGATGAATGCGGGCACGAGAAGTTTGTGGGTGTGGGAAATATTTTAGGAAAAGAACTGGAACGCCGTATGGGTATTGAGACCCGCGTCACTATTCTCGGGCATGTCCAGCGGGGTGGATCGCCAACTGCGTACGACCGTGTTCTTGCCACGCGCTTTGGCGTTGCTGCGGTCAAACTAGTACATGACGGTGATTTTGGGAAGATGGTTGCCCTGCAGGGAAATCATATTACCAGTATCCCGCTCGAATCAGCTGTGAACCAGCTAAAGACTGTAGACGAAGACTTCTATGAACTGGCGATGACAGTAATAGGAGACCGGAAATGAACAAAAATCTTACACCTCAAAAAAACCAGGCCGACCGTCCAGCATTTACGGTCTGCTGGAAGGGACCGCTACCCGAACCTTCTGTCAGAACAGCAGAAGATCTCCGTGGGGTTTTAGCAAATCCCGGGTGTAACTGCACAGGACCGGCGTATTACATGTACCGGGAGGTCACCCGTTCCTCAGAAGATCGCAGCTGGCTTACCGCACAGGACCTGCGATACGATATAACAGTCATTCCCCCGCGTGAACTCTGCGGCGAGTATAATAAAACAAAAGGGCATTATCACCCTGACAATCCTTCCGGTACCAGCTACCCTGAGATATACGAAGTCCTCGCAGGTGAAGCTCATTTCCTGTTCCAGAAAAAGGATTGTTCTGATGTAGTGATGATAGCGGCATGTACCGGTGATGTCGTTATTGTTCCTCCGGCATATGGGCATGTGACCATCAACCCTACCCGGTCAACTATTCTCCAGATGGCAAACATTGTCTCTTCAAAATTTTCCAGCAATTATCATGGCTTTGAAGCGCAAAACGGGGCAGCTTTTTTTGAATGGATAAAAGAAGGGTTTGTAAAGAATCCGGCCTACCGGCACCACCCACATCTCCGGCTTATAAAAGCGCAGCGCTTAAAGGATGCAATTCCCGACCCGCTCTACAATCTCATTGAAAACCGGGCCCCGATCCTCGGATTTCTCAACTATCCTGAAAAGTTCGAATCATTATTCCAGGGTCTCTATCAGTAAATCCATTTTTGATTTAGGTAATATAAATGGGTAATGTACTATTTCAGCCCCTATTTTTTACATAAATCATCTAAAATTGTGATTATCTAGTTCATTGAAATCAGAGTTTCTCTACGGTGATACGGACCCGGTCACCGGCTTTTAAGATATGGCCTTTTGGGATGTCGATGTTGTACCAGAGAGAATTAGGTGTCTCTTGCGTTGGGTCCTGTGACATCAGGCAATCCTTGTGGTCGTTGATATCTGCCACAAATTCGATCTCAGATTCGAACTCCAGAACTTTTCCCATGATAAAAGAGTGAGATTATATGGATGGGATTAGCACACCCTTGGTGTGACCATCCATGTTGTGCTGTTCGAATAGCTCCACCGTTTGATGTCCAGTTCTTTGCAGTTGTCTGCAAGGATCGCCATGTTGGTTCCCACCTCTTTTGGTGATAACCCAAGGTCTTTTGCAATATATTTCGATTTGAAATAGTGCTTGCCCAAGGTAATACCTGAATTAAGGTACTGGACGATCTTGTGCTGGGTCTCATTATACGTATCACGTAACTTTTTGGTAGTTGACATGTTATGCCTCAGCATTAGAGAGTCATATAAGTTAACTGCTATATAAGCGTATCTGATTTTCGGGCGAAAAATTCAGTCATTATTTTCTTACTGCTCGATAATTCTGACCAGAAAAATGTATCGGGCGCTCCGGTCGGGCTCTTTTTTTTAATGGCAAATTTCCGGGCATGTTTCGACTGCTACGACGATAACGACGAGTGAAACGCAATCAATATTAAAAAATAATTATTGCTGTACCTGTGCATCGGCAATCTTGTCTATCAATGCTTCAAGAACCACAGAGCGCATACCTTCAACAAATTTTATACTGCCAACTACCAGGTGCCCGCCACCGCTAATTCCGCCGCCCGGGATCTCGACACGCAACTCCCTGACCATTTTGGGGATGTTCATTAAGACACCACGGGAACGGAGCACGGCAAAGTCCGGTCCAAACCCGATCGTAACAACCGGTTTACCGGCATTCTGCTGGCAGAGCCGGTCGTGCACTTCTCCAGAGGTTTTACCCGGTGGGGGGAATGTGAACTTGTGAGCATGGATCTCCACGTCAAGAAGGAACAGGCGTGCTTCGTTTTTCAAGACGCGGGGTGCTATGTGGGCCATACAGGCACTCATCTGATCGGCGATCATGGTGTTTGCCCCATCGACCAGCAGGGTTAAGAGTTTTTTGTGTCTTTCGGTATTTCCGGTTAAGTTTAAAATATCTTTTACAATCTCTCTGCCATCGTTAAACCGTAGCCAGAACTGCTCGTAGTCAAGAGCTAAGGCAATATCCTTGCAGTGCTGTTCAGGAAAGTTGTCCCACACAAGTGCAAGATATAATGCCCGTTCGGGAGCCTCAGAGCGATCCCCGACTGCTGCGACTGCCGGGAGATGGCGGATTAACGATTCAACTTTGGGGTTGATCAACCGTGCAACTTCTGTCCCGAGCATACCGGCAGTGATACCAAAGTCTCCTCCAACGTGGTAGGGATTAACATGAGCAAGGAGATATTTGTCGATCGTGGTATCCGGGTGGTGGTGGTCGATCACTACAAACGGGATATCGTAAACACTGGCGATTTTATAGGAAGGTTCGTCTTCTTCAGTTGATCCATTATCGGTGAGGATTACAAGGGGCATCTTCTGGCCGAAACGGACATGATCTTTTAACGAGAAGTCAAGGTCACGCGTGATATCTTCGATCTCGTAGAACGGTGCTTTTGAAGGAGCCCGCTTGAATAAGAAGTACTCTGCATCAAAGTCACCGCCACTCTCGCGGATAAGGGAGACTACTGCCTGCTCGATTGCAACTGCCGAACAGATACCGTCCGCGTCCGCATGGTGCCGCAGGATGATCGGCTGGGATGTGAAGACTGCCTTTCTGATGATCTTTGCAACCTTTCTCATCTCGGGACGGAGTTTTTCCATCACTTCGCTCGGAACGAGCAGGGGTATATTCTCCGGCTCTGAACGGATCTCTAAGGCTTTTTCGATCCGTACCTTCACAACTGCTGCTTCTTCATCAGTGAGTACGGAAAGTCCGTCCACTTCAATCTGGAGCTGGCCGTTTCTCATCATCACTTCTCCGATGAGCTTGACCATGTTACCGAGTTCCGCTTCCGGGTATGCCCGTACACCAGCTTCGATAAACGCAGCGCCGTTTTGGGTACCGGTCTCGTCAACGATCGTAAAGATGGTAGGACCGCTGGTCTGCTTGATCTGGGCGATCTCACCTTCGATGGCAACAGTCTTTCCCAGTTTTTCCGGAAGATCGATGATTCTTACGGTAGTTGATTTACGCTCTACGTTCTCAACCTGGTATACCTGGTGCATCACTTCTTCGAGATCGATATTTCCATTTGGCCGTACTTCGCGGACTTTTACAAGGACTGAATCGCGTTCCTTGTGTTCAGCCTTGACATTGCTCTTGTGCACAAGTCCCTTGATCCGATCATTTAACTGTACGAACATACCAAAAGTTGCAAAACCCTGCACCTTTCCCTGGTAGATATTTCCTTCTGTAACATCAGCAAGATCACAGCCGGCAACGAGCCGGTAGACGAGCACATTGTTTGAATCGTTATTTTGCATTTTCTTTCACCACACACAAAAGCGAAACGGGCATTTGTTCGAGATTTTTTTCATCAATGCCACGCGATTGAATACTGCTCTGTATATCCATGAATGGGTGTCTGAAGATTAAATTTACTTGTTCTCTAGCAAAAAATGGAAAATAGCAAAGCAGTGGAGAACTGTATTCAATCCCGGAACGGCACTTCAATCATATCGAGGTCATTGGGCGATACAACGATTCCGGAGAATTTTTTCTTTGCATCGCTGATATGTGCCTGTGAATCAATATACCGTGAACTGATGTGGACGAGAACCAGGGTGCGGGCTGAAAGGAGGGTTGCTGCTTCTCCCGCCTGGGCTGCTGTTGCATGGTAAAATTCCACCGCACGGGAAGCTTCAGTTTCATCATAGGTAGCATCATGGATCAACAGATCTGCATTCCGGGCAATCTCTGCTAATGTCGTATGGACTGCCCGCGTATCTCCCGTGTACACAATTTTACGCCCGGGACGGGGCGTGCCAAGAACCTCTTCCGGTATCACTTCACGCCTTTGCCCTTCAGCACCTATGGTCACCGTCTCCCCGCGCTGGAGCCGGCCGAACAGGGAGCCTGGTGGAACGCCAAGAGCGATTGCCCCTTCGCGGTCGAACCTGCCCGGGCGTGGATCTTCTTCCAATGAATATCCCAGTGCCGGCATGCCATGACTTACAGCAAATGCGGTGATGGTATACTCATCGAACCGCACCCACGAACCATGTGTGAGTTCAACAGCATCGATTGAAAATTTCAGATTGAAACGTGTTACCTGACGAAGAGTAGTAACGAATTCCTGCACCCATTCAGGCCCGTAGATTGTGAGAGGTTCGGTGCGCCCATTAAATGACATGGTCTGGACAAGACCGAAAATCCCAAGGAAGTGATCCGCGTGCCAGTGAGTGACAAAGATCGCATTGACTAAAAACCCGCACCTCGCTCTCATCATCTGCTGCTGGGCTCCTTCCCCGCAGTCAAAGAGCAGAGTATCAGATCCGCGCCGTATCATGATGCAGGGAGGATTACGCTGCGGAGTTGGCAGGGCACCGGCAGTGCCAAGGAAATAAACGTGCAGGGTCTCACCGCTCATGAAAAACACTTCCGAAATACCGGCAGGCTCGTTCTTGATTCTTCTATGGACCTACCTTCAATAACAACAATACCGTTATAGTTCGATGCAACCGCTTTTCCCACTACGTTCCAGTTGATGAGCCCGTCGCCCAGTGCCAGATGTTCATCAGACATTCCATGGTTATCATGAATATGGATATGGCTGGCTTTTCCGACATAAGGTAAGAAACTGTTCACTTTACCCAGCGTATTTGCGTGACCGAAATCAAAGGTCATCCCGATACCTTCTATTCCTTCGGTCATCCCAATGAGTTCTTCGGGAAGCTGGCATAGGAACTCTTTTACACTGATCATATTCTCAACACATGCCAGAACGGAATGATCAGCTGCACATTTTCCTATCTGCCTGAGCGCCTCTTTCTGGAGTGCCCAGACTTTCTGTGGAATCAGTTTTCCAATAGGTGAAAGGTAACCGGGATGGATAGTGATACGATCCGCAAAATCAGATGCATGGGTTATGCAGGTACATGTCTGCCGGATCGATTCGTGCCAGATAGGATCGTTCAATGTGGCAAGGTTCAGGTCGCCAAAAGGGGCATGCACTGAAATACCCAGATGTGTGCTCGCAATCACTTCTTTTATTTTATTGAGACTTTCGGGATTGTCAAGTTTGTAATTACCGTCCGCTACAATCTCCCAGCCATCATAACCTGCCTCTTCGATTCCGTACACCCATGCGATATCGTCCCAGACTTTTGATGATGAAGAGAAATACGGTTTGAGTGTCATGGCACACGTCCCAGTGAGGCAAGAACGGAGTTTACCGCTGCAGAGAACTCCTCCAGACTGCCCTCATTTTTTATATTGATATCGGCTTGTGCCAGCGCATTCATAAGACCCCAGTTCATCTCACGTTCATCCCGTATACGCAGGGATTCGGGCAGGACAAAATCATCGGAACGACCGCGTTCCTTGATGCGTTCTAACCGTTTTTCAAATGAAGAATCGATGCTGATGAGTGTAAACGTAGAATAGTGTTTCCGGAACAACCTGACCTCAGCATCACCCCGTATTCCATCGACAAGGACCAGGGTAGCGGTCTGCCTATTTATCTCCGGCACACACAGTGCAGCGATAGCATCCATACCTCCGTCTGCACGGAGCCGGTTTGCCATTGCACCGAAATTGGCATCTGTAGGTTCCAGCCCCGCTTTTGAAACGGCAGCCCGGATCATATCGCCCATGACTATGACCGGGATACCAGCCTCAGCTGCGATCTTTGAAAATTCACCTTTGCCGCTTGCGGGCAGCCCTACGACTCCGATCACCTTCATAGACAATTTCACCTCCTTCACGGGTCCGGATCTTTACACTGCGTGCAAGTCCGTCAGCAATTTTTTTCATCTCTGCTTCAGAGAGGGGGCGCACGTCTTCGGCCACTCCCTGCTGAAGTACGAGATCTACAGTACCTGCTTCTTGTGCGATAATGGGGACTTCGTCATCGTATCCCCGGAACAGGGTGATTACGACTTCGAACTCCGGCAGGTAGCCGTTCACGTGCGCTTCTTTACAGAGTGCAAGTGACTTCTGCACATCCTTAACATAATCTCCCTTGATGAGATTATTATACCGCGCCCACCGCGCTTTTATGTCAAGTGCTACGTGATCAATGAGTCTCTCTTTAATGAGGGCTTCAAGAGTGCCCGGGTACACGCCATTGGTGTGAACGCCATTATCAAGTCCCATGGTTTTTGTGGCACGGGCAATGTAGAGCAATGCCTCTTTTTGTGCTGTGGGTTCGCCACCGGAAAAGACCACCCCGCTGATTGCGAGCAGGGATCCGCTGATCATCTCAACGATCTCTTCACAGTCGCGTTCATCTTTCCCCGCAAGTATTGCTGAGTTCTGGCAGTAAGTGCAGCGGACCGGGCATCCACGGAAAAATACCGTGCAGGCTGACCGGCCGCGCCAATCAACAGTTGATAACGGGACAAAACCCCCGAAGTTAAGTTTGATTGAGATCACCGTGCCGGATTATTTTTTTTAAGAAAGATTATTTGACTGTATTAAAGTTGAGCATTCATAATTAAGATAGTGCAGGGCTGACTAACTGCCGCAACAGATTGCAACCCATAAAAAAACCCAGTGAAAAGAGAAGATGACGTGGCAAAAATATGGGTAGATCCGGATTAGAACTGGAAATGCTTGTTCACAATCTTGATCGCACAGTAGTCACCGCACATCGTGCAGCCATCAGTATCAGCAGGCATACGCTCTTTGCGAATTGCCTTTGCGCGTGCCGGGTTCATGGCAACAGCAAACTGGCGGTCCCAGTCAAGATCCCTGCGGGCATGTCCCATCTCAAGATCGAGCTCGCGGGTCTTTTTCAGTTTGATCATGTCACCGACATGAGCAGCAATGCGGGAACTCATAACCCCTTCATAGACCTCTTCTGGTGTCGGAAGTGCGAGATGCTCGGCGGGAGTCACGTAGCAGATGAAATCCGCGCCGAGTGATGATGATATTGCCGCACCAATCGCAGCTACCCGGTCATCATAACCCGGTGCGATATCGGTGACAATGGGCCCGAGCATGTAGAACGGTTTATTGTTAGTAACCCGTTTCATCAACATGACATTAGCGGCAATCTCATCGATCGGCACATGACCGGGTCCTTCTACAATTACCTGGACATTCTCGTTATGTGCCTTGTCGGCAAGCTCTGCATTGATGAGCAGTTCCTGGATTGCTGCACGATCGGTTGCATCATGGATTGCGCCAGCGCGCATACCGTTACCCATGGAAAGGGTGACTTCGTGCTCTTTCATGATCTCTAACAGGTAGTCAAACTCACGGTAGAGAGGGTTCTCCTTTTCGTTGTGAAGCATCCACGCGGTCATGAACGCGCCGCCGCGTGAGACAAGTCCGCAGTGCCGGCCCTGGTTTTTCAGGCGCTTGACGGTTTCCCAGTTGATACCGGTGTGGATGGCCATGAAGTTAGTTCCGAGTTTGGCCTGTTCTGCAGTGATCCGGAAGAGGTCGTCTTCGTTCATGTTGACAACAGCGCCATCCTTGATCGCGGCTTCAATGAAAGCCTGGTAGAGAGGGACGCAACCTACAGAGAGAGTTGTATTTGCGATTATCTGCTTGCGGATATCAACAAAGTCGCCGCCAGTTGAAAGTTCCATTAAGGTGTCAGCACCGGCACGTTCAGCCTGTTTTGCCTTCTCGATCTCTTGAGGGATATCAACGATATCTGTGGATGTTCCGATCGATGCATTGACCTTGGTGCGAAGTCCATCACCAATACCGCAGATCTTCACTTTACGGTAGGGTGAGACCGGGATGACTATGTGGCCTCCTGCAACGCCGCGCCGGACAAAATCTTCGGTTACTCCTTCCTGCTTGGCAACGATCTTCATCTCTTCTGTGACAATACCACGCTTGGCATCAGCGACTATACTCATGGCATACAGGTTGCAGTAAAGACCAGATAAAGGCTTGTTTTTTTAATTCTGGACTAAATCTGGCTTGTCCTTTCAACAAGTAAAGTTGATTTGGAATAACACAGAATTTTTTGTGTTTGTTGATTACAAGAGAATGAAGTCCTTTTTTTGAAAAACTATGGCACCTTCAACTTCGACTGGCATGTCGAACACTCATATCCCGTGGAATCCGGGGAAAGTCAAATGGGTCGACATTTGTCGGTAATGTAAATACTGGGTGCATAAAGATCTTTAGAAATAGATAATAATCCTGATAAACCACGGAATCAAACGACTACACAGGCAATTTAAAAAAATCCGGTTGGATAATCATTGGTTTATTGCTCTTTGGTGAGAGGAAGGTAGTAAAAATATGATACTCAAAGATTTCCTAGTCCGTGCTAAAACAGAAGAAAACTTAATGGAGTTAATTCTATTTTTGGCTAAACAGGCTCAAATGGTGAAAAAAGGTTTTTTCTGTTCGATCAGGAAAACACCGGTTGATGAACGGACTAAAAATATGTACGGCGAAGAGCAGATGGCTCTCGATATGTACGCAGATGATGTGTTCATTTCAGGATTGCAAAAGGCACATCTGGTCCGGTATATCGCAACTGAAGAACAACATCAGATCATTGAAGTTAAAGATCCAAAGAACAATTTCGGGGTTGTGATCGATCCTCTTGATGGATCGTCCCTTATTGATGTAAACCTCTGCACAGGTTCTATCATCGGCATCTATCCTGGTCATGTGCTCGAAAAGGGCTCAACAATGATTGCTGCCATGTATATCCTGTACGGTCCCCTGACTACCCTGACATTTACTACCGGAAAGGGAGTGCATGAATTCGCACTGGATGAAACAGGTGAATTTTTCTTACGACACCAGGATCTAAAAATTCCGAATGGGAAGATATACGCACCCGGCGCCTTAAGGCGGGATTACTTCCCTGCTCACGCAAAGTGGATTGACAAGCTCGAACATTCAGGATATAAACTCCGGTTCAGTGGCTGTTTTGTTGCCGATGTCCACCAGATCCTCCATAAAGGGGGAGTATTTACTTATCCCGGTTTTAAAGGTAGGGAAAAAGGGAAACTGAGATTATTATATGAAGCAAACCCCATGGGAATGATCATACATGAAGCCGGCGGGGCGATCAGCAATGGAAAGGTCGATATCTTAACTATCAAACCTGAAGGGATCGATGATGTTACACCCATCTATGTTGGTGGCAAAGAAGAAATCCAGATGATTGAAAAGTTTATGCTTGATGAGTGCTGAAACAGGAGTTGAAGATCTATGCAGAAGAATACGTTTGGTCCAATCCCCGGTTCTACAATACTGGGTGGCATTTCCGGGAAAAAAACAATTGTTATGGCTGCAAATATCCGGATTGCCTCGGTTGCGCAGGGAATTTTTAAAGCTGCAAAAGATACCGATTCTGCGGTATTTATGGAACTTGCCCGGTCTGAATGTGACTTGAACGGGGGATATACCGGGTTCACGCCAAAGACATTCTCAGAAAAGATGAACGAAGCTGCAAAGGCAGAGGAATTTGATATCTGGGCTCTTCACGCGGATCATATCTCGATAAAGACGGGTAATCCATCAGAGATCGAAGGCACCAAACAGTTGATCGATGCCCAGATTGCTGCTGGGTATACGTCGTTTGCGATTGATGCCTCTCATCTCTTTAATTTTGAAGGAAAAACTGTCCGCGAAGAACTCGAAAAGAATATTATTGCTACTACGGATCTCGCCCTTTACATTAAAAGCCGGATGAAAGGAAAGGAGTTTGGTCTCGAAGTGGAAGTAGGTGAGATCGGGAGGAAAGATGGGCAGGGCCTCATCCTGACAAAACCTGAAGAAGCAGTTGAATTCATCAAAGCTCTGCAGGAAAACGGAGTATTTCCCCAGGTGATTGCCATTGCCAACGGAAGTACGCACGGGCATGTGTACGATGAGGCAGGAAATGTAGTAGAGCAGCTCTCCATCGATATCCCGCAGACAAAGGCAGTTGCAAAAGCGTTGCGGGATAATCATCTGCATGTTGGTATCGCCCAACACGGTATCACCGGCACACCCCGGGATCTCATCAACCAGCATTTCCCGAAAGGAGATATCATAAAAGGAAATGTCGGAACTTTCTGGCAGGACGTAGTTTTCACTGCGTTTAAAGTATACGAACCCGCTCTCTACAAGGAGATTCAGGAATGGACTTTAGGAAAATACCGGCCGTTAAATCCCGGGAAAAAGGACAAACAGATCTTTGACGGTAACTGCAAAATGGCCATAAAGGAATTTTTCAAACAAATCTATTCCGTAGACGAAGAGACGAACAAGGCAATCCAAGCAATGGCCTATGCAGAGAGCCTGGTCTTTTTCAAAGCTTTCGGCGCATATGGCTCAGCGTCTCTCGTAAGAAAGTCCATGAATAAATAATTCCGCGTCATTTTTTTATACAGCAGAGAGATTCTATACAGTGATCTTTCATGCCAAAAACAACGATTTCTGTGATTAAAGCAGATGTGGGTAGTTTTCCCGGCCACTCCCGCACACACCCGAAGCTTTTGGAAAAAGCAGCAAAGATGTTGAAGGAGCAGAGGGGCAAGCTCCTCATAGATTCCTTTGTCACACACTGCGGCGATGATCTCGAACTGATCATGACGCATGCCCATGGTGTGGATAACATAAACGTCCACAAGCTGGCATGGGACGTTTTTATGGAATGCACCAAAATTGCCAAGAGCATGAAGCTCTACGGGGCAGGTCAGGACATGCTTTCCGACGCATTCTCAGGAAATGTAAGGGGCCTTGGACCTGGTGTTGCAGAGATGGAATTTGAGGAGCGGGAATCTGATCCGGTACTCATATTCATGGCTGATAAAACTGAACCCGGTGCATGGAATTTCTTTTTGTACAAAATATTTGCAGATCCATTCAACACAGCAGGTCTTGTTATCGATCCCAGCATGCACGAGGGATTTGTTTTCGAAGTGCATGATGTTATCAAGAAACGTCGCATCACGTTCAAATGTCCCGAAGAAACCTACACACTACTTTCCTATATTGGTGCCTGTTCCAGGTACGTAATCAAATATGTCCATCGAAAAGATGGAATCATTGCTGCATCGACAAGCACAGAGAAGCTGAACCTCACAGCAGGCCGGTACGTAGGAAAGGATGATCCGGTCATGATCGTCCGGGCACAGAGCGGTTTTCCCTCAATAGGTGAAGTGATCGAGCCCTTCTGCACCCCGACAATAGTTGCCGGCTGGATGCGGGGATCCCACCACGGTCCGTTCATGCCAGTTGGTGTCTGCGATGCCAACATGACACGTTTTGATGGACCGCCACGGTGTATCTGCTTAGGATTCCAGATCTGCAATGGCGAACTTATCGGCCCTGCGGATATGTTTGATGATATCGCGTTTGACCGTGTCCGGGCGCGCTGCAATGAACTTGCCGATACGATTCGGGGTCAGGGTCCCTTCGAACCCCACCGGCTTTCTTTAGAAGAGATGGAATACACCACATTACCGGGAATCGAGAAACAGTTCCGCAGCCGCTGGGAACCTATCTGAGAATAAACACATTTGTTTTAGTTTCCTGTATTTTGATCACAGATTTGATCAGATTAAAGCACCTGGAAACGGTGCAAGGAGCAAGCTTTAATTATCTTACATCCCAAATTAGGGCAGATGGTTAACGGAATTGTTTTGCCGATAAAAAAAGTGTTTTCGCTTGTGGATTCAAAAATATCTGTGGAGATCAAAGACGAAGGCAGGAAACTGCAGGGTCGCCTCGTTGCCGTGGATGAGTATCTCAATATCCACATGGACGAGACTATCGAGTTTGTAGATAACCAGCGTGGCAGGAGCCTTGGAACCGTTGTAATCCGGGGCAACAATATCCTGACCATTGCACCGGTTATCTGAAATGATCAAAGGTGGTAACTTATGGACGATCCTGTTGAAGAAGCACTGAAACTAATTCAGTCAAAACCTGAAGGCATCCTTCAAAGCGATCTCTGGAAAGAGCTGGGTGTTGATAGTCGGAAGTGTTCGCGCATTGTCAAGAAACTGGAAGAGAGCGAACTCATCGACCGGATCGAATTCAAAAAAGAGGGGATCAAGACCTATCTCCTAAAGTCACGGCAGATGCCGGTCAACCCGGCTGATCTGCTTGCCGGGGATGAATTGATCCCATGTATCTGTTGCGAGCTGGAGTGCGTTGTTGAAGAATGCAACCCGCTCATGGACTGGATGTACCAGCTGGCAATTGTCCAGAATACTGATGAATGAATTTTTTTTTAACAATTTGCTTTTTTTTTAAGAAAGACCGTTCAGGAATTTTGTTGTACCGCTTTTAATCCCACATTTTTTTCCAATTCATACCATACAAATTGCAAAAGCAGAAGTCAATTATTCTTTGATGAATTTTAAGGGGAATCCTGAATCTGAAGAAGAATCTATATAATTATATATCCTAAATAATCGATACCATGTTCATTTCTATTTTCCATCCATCCGATCTCCCTTTAAAAAATACTGACGTTAAAAAATGAGGTACGATCATATGCGACATAATCCACTCTCTCTCCGTCTGCTTCTCGTTCTTTTTCTTAGTGTCGCACTCATAACTTCAATCGTATCAGCCGCCGACCCGGCTCTGCATTCCAACCTTTCCAATACAAAGAATCCCGTTCTGTCTGCAGCGGCCATCAACTCCCCTGAGTCTCCACTCTCCGGGCAACTCATGTTTTCGTACGAGAACGGTACGCAGGCATGGACCCTGCAAACCACCAGTACCGGGTGGAGGGCACGATTATTCCCCACCCGCGTTGCAGCACCGGACAGCAAAAAGGCGCTTCTCTCCCCAGTCGGTACAAAGGAAACCCGAACGGGCGGGAACAGGACAGACCCCTTTGCCGTGATCGATGAGAAGCTCGCACCCTCTGAAGCAGCGGCACTGAAGTCCCTGATACAGAACACTCTTCATGCGTTCTCCTATAACGAAGCGACCGGTGACTGGTATGCCCGCAATGCGGCGAACCAGATCACGTTCACGTACACGCAGGACGGCACGGCAAAATTCTCCGAAGGAACGAACACATTCGGGCTGACCCTCCTTGGCATAGGAAGAGGTGACGGGCTCTCCCCGGCCGGGAAGGGTAATGTTCAGGCTGACAGGCGGCAGCTGAACATCACGCGGCCGGAGTACACGGAGTGGTACAGGAACAATGACGAGGGTGTGGAACAGGGCATGACAATCGCGAGCCCCCCGACAGGGAGCGGTCTGCTGCATGTCGGGTTTGGACTCACTGGTGACAACACCTTCTCCCTCAAGGATAAAAAGACGCTCATTCTGACCGGTGCATCGGGGAAACCGCTCTTTGAGTACACCAGTCTTCACGCGTTCTCTTCTGACGGCAGGGATCTCCCTGCGGTACTCGCAACCGATGGCACTACACTCTACTGGGTTGTGGACGATACCGGTGCCGTCTACCCAATCACCATCGACCCGGTGGTTGTCTCCGCTTCGAAGGCGAAGGCAACATTCACCGGAGGCGCAGCAAGTGACCGATTCGGCAATTCCGTGGCGCTCAATAGTTCAGGGGCAGTGGCGCTAGTTGGGGCGTATTATAACAGCACTGCCGCTACGGAAGCCGGCGCTGCGTACATCTTCACTATGCCGACAGGGGGCTGGAGTTCAAAATCTGCATCAGCCGCGACTGCAACATTCACCGGAGGCGCCAAAGAGGACAGCTTCGGCAATTCCGTGGCGCTCAATAGTTCGGGGGCAGTGGCGCTCATCGGGGCGTATCAAAACTGTACCACTGTCAATGGATATGAGGGCGCTGCGTACATCTTCGAGGCGCCCGGGGGCGTATGGAGCGGGACAACATCGGCATCAAAAGCGAACGCAACCTTCACTGGCGGCAACAAACAGGACAACTTCGGCAATTCCGTGGCGCTCAATAGTTCGGGGGCAGTGGCGCTGATCGGGGCGTATAACAATGACACTGCTACCTTGCTGGGCGCCGGCGCTGCGTATATCTTCATTATGCCTTCCGGGGGCTGGACCGGTACAACAAAATCTGCATCAGCCGCAGACGCAACCTTCACCGGAGGCGCTGGTACTGACTACCTCGGCACTTCCGTGGCACTCAATAGTACGGGGGCAGTGGCGCTGGTCGGGGCGTATAACAACGCCACTGCAGTTGGTAAATCCGGCGCTGCATATATCTTCACTATGCCTGCAACGGGGTGGAGCGGGACAACATCGGCATCCGCAGCAAACGCAACATTCACCGGCGGCGCAGCAAGTGACTACTTCGGCTGGTCCGTGGCACTCAATAGTACGGGGGCAGTGGCGCTCGTCGGGGCGCCATACAACGACACCACGGTCGCTGGAGACGAGGGCGCTGCGTACATCTTCACTATGCCGGCAGGGGGATGGAGCGGTACAAAATCTGCATCAGCCGCAAACGTGACCTTCACCGGAGGCGCAGCAAGTGACAACTTCGGCTATTCTGTGGCGCTCAATAGTATGGGGGCAGTGGCGTTAGTCGGGGCGTATAACAACGTCACTGCAGTTGGTAAATCCGGCGCTGCGTACTTCTTCAATATGCCTACAACGGGGTGGAGCGGGACAACATCGGCATCAGCCGCAAGCGTGACATTCACCGGCGGCAGCAATAATGATGACCAATTCGGCTATTCCGTGGCACTCAATAGTACGGGGGCAGTTGCGCTCGTCGGGGCGAATCAAAACGTCACTGCAGTTGGTAAATCCGGCGCTGCGTATATCTTCCCGACGATCTACCTGATCGCTGGGGGTACCACCACAGGCACAGCAGGGAGGGTTGTGAACGATCTGACACTCAATCCCACCGGCACCCTCACGAACGTTGACCTTTTCCTCGGGACGGACGCTGCCACCCCCACGGGAACTGCGGTAAAGACCGGTATATCATCCCTGCCAGCCTCTGTTGCGACAACCATTAACAGTGTGGATCTGACCGGAAAGACTGCCGGTACATACTACCTCATCGTCAACGAAAGCGGCACTACCAACCTCCTTGCCGCAACGACTTCGGCGGTGTATACGGTGAACGCTCCGGCACCCGTCGTCAGTTTCACCTCTGACAAAACCAGCGGAGCAGCACCATTAGCCGTCACGTTCACTGACCACTCCACAAACATCCCCATCGGCTGGGCGTGGTTCTTCGGAGACGAGAATTGGACGGTACCTGCATGGACACAGGTTAACGCGAGTTCCGGGTGGACGAAAAGATACAGTCACACCAGCGTTGTGATGCCAGACGGCAGCATCGTGCTGATGGGCGGTCAGGACAGTGTTGGCTACAAGAATGACGTGTGGCGGTCGACGAATAACGGCACAATGTGGACGGAGGTGAATACGAATGCCGATTGGTCGGCAAGATATGGTCACACCAGCGTGGCGATGCCGGATGGCAGCATCGTCCTGATGGGTGGTAATGCCGCCGCCAGTTACTATAATGACGTGTGGAATTCACTGGATAACGGCGCATCGTGGACGAAGGTGAATGCAAGTGCCGGGTGGACGGCAAGAAAGTGGTTCACCAGCGTTGCGATTCCGGACGGCAGCATAGTACTAATGGGGGGTTATGATGGTACCTACTATAATGACGTCTGGAATTCAACGGATATCGGCGCTACGTGGACGCAGGTGACCACAAGTGGAACTATGTGGTCGGCAAGAAATGGTCACACCAGCGTAGTGATGCCGGACGGCAGCATCGTGCTGATGGGCGGAAATGATGGCAGCTCCTTGAATGACGTGTGGCGGTCGACGAATAACGGCACAACGTGGACTCAGATGAAGGCTAATGCCGTTAATGCCAATAATTGGTCGGCAAGATCCGGTCACACCAGCGTGGCGATGCCGGATGGCAGCATCGTACTGATGGGCGGTCGGGACAGTGGTGGTTACAAGAATGACGTATGGCGGTCAACGGATATCGGCGCTACGTGGACGCGGGTGAATGCGAGTGCCGGGTGGTCGGCAAGAGATAGTCACACCAGCGTCGTGATGCCAAACAGCAGCATCGTGCTGATGGGCGGTATTGACGGCAGTTCCACTAGATATAATGACACGTGGCTGTTCCAACCCGCCAACTCATCGGCACAGAGCCCGTCGCATACCTATACTGCGGCAGGAACTTACAATGTTTCACTGCAAGCATACAATGCCGTCGGATACAACAGCACCCGGAAGGCGGGGTATATTACCGTAACGGGATCGACTACTCCAGTGGCCAGTTTTAGTTCCAGGAACACATCAACATCAGTAGCGACAAATAGTACATCTCAGGGCTGGGCGGGTGTTGCACCGTTTACGATGGTGTTCAACGACACGTCGACCGGTCCACCGACAAGCTGGGTCTGGAACGCAACGAATGTAACCGGCAATAATGTACCGTTTTACATCAATACCACCACAGTGACGCTGGCAAACATATCGTACTCATTCAGAACGGCAGGCAACTACACGATCAAACTGAACGCAACGAACAGCGGTGGCTCCGGTATATCCGGAATTACATGGGTTAATGTATCGTCAACAACCCTGACATTCACCAGCATCACGCCGAACTCCGGTCCGACAGCAGGCGGCACCGCTGTATCGATAATCGGTGCGAACTTTGTTACTGGTGGCTCTCTGGGTGTGACCATTGGGGGTGCGAATGCGAACGCAGTCTTTGTGGACTCCACCCATCTCACAGCAACCACGCCAGCCGGCTCTGCTGGAGCCCAGAACATAGTGATTACCAACAATGATGGCGGGACCGTAACCGGGACTGGCGCATATACCTATGTGGCCCCGACACCTGCCCCGACACCCACCAATTCAGGTGGGGACAGTGACGGCCCAGCAGCACCTGTGGCACCTTTAGGACCGGTAGCACCCGTAGTACCCGGGAGATCCAGTACCAGCGAAGTAAATGTTGGCGGTAATTCTGCCGTCACGCAGGTTACAATTACCGGCATCGGGATCTCCGATGTCATTGTAACCGGTACCGTTGTCTCCGGGCCGGGACTGAACACTGCGCCACCGACTCCAATGGTCTATGAATATGTGGATATCACACCGGCACGGTACACCACCATCAGCGATGCGATGATTTCATTCACAGTGCCGATCACGTGGCTGACTGAACGCCAACTCACCCCGCCGAATGTCGTCATGTACCATCTGGTGGAACAAACATGGGTTGCACTCCCCACAACACTTGTCAAAGTCGAAAACGGAGTAGCGTATTACACAGCAGCAAGCCCCGGATTCTCGCGGTTTGCGATCACCGGACAGTTTAACATCACCTCAGCAACACCGCTGGCAACACCTACACCGGCAGCACCGCTGGCAACACTTACGCCAACAGGTCAGACCTTTGGGGATCTGTCACCAACAACATCTGTTACCAAAACCCCCACACCCACCGCGACGGTTACGATTAAACCCGTAACATCGCAGACCACGGCCATACTGGCGGCCCCTCAACCGGCACCCCCTCTCCCGCTTCCGACCATCGCGATTGTTGCTGGGGTCGTTGTAGTGCTTGTCGCTGGCGGTTTCCTGATCCGGCGCTGGTGGATCCGGAGACAGAACCCGGCGCTGTTCCGGGAATTAGATTGACCGGAAAAACATTTTTTCTTTTTTTTTGCTCTGCTGAAATCTAAAAAAGTATATTGAACGGCGAATTGTCCCGTTGATAGGGGAAATGATGAGAAAAATCACCGATTAACCGAAACATTACAGTCGCTAATCAACAGCATGGGGGATGTTGGTTGCGCAAAAAGGTTTGGCAATGTTTTAATACCAGAATTCAGATAGATCTTCAACAGATAATTGTGAATCTGTCTATGAGAATCATCCCGATACTGCTGCTTATACTACTTATCAGCGCAATCGTTCTGCCAGTAGCAGCAGAAGACTCCGATTATGATGACATGCTCAATAAGACCCAGAAACTGAATATCATAGTGCCGGAAAAGGGAACCGCTGTGATGGGAACAAAAGAGTCCATGTTGGAGTATGTGGACTGGTTAAATGCCAGCTCTGATGCGTTGAACGCCTTTTTTGACAAAATAATGAATATGTTTGGTCTCGGCAACACAACCTATGCACAGGAAATGAAGGAAACACTAAAGACAGGGCGAGATCTTTCTCCGTCCAGAACGGAAAAATAGTAATTCTCAATTATCGATTTTTGGATCGTGTCCAATGATCGGCTAAGATAATCATTTTTGGGATGATCTCATTGTTATGGCTGTTCCCAATTATCAGGATTTCTTTTTCATAAAAACTACAACTCTACCCGAGAAAAGATCATTTACTTAATAGTTCCCGCATAGGTCATGCCGGCTCGTGCAGGGTTATCGCCCATCCAGCATTGACGACAGACCTTGCCATTGCGTTTCTGTTGGCAGATCGTCCTGTTGATCGGCAGCAGGTAAACAGAAGGGCATAACCCAACCAAAATACATCATAATTGTTATACAACCAGCCACTAATGAGACACAGTACTTATGAGCTTCCAACCTCGGGACAATGTTATTTAGATTAGGAGTTCAACTGCACATAAAAATTACATACTATACAAATCAATAAAAAAATGTGAAGGGTATGTTTGATGACAGGAATTAGCGCAAATGAGGGAAAATATAAATTTACTTGGGATTTTATCGGCGATATTAAATCAGGAAGACCGAACCTTGGTTTTACTACCCGGCTTGAAGTCTATCGCTTGATGCAGTACACGCTCCGGGACGCACTTGAACAGGAAGTCGGTACAAAAATCGCCGATCGGATCTTCTATACTGCCGGTGAACTGGCAGGAAAGGAATTTTACCGGATGGTCATTGTAGATGCACCGGATCTGAACACGTTTGTAAAAAAATGCCAGGACGCCCTGCTGGATATGGGGATCGGAATTCTCCGGATAGAGAAATCAAATCAGGAGAATTTATCCTTCGTCCTGACAATAAGTGAAGATCTTGACTGTTCTGGGCTCCCTGATATCGGGTTTGCCGTGTGTACCTATGATGAAGGATTTATCGCTGGGCTTCTTGAGGCATTCAGCGGTAAAAAGTTTCATGTTGTCGAAGTCGACTGCTGGTGTACTGGTGACCGTACCTGCCGATTTACGGCAGATCTTATCAGTTAATGATATAAAAATTGCGACAAAAGTCACTGCTTAAAGAATGATACACAAAACCCCTTCCATGCCCGACTCTGATGATCAGATAGCAGCGATTCTCCAGACAATACGGGACGTTCTGGCAAAGGGCAGCGCAAATCCTGCCAAACTGCATATAAACGACCAGAACCGGCAAATACTGGAGGCACTTCTAGCCGATCTCGCATTGCTGGATTCTTTTTCATTCCATCTCGCGAATGGGAATCTCTCACCGGAGTTTAGGATGCGGGGGAAGATGGCCGGCAATTTAAAAGCGCTCCAGGCCAACATGCGCCATATAACATGGCAGGCACAGCAGGTTGCGAAGGGAGACTTTACCCAGCGCATTAGTTTCCTTGGCGATTTTTCCGTTGTATTCAACTCAATGGTGGAACGCCTTGAGTGTGCACAGACTGAGCGCAAGGTCTATGAACAGATTCTTGGAAATAAGAATCAGGAACTGACAGATGAGATAGAAGAGCGCAAGCGGGCGTTGGATGCGCTTTTCCAGACGAATAATAAACTCAATATGCTCAATAACATTACCAGACATGATATTCTCAATCAGCTCATGGGACTGCGGACATATCTTGAACTATCCAAAATGGATGTGATCGATCCTGTTTTTCTTAATTATATTCAAAAAGAAGAACAAGCCGCTGAAGCCATCCAGTTGATGATTGAGTTTACCCGAGACTATCAGGACATTGGAGGACATGTGCCGAAATGGCATATCCTTTCGGACACAATCAGCTCTGCTATCAGTCAACTAAAACCCCCGAATGTTGAGATCAATGTCGCCGTTGATCGTGCGGAGGTTTTTGCTGATCCCCTTCTGGAGAAGGTCTTTTACAACCTGATGGAAAATTCTCTTCGCCATGGTGAACACGTGACCCGCATGGATTTTTCCGTTAAGGAATCGGAGAACGGGCTTATCTTAACTTATGCCGATAATGGAGTGGGAGTTACTGCAGAGGATAAGAAAAAACTCTTTGTGAAAGGATTTGGCAAGCACACCGGTCTTGGTCTGTTCCTGTCAAAGGAGATCCTCTCCATCACAGGCATCACTATTACTGAAAAGGGTAAATCGGGCAAGGGAGCACGGTTCAAGATTACAGTGCCAAATGGAGCGTGGCGGTTACTGGATAAAAAATAAGTGGTATTGTTTGCCTATCATCAGACGTGCTGTAATGAATGGATACCATATAATATTGGAATGGTATCAGCGAGTCGTAATGCAGCAGAAACTGACAGTCTCGACCGATTTTCATGTTCATTTCCTTATCGGCTATAATGTGAATAAGGAGACGCAGCGATGAACAACAACATCGAAACGAGAACCATAATGTGATGGGTTGTTCTCTTATTCGGAGTATTAGTAATCTAGTGGTTCTTTTGGCGTGGAAGAAGGAAATGAGTATCAGGATTCGTGCAGGGATATCACCCTTCCCGCATTAGTGATGGGGGCACGCCATTGGGGTTTTGTTGGCAGATCGTCCTGTCTTGGGGGAAGCAATGATTATCATCTCAAAATCATTACATGGAGTATATGTTCTGTAAAAAATGCGGTGCAGAAAATAAAGACGGCGCTGCTTTTTGTAATGAGTGCGGAACTGCCCTTGTTCCAACCCATGTTCAATCCCCAACGGTATCAACGCCCCAAATACTCTTCTCCACCCAACCAAAACCAATAAGTTTTATTTTCCGGTACCTGATGGCCTTCTCACCAGTATTCCTCGTTGTTTTGTGCATTTTTATTCAGGATATTTTGAACAATTTTTTCCATGTTTTTTACCCGTCATTATATTCTGAACAATACCCGTTAGTATATTCTGCACCGGCAATGGGAAATATTCTGTATTCAGCGGTAGATTATATGAACCAGTTATCTTCGATGATTCCCGATACGATAAATATCTTTATCCTGATAATTGCGCCGGTCAGTATTTTCATTATTTTTGCTTATATTGGGTGGTGGTTTAAAATTACTGAATTATGGACCAGTACAACTCTAACTATAAGCCTGAGCTTAATAGGCGGGTTATTATTGGAAACCGGGTTAATAGTCCCTCGCATCTCGGGTAATTTTCTGTTGGTCTTCCTGCAGTGGACCACATTCCTCATCCAGCCGATGTGTATCTCATCCTCCGTGCTGGTACTCTTGTATACCGTGAAATTCCGTCGTTCGATCCAATATACGATTACAAAAGAGGGTGTCGTGATTAAGGGGGGAGTCTTCCGACAAGAAGAGAAAACTATCCACCATAACCATATCGGTAAAGTAATTTTCGAACAGGATTTTATCGGCTCCCGGTATAATTATGGGACGGTCATCCTTCAGGATAATGCTCCTGAACTTAAGATAGAGATTCTCAATTTCTTTAATGTAAGAAGTTTACGGAATCCATTAAATTGTCTTTTTGGTGTGCCGGACCCCAAAACACCCCAGCAGATCATTAATTTTGTGAATGAAATACAAGACGATATTTAACCATGAAAAGGCAAAACAAACACTCACGAATAAAAGATAAACAAATGTGCGCATACCCCCTTTTACGATGAAATAAAAAACTCATAATTATACCGAGTACGGGGAATAGAACTGCCATCATAAAGGAGAAAATCACAATATTACATAAAATCACATCGCCCAATTTGAATCCTGACATTGCGGTTTCTGTTGGCAGATCCTCCTGTTGATGGGTGAAATGCATGCAGGCAAATGACACGAATAAAACAAGCCAAATGAATATGGTGAGATAAAACAATGGAAAGACATGCAAAAAGCATAGGACTTTTTTTAATTTCAGTCGTATGTATTTTAACGATTCTAGTGGCCGGATGCACCAACTCAGGAAACAACCCGGCAGCCGTGACAACACCCACAATACCAGCAGCAGTTGTAGTGACCACCACTCCGGCAGCCCCGGTTCAGGATGCCGCACCTGTCTCAGTGGTGACAACACCTTCACCAACCGCAACACCGGATCCGGGTTTTGAGACGAAGGGGTCGCTTAATAAAATGTACTATTACATCATCGATGGCACACCTGGGTATATCCCTACTAAGGTATATACCGGGGTAAATGATTACATCACCTCATTGGGGGACATCTATACTGGTGACGATTATAACGCCATTATCGGAAACGAAGTACAGCGAAAATACATCAGCAAGATGGTGGAGAATATACGGAGTGCTGCAAAAGATCCTGATGACGAAGCGCGGATCGCTATCAGCCTTGTCCAGCACATTAAATACGATTCTAACACCCTTAACGAGATCTCGGTGAACCAGTCCAAAACCGGCCAGAAATTCATCGGGAGGTACCCTTATACCATTCTCAACCAGAACTGGGGGGGTATCTGCGGGGAAAAATCATTCCTTCTCGCACTTTTATTAAAGGAACTTGGGTATGGTGTGGCCCTTTATGAGTTCGACGACATTCATCACATGGCACTCGGGATCAAGGCACCAGCACAGTATGCGTATAAGGGGACTGGCTATGCCCTTATCGAAAGTACTGGACCGGAGATCCCGACTTTCGATGATTATTCCTTTGTCGGATCTGATGTCACTCTGTCTTCGATCAGCCCATCAAAGACCGTGATCGTCTCTGACGGGAAATCGTTTGCCACGATCGGAACCGAATATTCTGATGCACAGCTGGAACGATCGCTCATGCAGGAGTTGAAAAAAGTGAACGCAGCCGCGGCAAGTGTGAATGCGGCTGCAGTGCAACTTGATCAGATCAAGGCATTAGCAGAGTATTGGAGAACCAAGGCCCAGACTGACTACACACGAGGTGATATGAGCAGCTACAATAATGATCTCAAGATGTTCGAACAGGCAAAGACTGCGTATGATAACTGCTTTACCCAGATCTATACCCCCGCACTCATCAATTGGAATGATCTGAAGGATAAGTATCAAACTAAATTCGCGCCCAAACTGATGGATCTTGAGGACAAATATGGTATGACAACGGGGGTCGGTGTCGGGTTATAAATGGGATCTGATAAGGTTGCGGATAGTGACCTTAAAACAAGAGATCATCATTTCGACACGATAACCGATATTACTGTAGAACATTTATGCGATATAAAATTTTATTTTTAATCTATCTCTTTGAGGGTTGTATCGATTTTTATTATTTTTTAAAAAATCTCTCACCGGTGCACCATTCTAGAACAACTATTTATCATTCAGCCATCAACCTTTTAGTAGTGAATTCAAAGCAATTTTCTCCGGGAGATGCCCGATGATATCTGTTTTATTTGTCGATGACAATACCGATCTTCTTTCAACGATGCGCACGTTTTTAGAAAAGACCGGGGAAATTAAGATCGATAATGCTCATTCAATAAAACAGGCCATTGAGAAGCTTAAAGGGCGAAACTACGATGTGATCGTTTCTTACGAGCAGCAGCCGGATGTGAACGGCATTGAATTTGTCGCGGATATGAACGGAATCGAGTTCATCAAATATCTCAAATCCGTTGGAAATATTACTCCGGTGATCCTGCTCGGCCGGAGGGCAGCCGGTAAGATTGCCGTGATTGAAGTTGCCCATGGAACCGAGATAACTTTTCCAAAGAGCGGCGACATCCGCCCGCAGGTCTTTGAGATGGTCAACCTGATCAAACAGACCCTCCTTCGTAAAAAGTCAGAACGCGAAATCAAGGCGCAGAATGAGCAACTTGCCGCCATCCTCTCTGCAACCCCGCTCGGTATCTTTCAGGCCCGCAATGGTATCATCGAATGGGTGAACCGCCAGTTTCCTGCCATGCTCGGCTATGATGACTCGCAGCTGGTGGGAAAAGAGCTCAAGACATTTCTCTCATCTCCCGAAGAGTATGATCTCATCTACCGTGAACTGCAAATAAAACGCAATGCACAGGGTGTTTTGCATGCGGAATGCCTCTTAATGAAAAAAGATAAAAAACCTCTTGCCTGCCAACTACAGGTTCTGCCTCTGGATTCCCGCGACATCAGTCTTGGCGGAACATTTGTAGTAACCGATATTTCAGAAAAACATAAGATCGCCGAGGCGTTGAAGGAAAGTGATGCAAAGTACCGTGAAGTAGTGCAGAATACCCAGAGCATCATCATCCGAATGGATCTGCAGGGAACGATTACATTTTTTAATCACTATGCTCTCACCTTCTTTGATTATACCAACGACGAAGTGATTGGTAAGAACGTGAACTGTACGATCATTCCGGCAAAGACCCGTTCAGGAAATGATCTCTCCATGATGGCAGATGATCTGGGTTTCAATGCCGAAGGATATGCTGTCAACGTGAATGAAAATGTCCGGCGCAACGGAGACCGGGTCTGGATCGCTTGGATCAATAAAGCCATCCGGGATGACAAAGGACATATTGTAGAAATTCTCTGTATCGGTAACGACATCACGGACCGGAAACGGGATGGTGTGGTGCGTATCAGCACGGATACCTGGAAGGATCTTGTTATTGCAGACAGCGATGTAAAAGAAGATGTATTTGATACGGTCTTTCACATCTGTACTGAGATCTCGATCGAGGGCAGGGAAGGAAAGCCGGTAGGTACGATATTTTTAATTGGCGATACCAAAAACGTGCTGGAAAAGTCCCGCCAGATTATTCTAAACCCGTTCGAAGGACACAAACCCGAAGCCCGCCTTGTCACAAACCCGGAGCTCAAGGAAAATATCAAGGCACTCGCCCAGCTCGATGGCGCGTTTATCATCACCGGGGATGGATTTGTAGAATCTGTGGGGCGCTACATTACCGTTGATACGAGCAATGTAATACTTCCCGGTGGTATGGGCACGCGGCACAATTCAGTAGCCGCAATTACGCAAGTCACAAAAACCGTAGGAATCGTTGTCTCCCAGAGCGGCGGCGTGATTACGATCTTCAGGAATGGGCAGATCTTAAAGAAGATCACGCTGTAGTAATAGTCGAACGCACATTTACCGTTCGTCTGTGCTGCAACGTCGCCCGTGGAACTCTTCCCAGCAGATATGCCGGCAGATGTTTCCTACCGCTTTGAACGCATCTTCGAGATCCGGAAAGTTAGGAATACCGGAATCTCTGAGTATCCGTAAGGGTGTCTTCATGGAATCGCCACCAATCATGCACCCGACGATCATTTTCTGCGTGCTTTTTGAGAACCTGACCAACTCGTTTGCCACACGGATCGGGTCGGAGATGGCAGATGGCACTGCGATCACAAATGCGATATCCCAGAGTTCCTGGTTATGGATCATCACATCAAAGGTACGGGCAAACCTGTCTGCACTGGCATCTCCAACCATGTCGATGGGGTTGCACCGGTTCCAGTCTACGGGCAGGATGGAGTCCAGTTCCTTGATTACGGTCTGGGGGAACACTACCATCTCAATACCCATCTGCTCTGCGTAATCGGAAGACATGACAGCAAATCCGCCTGCATTGCTGATCACAATCGCACGGATACCTTTGGGATATCCTTCTGATGAGAGAAGTTCAGCAGTCTGGAATGCCTCCCGTATCGATCGCACGGGGATGACTCCTGATTGCCAGAACGCTGCTTGGTACACCTCGTAACTACCTGCAAGTGAACCTGTATGGGAGGCAGCAGTCATCTGGCCAATTTTTGAGGACCCGGCTTTTATTGCTACTACAGGCATTCTGGGCGTTACCTGCCGTACGATCTCCATAAAACGCCTGCCTTTGCGGATCTGCTCTATGTACAGGATGATGGCTTTTGTGTGTGGATCGTCGGCAGCAAAGTGGATGTAATCTTCAAAGGTGAGATCAGCCTGGTTGCCGACACTGATCACTTGAGAAAACCCGATCTCTTCGGGCAGACTCCAGTCCACCATTGTGGTGATGATAGCCCCACTCTGGGACAAAAAGGCAAGATTTCCGGGTTTTGGAGAAACAGGATCGAATGTGGTATTGATACCCTGGTGCGGGAACATGAATCCCAGACAGTTGGGACCCATAATACGGATATTGTATTGTTTTGCAAGGGCAATCACACGCTCTTCAAGTTCGCTCCCTGCAAGCCCACTTTCACGGAATCCAGAAGAGATGATCACTACAAGGGGAATCCCATTTTTTCCGGCTTCTTCTACGATCGAAGGGACGATTCTTGCCGGGACAACTACAACTGCAACATCGACCGGGCCGGGGATGGAAGTGAGTGAAGGATAGGTAGTGCGGCCAAGGATCACCGGGTATTTTGGGTTTACCGGGTAGAGTGTGCCGGGAAATGAGAGTAGATTTCTGAGTACCGCATAGCCTACCTTGTTGGGTTCGGCAGATGCACCAATCAATGCGATAGATTTGATATGGAGCAGATCCCCATTTAGTGGCCGGACGGGATCTGTATTTTCAGGAAGGGGGGTATCATCCGTATAGAAACGGGCATCCACAGCACACACCCCTTGCTGATAGAGAAACACCGGATTGATATCGAATTCAACGATATCAGCGCTATCCATGAAAAAACGGGAGATGGTATCGATAAGGTTTACCAGTGCTTCCTGGTCACGGGGAGGTTCATTTCTAAATCCTTTGATCAGCCGGTACCCGTTCAGTTCATGGATCATGGCATTGATATCTTGTATCGTGACCGGGAGCACCCGTATTGATACGTCTTTTATCAGTTCGACAAGTGTTCCTCCCATGCCGATGGTGATCACTTTTCCAAACGCCGGATCGATCCTCCCGCCAATGATTATCTCCAGTCCCTTTTCGAGCTGCTGCTCTACCATGATCCCTTCGATCTTTGCTGACGGGTCGTATTTTCTGACATTGCTAAGGATCTTGTCATATGCACCGAGCAGTACTTCATTATTCCGGATACCGGTAATTACACCGCCCGCATCACTTTTATGAACGATCTGGGATGATACGACTTTCAGTACTAAAGGAAAACCTGTCACTTCAGCCGCAGAAATTGCCTCAGTAATATTTGTGGCAAGTGCATACCGTGGAATCGGTACGTTGATCTGTCGTAAAATCTCAAATCCCTTCGCTTCAGAGATTAATTGACGTGACATGGTGATTTTCTCTTATCCAATGGATACATGCAGGGATGTATTAAGTGTTGTTGTTGCCAGTCAGGATTGTTCAGCGAGATCAGAATTTCGATTACGATATGCAGAAACGAGCATAAGATTGATTACTTTTAATAACCATCAGTAATCAAAGATGCATATCCCAACACCCGAAGAACTCCGCACGCGCCGGGAATCTCTTGGCATGAGACAGACTGAGCTTGCCAGACGCGCCGGTATCAGCCAGTCGATGGTTGCACGAATTGAAGCAGGAAATGTGGACCCCCGTATAAGCACACTCAACAAGATCATTGTGGTGCTCAACAGTGCCGAGCCCAAAAAGATCAAGGCTGCGCAGATCATGCATATACCGGTGCTTTCGGTTCAGCCCCAGGATGCGATCACCCGTGCAGTCGAGATCTTTGAGAAGAACAACATCTCACAGTTACCAGTCATTGAACGCGGATCTCCTGTGGGATGCATTTCAGAGACCGTGATTGTAAAGGCAATCGAGCAGCAACGCCTGCATAAAACCCACCTGTTTATTGTGCGGGATTTCATGGAACCAGGATTTCCCACCGTTCCTCCGGACATGGATGTGGAGACTGTAATCAACATCCTCCAGCAGAATCACGCAGTGCTGGTGGTAGAGGGAAGGATTGTCCGTGGTGTGATCACTAAGCATGACTTAATCTCGCTGATTGTCTGATCGGTTCTTATTTTTCCCATTGCTTCTCTTCTTTTTCATATAATATATCAGAAGATTCTCGGGATAGTGTGGCAGAACTACAGAAAAAAATGATACTTAAACGATTACCTGTCCGGGATTAATCCACAAAGTATGCGTTTTTTAATGGCAGAAAAGTCAAAAGAGCTCCACAGCATGACGGTAATCGGAATCCGAGTAATAATATTTATGGGTTTAATTGGTGCCGGGTATTTGTTCTTAAAATAACACCTCGACGTTAAAAAGAAAAAAATCCCTTTTAAAGTTTTGAGACAAGGTCCCGGAGAACCGCGCCCGGATCTTTTGCTTTTACTACACTTGACGCGAGTAACACACCGTCAGTCCCGAGATCAACTGCTATCTTTACACATTCCCCGGATTGGATCCCTGCACCGGTCAGGACTTTTACTTTTGGATTTATGGCGTGCACAGCAGCAACCGACCGCCTGATAATATCCGGGTTCGCTTTTGAGACCGAAACGCCGCTTCCGATAAGTTCCGGTGGTTCAATTGCCACATAGTCCGGTCCCAGCGCAGCCGCACCGGCACTGGCCGTCTCATTGTTTGTACAGACCACAGAGATGAGGTTGTGCGCCTTAAGTCCCCTGACCGAAGCTTCGATATCTGCCAGAGTGAGGCGCCGTTCCGAATGGTTTACAAGTGATCCTGCCGCACCAGCGCTCTTGAGCGAATCAACAGTTATGTGCCCGGTATTCGCGCCGGGTTCGCACCCGTCAACGTGCTGTGCATAGACGGGAATGGAAAAGTGGTGGCTGAGCGGGTGCAGATCGATATAGGAAGGTGCGATACCAATCATTACCCCGCTTTCGCGGCCAATGAGTTCTGCTGCCTGTGCGATCATGTGGGCACGGTTACCCATCCCCTCCCGGTACGTCTTTAAGTTGACAAGGATCAGTGGTGAAGGCATATCTGATACTCCTTATGATTGAGTCCTGATTACACGATTGCGGTTTTTTACCTGATGAAGGTTTTTATAAAAATTTTGTAATTGTGTATCGGTTTTTTTTATAATTCTTTGAGCCCTCTTCTGAAATGACCCGCGGTGATCTCGCCCATAGAGCACTTTTTTATACGGTCTTTGAGTGCCTGCAACTGCTTTTCTGCACCCGTTGTCCGGGTTGAAGTTGCTGAAATTGCACTGCGGTAGATGCGCGTCATCTCTAAAACACAGGCACCGGTTCTACCCCTTACATCGATTACCACTTCACTGATGCCTATGTCCTGAATCTGGAAAAGATAATCCAACAAGCAAAGCTCGGCAGAGTTGCTGATATGGGTTCTGCATTCACCATCCATGCGGACCGGAAATATATGGCCTGTTGAGTCCCTGATACCGTAAAAATTTTCTTTTTGTCCTCCAGTATCAGATTTGCAATGCAGGTAAGGTTCCAGCAGACAGTCATCGGAGATGATGGCCTCGATGTTTCCCTGCACAATCAGGGCAAAGGAGGTATCAAGCCCCTGATTACGGGCAGCAGATATTAAAAACATGCACTCATCCCGTGAGAGTTCCGGTGACAAGGTGAGCAGCTTTGTGTGTGATGAGAGTTTTTTTACGGTTGCGTGGTTGAACACATTGAGCCCGGTGGAGCCGGAGATCATTGTGAGCGGTGCAATATCATGGATTACATGAACCATGCCCGGATTCTCAACCATGATTCCTGAGATTCCCATTACAGATATCCGTGACACTAATGGAATAACAGCGTCAGAAAATGCAGTCCGGGTTATTCGGGGAAATTTCCAGACAAGGGGTATTTCGTGTGCATGGCACACTTCAACTGCCATCTTGATCTGCTCTTCAATACTTACATGGTGAGTATAACGGCAAGACGAATCGGTTGTTGAAACCGGAATATCCGGTTCAAAATACACACAGTCACACCCGGACTCCGCTGCCATGCGAACTGCGTCTAGCGAATCAGCATAGATTGCCAGACGAAGCGGGGATGTGTATTTGACTGATGATACCGCCGGGTTTGATGAAGGATAATTCCCTTCTTTCTCATGCCAGCGGGATTTTGCACATTCAACCTGTTCAACAGAAGGACGGGATGCTGCCACGAGTGCAGATTCAGCTAATGTAAGGAATTCCCTGCGTGCCCGGTTCAGTTCTGCCAGCGGTGCGAACAGTTCGCCATTGTACTGCATCATCACCGCATCGATGATAAACGGTGTTCCGCCGCTCTTTCTCATCTGCTGCTCCATCAGTTCAGCGGTAAGCGGGCGAGATTGGGCAGGTACAAGCGTGATATCCGGGGTATGGGACATAATGATTTCCCGACCGTCACCCGGATGGATACGACCATTGAGTATGAGTCTGCTGCGTTCATCAACCTGAACAGTGAGATCGAGCGGCACCGGATGGCGCAGGGTAGATGAAGGGTTGTTAATGATCTGCCGGGCATGGGCTGCGAGATCTACTGACGATGTGATGTATACCTTTGTGCCCTTACTCGTCTGTTGCGGGACGGCGAACTGGATCTCCCCTTTCGTCAGGACAGGGGCGGTATTTAATGAGAACCCGAATTGCTCTTCTGATTTTTTAGGGTCTATAAAAAAGAGCCCGTCTCCCGGCTTTAGAATCATTTCGCTGTCGATTCTGACAGATGCAGTTCTCGTTTTTGCTTCGTACCGGCTCACAGTGCCGATATACAATCCCCGGTTGTCGGGTGCATCCCTGCCCATGAGTGCCCTGTGCCGGTCACCGAACAGATACCCGGCAGTAAAACCGCGATTGAATGCAAGAAGGAGATTATTCATCTCATCAGGTAGGGAACTCATGTTTCCTGCTGCGATGGCATCAAGAGCCCGCCGGTATGCTGATACAACAACGGCCACATACTCCGCAGATTTCATTCGCCCCTCGATCTTGAGCGAGGTAATGGATGAAGCGACAAGAGCCGGCAGGTGCCGGTACGTGCAGAGATCTTTTGGCGATAGGAGATAGGTATCGCGGGTAAGAAGTTCATGCATCTTTTCCGGTCTTCCATAGGTATCGGTTGTAGCGGTTACAAGCGTGTAGGGTTTCCGGCACGGCTGGGCACACATACCACGGTTCCCGCTCCTGCCTCCAATAACAGAAGAGAGTAGACATTGGCCTGAGTACCCGTAACAGAGTGCCCCGTGAGCAAAGACTTCAAGCCCGACACCGGTATTTTTTGTATCGTGAGCGATCCGTTCCACTTCAGCAAGCGAGAGCTCGCGTGCAAGTACTACGCGGGAAAATCCCTGTTCTGCCGCCCACATTACCCCTTCTACATTATGGATGGTCTGCTGGGTGGAAGCGTGGATTACAAGATCCGGAATGATCTCATGTGTTAATGCAGCGATCCCGATATCCTGAATGAGGACTGCATCAACACCAATCGAGTACAGCCAGATAAGATAGTCAACCGTGCTTTTGATTTCCCGGTCATGAATGAGGGTATTGACAGTTACGTATACCTTTACACCACGGGCATGGGCAAAACAGACCGACTCTTCGATCTCCACATCAGAAAAATTGGCAGCAAACTTCCGGGCGCCAAACCGCTTTCCGCTCAGGTAGACTGCATCAGCACCTGCAGCAATTGCAGCCCGGAACGCTTCTGGTGAGCCGGCAGGGGCGAGCAGCTCGGGCAGGGTTTTTTTCGCGGGTTTGGGTGCAGGGTCTCTCAAGTGTATTCCCTCAATGAAATATAATGCTGAACAATCCGAGTGTTATGAGGATAAGGATGATCGAGATGACGATAAACCCTCCCATGGTCAGGATGATGGAATAGTCCCTGCGCCATGCAAGTGCCCATGAGAGCGGCGGGCAGACATAGAGGCCGAGGGTGAGGACACATGGTATGAGCCCGTAGATTCCATACCTGGAAAGGAATGGGAATTGTTTTGCCTTCTCTTCCGATCGTGCTAAAAACCGTGCCACTCGTTCGGAATGCCGGCCCATCGTATCGAAGAGGTCGTAGAGAAATAAGGTGATTCCCAGGGCCACACATGTCAGAGCAAATAGAACATACGCAGGATGTAGGCCAAGACCGATACCAATCGGGGCTGCACCGTATTCGATGATGAGCGTGCTTGTGATAAGAACGAGAGTTGCAGGTAGTGATTGAGAGAGGAGAAATGCAGCTGCAACGGGAATGATAACTACGAGTCCCACGCATTTTACTATCGCGCCGGTTAACAGGCGGATATAAGAAGGAATCGCATTGCACTCCATGGTTATGATAGATCTAGTGCCTTAAAAAGAGATAAACAGGTATCTTTTTGGCAGGTCAGCAGAAAACGCCGGCGGGATACCCGGTCGGTTGTGATCACCCTGATGGTTTTTTTAAGGAGTATCTTTTTTATGAACTGCCGGCCAACACCACGGTACATGAAGATTATTGCAGCACTCACAGACCCGCTTCAGGTGTCCCGTGCAGAAAAGCAGGGTGCCGATATGATTGAGCTCAGGCTCGATCTGATGGAGGGTAACACAAAGAAACTGGTGCAGCAGTGCAAAAAGATGTGTTCACTACCTGTGATTGCGACCCTGCGCTCCGGGCGGGAGGGCGGACAGTTCTTTGGTGACGGCAAGGAATGGGAAAAAAAGATCCGACCGATCATCTCCCTTGTCGATTACGTGGACGTGGAACATCAGTTTGTTAAAAACGCAGTCTGCGTAAAGGAAGCAGGTACGAAGATCATTGCATCCCACCATGCACCAATAATGATGCCACTCCATGTGCTGTTTGTGCTGGAGCGCGAACTCCGGGAGTATGGCGATATTGTGAAGATCATTGTCACCCCGTCAAATGCCGACGATGTTATTGAGCTGATTGCGTTTACGCACGCTGTGAAACAACCGATCTGCTGCGGGGTGATGGGTTCTGCGTTCCGTTATGCCCGGGCAGTGCTGCCGCTCTTTGGCTCTGAACTGGTGTACTGTCATATGGGTGAGACAACTGCGGAGGGACAGTACTCGGTTGAGGAGTTTGTTGCTTTGAAGAAACTGTTGATGGGATAAAGATCCGGGTATACAATCCGGACCGGGACATGTTTTCCGACACGCGGATAACTGAAGATATCCGGCTGGTGTCTCCTGCGCAGGCTCTTCTCGATCTGGCAGGACTGGGGTACAGTGGCCGGGACCTGACCCTGAAACTCGTGGAGAACTATGTCACCTTATGAATTATCTCGTTCTGTCATTGATGCCTCGTTAATGGAGCTTGCAGAAATATATCGTTGGGTTCATGAGTCCGCTTCTGTTGATTAGGCTTAGATACCCTCGCTCTCCACCGCACAAAACCTGACTTGGTGATCGTTATGGTATGCATTCTCCTGACAGCAGGATGTATGTGGTATCGGGTAAAAACTTCTCACGATTATAATTAAATACACATACATACACAGAATTGATCATGGCCACAAAAACCATCAGCATAACGGAAGAGGCTTATGATCGGCTGAAGGCATTAAAGCAAGATGGAAAGACAAGTTTCTCGGAAGTAATTGTAAAATATTACCCGGTCAAGCGTAAATTATCGGACGTGCTCGCCGAACTCGGGGACTGTACTGATCTGGCCAATAATATTGAGACGGTATCCCAGGAGATGCGAAAAGGCAGGATGCGTGAGGTCAAGTTCTGATGCCGCTTGCAGACACTTCATTCCTTGTTGACCTGATGCGGAGAGACCGTGGCGCACTAAAACGGTTTACAGCATTTGAAGAACAGGGAATTGCACTCTCCACAACCGCAATAACTGCCATGGAATTATACAAAGGGGCATACGTTTCGGGAAACAGCAATAACCTTGTCAAAGTCAGGACCCTGATGGAATTATTCACACTCTTACCTATTGACGAAACCATATACGAAGCCTTTGGTAGGATTGCAGCAGGTTTGTGCATAACGGGTAACCCAATCGGGGATTTCGATGAAGTGATCGCCGCAATTGCTCTCTGTAATGATGGGGAGATCATAACCCGTGACCAGCATTTTGAAAAAATCCCTGATCTGACAATAATTACATACTGATTTTTTTTATCCGGCTTTTTGCAATAAATGCAAATGGGTGTCGCATATGGAAAATATAACCGTGACCTGAAAGATGACCTGGTGATTCGACCTCGCATTTTGACTCTACTTCTTCCGACACGGCATGCAATCTGTTTCGTTTGTGAGCCAGGATAACCTCATCTTCATTGATCCTGCAAAAACCACTATCCACAAATCAGAAATAGGTATCAAAATCAAGATACTTGACATGAAACTTATTAAAATCCTGATATTAGCTCTCGCAATTCTGCTGTGCGTGCTCTCTTCAGGCTGCACTACCAGTTCCGGAACAAATACCCCTACAACAACACAGGTTACTACGGCTCTTACACCATTGTCTACCCCAGCCATTGCAACACCCGTTCCCATACCGACAACTGAACTCATTCGTGTCATGCCCAGTGACCAACAGGTCAATGTCCTGCTCACAAAAGATCGCCCAACATCGCTAATTCATTTACAATATCAGGGCGGACCGGGAGATAGATTTACTAATAAGATCCTGATGCGAGTATACGCTTCAGATGGTACTTACAACGAATTAGAAATGAGTGATGGCAAGAAACCCCTGCCTAACGATGAAATTATTGTCCAGGGTACAAAAGGGAATGACCGGTGCGAAGTGTTTGTGATCTCTGCCGGAGTCCTCTATAAGGTGTTGGATGAAGCCGCAATCGGCGGCGGGTATTATTAAGAAAATCTTTTTTTTTAGGCCCCTCGTATTTTGGGTCTAACCCCCATACGAGTGCACCCTTGCAGAAAAACACGGGAAGGGTAATGGAAAAAGATTGGAAACTGTCCAATTCTAATAAAAGTAAAAAATGTTAATGGTATTTTGCCTGTTCCAGCATGCAATCGATGAGCACGAGCGCAAGCATCGCTTCAGCAACAGGAACAATGCGAGGAACAATACAGGGATCATGCCTGCCCCCGACAGATATATCCACAACATTTCCATGAATATCCCGGGTCTGCTGGATCTTTGCAATGGATGGCGTAGGTTTCACTGCGATTCTTACAACAATATCCTGCCCGGAGGAGATACCGCCAAGGATGCCACCGGCATGATTGCTTAAAAATCCGTCAGCAGTCATCGGGTCGTTGTTAGCGCTTCCGAACTTTTGTGCTGCAGCAAACCCGTCACCAATCTCCACCCCTTTGACTGCGCCTATCCCCATCATCGCGCCGGCAATCAGTGCATCGAGTTTTCCAAAGACCGGATCGCCAAGACCGGTGGGGCAACCTGTGGCAGTAACCTGAACGATTCCTCCAACAGAATCACCGGCAGTCTTTGCAGCGAGAATCTCTTTTTCCATTTCTGCAGGATCTGTTTTGCCATGCACTTCACAGATGGTTCCGGTAATTGTGATTCCCCGTTTGGCAAGGCACTTCATCGCGACTGCCCCAGCAGCTACACGGGATAGTGTCTCCCTGCCAGAACTCCTGCCGCCGCCACGATGATCACGGATACCGTATTTTTCCTGGTACGTGAAGTCGGCGTGACCCGGTCGGAATTTCTCACGGAGATCCTCATAATCCTTTGACTGCGGATTTTCGTTTCGTACCATAAGCGCGATCGGCATGCCGGTGGTCTTTCCTTCAAAGATGCCGGAAAGAATCTCTACCTTATCACTCTCCTTTCGTGGTGAGTTGATCGGCGAGGTACCTGGACGCCTCCGGTCAAGGAGTGGCTGAATATCGATCTCTGTTAGTGCCATGCCTGCCGGGCACCCGTCGATTACAACGCCCAGTGCCGGCCCATGGCTTTCCCCGAATGTCGTTATCCTGAAATTGTTGCCAAATGTGTTCATATGACCAGCTCCCGGATGATTGTGTCCGGTACATCGATACCAAAGTTCAGATAGAATTGTTCACGCGCCTGATGGATGAACATCTCGGTGCCAAGAATTGTGTTACACCCTTTCTTCTGTGCATCCTGAATGAGCGGAGTCTCCGGAGGTGTATAGACCAGATCGTACACTGTCATCCCGGGTAGGATCTGGTTTTCTGTAAGCGGGCTCCGGGTATCCGGCTCCATACCCAGCGGAGTGGCATTCACCACAAGATCCGGTTTTATCGTATCAAAGGAATCCCAGTCCCCAGACTTGCAGCCAAACCGATCGGCAAGAATTTTTGAATTTACCGGTGTCCGGTTCAGGATTGTCAGGTCCATATCGAGATCAACAAGCGCATAAGCCGCAGCCGCAGCTACGCCACCGGCTCCGAGGAGCACTGCTTTTGCTCCTTTCAGGTGGACAAGTGGTTTTCTGACACCCAGCCAGTCGGTGTTATACCCGATAGCCGTTCCGCAGGCAAAGACCACACTGTTCACAGCGCCAATCGGCTGGGCTGCGTGTTCATCTACCTCGTCCACATATTCCATTACGTCTGCCTTAAACGGAATTGTGACCGAGAGTCCTTTTGCATCAACGCAGCGTGCGATTTTCATGATCTCGGCGATCTCCGGATCCTCGAACCACGTGTAGTGATAATTGAGACCATAGCGTTCGAAAAGTTCGTTGAAGAGGGCAGGACTCTTGCTGTGGGCGCACGGGTAACCGGCTACCCCCATGATCCGGGTCTGTGGATCCCGGTCTGCACTCATCAGCACCTGTTCCAGTTTCTGGAGTGCAAGGGGTGTGATCCGTCCGGTTTTAAAAAAATGCATAGCGGTTATGCGCTGCTTTGACGAGGAATTACCTTCGGATAAGAAATGCAGTACCTTCTGTCCTGCTAACTCCGGAGTGGTCTCGCTGGTATCTACGCAGAAATCGGCCGATGCATAATAGTGCTGGCGGCGCCGGTCCAGGAGTTCAGAGATCTCTTCTCTCAGCGGGAGATTGGTCAGCGGAGGGCGGGGTGATCGAGCCAGCCGTGATTCGATTGCATCGATATCCGCAGATAGTAAAATGAGCACACTCTGCCTGCGGAGGTGTTCCATGTTCATAGGATCGATCACCGCTCCCCCACCGGTGCTGATCACCACATTGTCAGGAGGAAGGGACGAAATCACTTCACGCTCTTCAGCCCGGAACCGCTCTTCACCTTCTTCGTGAAATATGGAGGGAATGGACCTGCCAGTCTTCTGTTCAATCAGAGTATCTGTATCCAGCAGCGGCAGGTTCAGCTGGCGGGCAAGGACTTTTCCTACCTCACTCTTACCAGTTCCACGAAATCCGGTCAGAACGATCCGCTTCATGGAATAACACCGGAAAGCTGCTCCCAGAAACCCGGGAACGATTTGTTCACACATTCTGCGTTTTGTATAGTAACTCCCCCGATACCGCAGCCTAGTACGGCAAAACTCATCGCCGTGCGATGGTCGTTTGCCGGGTCTATTGATCCGCCGTGAAGGGGGGAAGAAAGTATCGTGATACTATCGTCAGACACCTGCACATCCCCGCCAAGCAGTCGCAGCCGCTCGGCTGTACTACTGATACGGTCGCTTTCCTTGAATTTTAAATGACTTATGCCCGTAATCGTGGTGGGAGTTGAGGCCACTGCTGCCACCATGCAGAGGGTCTGGACCGTGTCGGGCGAGGTGGCCATATCGAATTCGATCCCGTTCAGTACCCCGGAGTTTTCCACCGTCACAGACTGTGTACCATAGGTCACAGTGCACCCCATGGCCTGTAGCGCGTCGAGGAACCGGCGGTCGCCCTGCACAGAATTCGGTGTCAGGTTCTTAACCGTCACTTTTCCGCCGCATATAGCGGCGATGGCAAAGAAGTACGAAGCTGAAGAATAGTCGCCTTCAACGGTGTACCGCCTTGCCTGGTAGCGGTCAGCATTGCTGACAACGAATCGTTCGTAGCCGGTCCGGGTCACCTTTGCCCCGAACGCTTCCATCACGCTAATGGTGATGTCGAGATACGAGGCCGATGCCGGTGGTGCCGGGATGATGACCTCGACCTCCTTTTGTGCATAGGGCGCTGCCATCAGGATTGAAGAAATGAACTGGCTGCTCATTGAGCCGTCGATTACCACCGGGCCACCGAGCAGTTTCCCGCTCACACGGAGCGGCGGGTAGCCGTCCTTTAACAGGAACTCTACCGTCCCGCCAAGAGCCGGGAGAGCCCTTGCCAGGGGTCCGATGGGACGCTCCTGCATCCGGGCGCTGCCGGTCAGGATTACCGGGTACTGGCAGAGCAAAGCAAGGGTGGTCAGCAGACGAAGACTGGTGCCGGAGTTATCAAGGTCAAGGGTTGTCGGCCTACGATCCGGAAGTGCTCCTTTGCAGCCGGTGATAATAATCCTTCCCGGCTGGTCCTCGACAACAACACCAAGAGACCGAAGGGCACCGGCGGTCAGCCGGGTATCTTCAGCCTCAAGTGGCCGGAATATGGTGGTCTTGCCGTTAGCTAGAGCACCGGCAATGAGTGCCCGGTGGGTATAACTCTTGGACGGGGGAGCAGTGAACATGAGATCAATACCCGATATCTTTCCTGTGGTAACGATCATGGTTAAACCCCGATCTTCCGGTAGCAGCCGAGTTCCTTGACGCTGGTGATGGTCTTGAGTTCTGCGATCGCTTCGGCAGTCTTCTCCGACCATGTGGTATCGAGGAAGAAGACGTATTCACCAATCTTCCGCTTGGATGGCCGGGATTCGATCCGGGTAAGGTTGATATTCCGGTTGGCAAATGCGTCGAGCAGGTCATGGAGCAGGCCGGACCGGTCCGCATTTGGATCGATGAGGATGCTGCATTTTTCCGGCTTTTTGTGCTCCATGGGTGTAGTTGAAATCCGGACGAACCGTGTAGTGTTCGAAGGATTGTTCTCGGTATTCCGTACAAGGATCGGCATATGGTATAGTTCGGCAGCAATGACCGTGATGAGGGCCCCCGCGTTCGGGGTTTTTTTTGCTTCGATTGCACTCGATGCATTGCTGCTCGTGTGGATAATGGGGACGCCCCATTTTTCTATGGCATCGCTGCACTGCTCGTTGGTCTGGGGATGAGCATAGATTATGCGGATTTTTTCTAACGGGACGAGGGAGGCGAGGTTGTGGTGGATGGGCATGTACATTTCGCCCGTGATGAAGAGCGGGTGACGTGCGAGGCCGTCGAGTGTTTCGCCTACGCTGCCCGCCTCGGAGTTCTCCATCGGGACTACACCATCCCCGTCGCCCCGGGCCACCGCGGCCATGATGCCATTGATAGTGGGGAGAAGGACGAGGTCTTCTGGTGTTACCAGCATCAGCTTCAGTGTCACATCATGGGAAAAAGTGCCTTCCGGCCCGAGCGTGATGAGTTTCATCGGTTCACCATACTTTCAATCAACGCGTCGGTAACATCCTGTCCTTTACGGCAGTAGTCTCCCAAGTGGCGGCTGTTCTGTTCAAAGAAAGTTTTGAAGGCTTCGGCATCTTTTGATTCTATGATCTCACAGAGATCACCGGCCGAGGACCTGCATGCCGAGAGTACCTCGGGGACATACGGATTTTGCTGGAGAATATCGGCATAAAGTGCCGGGTTCTGCGACAGCAGCCTGCCCATTAGGGAGAGTTCGATCTGGTAGACCGGGCTTGTGAAGGCCTCGGTCTTTTCTATCTCTATCCCCAGTCTCCTGATAGAGTCAGCCATGCAGAGCGTGACAAAGTGGGTAAGACCCTGCACAACTGCCATCATCCGGTCGTGCGCTTCCGGTGTTGTAATCGTACATTCGGCATCCTGCTGGCGGAAGATAGATAGGAGATCATGAAGTTTCACGTCACTGGCACGGGCCGGGCAGACGATGATTGTCTGGTGGCGCAATGACTGTACGGTCGGCCCGAACATCGGGTGCAATCCGATCACTTCGGCCTTTGAACGGAGCATGGCCTCAACCGACCGCACTTTAAGCGAGGTGAAATCGCAGAGCAGCTGGTCCTTGTTCATGAGCGGTGCGATCTCGTCAATTACCCGCACGGTATCATGGATGGGTACCGATACGATGACGAGATCGCACTGCTCTGCAATATCACGGTTCGTGAGTGCTGTCGATCTTCCGGATACGACAACTTCGTACCCGCCGTGTTCAAAAACGGGTATAAAGAGCCTGCCCATCCTGCCGGTTCCCCCGATGATGCCTGCTTTCATGATCACTTCTCGCGGATGGTTTCTTTGACGGCCATCCCAAAATGCCTGCCGCCTTCGAGTGCGCAGCCCATGATCTTATCGCCGGGGGCAAGCTGCACAACCGAGATCGCGCTCCCGTCCTCTTTTACGAGCCGGATGGTCTCTGCGTTCTGGAGAACTAAGCTGACCTTTGTTTTCCCGGCTGTTGCTTCAACAAGGAGAAGCGGACGTCGTTCGATCTTGGTCCTGCCGATGCATACGGTATGTGCTGTCCCTTTCGCATCGGTGACGAGCACCTGCCCGCCAATGGAGAGATCCGAGAGGTACGCGGTCTTGCCGTCCGGCAGCAGGATATAGGCATGCACTGCACCGGCGTTCACCCGGAACGGGCGTGGGGCAACATAGGGATTTTCCAGTGTCTCGGCATGGACAAGAAGCATGGCTGACGAGGTGTTTCCCATCAGCATTCCCTCACCATCGGAGAGCATCGAGCAGGTGTCCACGCAGACCCGGTCACCCATACCTACGGGATGGATTTTTGTAACCGTGAACGGAATGAGGCCGACTTTTCCGGTGGTGCTCTTGAGGATCGCGGCTACTGCCCTGACCACCGCAGGATCGGTTGTGGTGAGGAGGATGCCGTACACGCCTTTTTCCAGCACGTGGATTGCCATCTCCGTTTCCGCCACGTTTTTTACCCGGGCGATGATGTGGTCGGACTGGGCAACGAGATTTTCTAAGGGAATCACGGTCCAGTCGCTGGTAGTGACAATGACCGGTTTGTCCTTGCCGAGCCGGGCAGCTTTGTTCTCGCTCTCCTTGTCGGTGATGGTGCATTCGGTGACATCGGTGCCGGGTTTGATATCCCCGTCCGGACTAACGGTTGCAATCCTCCCGAGGCGCTTGACATTTTCAGCCTTGTCAACGACCAGCGCATCCGCACCGCTCTCGATAGCGGTTGTGGCAATCTCTTTGTTCCATGGGCGGATATCCACCCAGAACTGTTTCATTTGCGCTGCTCCAGCGCCTTTGCCGGGTCCACGTTATGGTGCACCACGTTGCAGAGAGCCTGGACAAAGGACTTTGTGTCCTTGCGCTGGAAGGCGTTCCGACCAACACAGACCCCGGCGCCCCCGGCATTGACCGAGTCCCGGATGATCTTTAAGGATTCAAGGTCTGCGCACTTCTCCCCACCCGCAATAAAGACCGGCACCGAGCAGGCTTTCACGATCTTTCCAAACGCCTCCGGGTCATTGGGGTAGTTGGTCTTGATCAAATCTGCGCCAAGCTCCTCAGCAACGCGAACAGCGTGCCCGATCGACTGGGCCGAGAAGGAATCAATTCCCTTGCCCCGCGGGTAACTCATGATCAGGAGCGGCATGCCCCAGCGGTTGCAGTCCCGTGCAACATTGGCACCGATCTCTAACATCTTTGACTCATTGGGTGCACCGAGGTTGATATGGATCGAGACACCGTCAGCACCGAGCGCGATCGCTTCTTCCACCGTACAGACCTGCACCTTGTCATTCGGGTCCGGGTTTAAGGATGTGCTCCCAGAGAGGTGGATAAACAAGCCGATATCGCGTCCGTGCTTGCGGTGCCCGCGCTTGACAAGCCCCTTGTGGAGCACGATTGCATTCGCGCCGCCATTGCTCACATCCGAGATCACCTGCGTCATGTCCAGCAGTCCATCAATCTGTCCCATCGAAAACCCGTGGTCCATCGGCACGATGACAGCCCTGCCCGTGTTCCTGTCCATTATCCGTTCGATCCTGATGTCCTTTCCAATCATAATTACACCTTTAAAATTTCCAGTGCTTCTTCTACACTCTTGTTCGCATGCACAATGCAGGCTGCGGCCCGCACGAATTTTGCCGGGTTTTTGTGCTGGAAGGCGTTCCTGCCAATCGAAATACCCGCAGCCCCGCCAGCCATCGCCCCTTCTATCAGTTCAAGCGTTGTGCGGTCATCCGTCTTTGAACCTCCGGCCACAACGACCGGTACCGGGCAGCCCCTTGTTACTTCGCGGAAGCTCTCCGGGTCACCAGTGTAAACGGTCTTAACTATATCGGCGCCGAGCTCTGCCGCCACCCGGGCTGCGAGCTTGACTTGATCGATATCGTTAGCAACGCTGATGTTCTTGCCCCGCGGGTACATCATCGCGAGCAGCGGCATGCCCCACTCCATGCATTCCACCGCTACGGATCCTAGATCGTGCAGCATCCGTTCCTCGGACTCAGCCCCGATGTTCACATGCATCGAGACTGCGTCAGCCCCCATCTTCAAGGCATTGGTCACCGAGTTGACGAGCACCTTGCTGTTCGGATCCGGTGCAAGTTTCGTGCTGGCTGACAGGTGGAGAATCAGGCCGATGTCCCGGCCACCCTGCCTATGGCCATGGAGCGCGAGACCCACATGACCGATCACCGCGTTTGCCCCGCCATCCGCCACCATGTTAACGGTTTGGCCCATATCGATCAGGCCCGCAATCGGCCCGTCCGAGACCCCGTGATCCATCGGTACGATGATCGTTTTTTTCGTATTTCGGTTCATGATTCTTTCAAGACGAATTTCCTTTCCTCTCATAGTAACAACAACTCCTCCCCCTGCATTCACGTTTTATTTTAAAAGCGAAACAGAGGGCTTAACGATACCAGAAATAATAGCTAAAATTGCCAAAGCGATACCCTGCGGTATTTACTTCAGACTGTTCAGAAACAGATGATTCAATGCAGCGGGCGGGTGAGCTAGTGGAGATAAAGACCTTCACGGGCAAAAAAACCCTCATGAATGCTGTAGCACTCGTCCTGCATACTCTATTGTATGGAGCCCGGGCTATATATTTGTGTGTGCTACACTGTAGCACGGTTGGGGGAGAGGGGATGAATAAAATGAGAGTGGGGGTTGTGAAAGATTATCAAATAATGATCACATTTCCTTTTAAAAAATTTGCAGAACGGTTTTATTTTAAAAAAAATATTTATGTTATTTTCGCTGCTGCAATGGCTGCTGCCTTCTTAATCGTCTCGTAATCTGACGCGGTCCCATTCCCCCAGAATTCCTCGAACACGTCATATCTGGAAAACGCGATAAGGTAAGTTATCTCCGGATCATTTTTATCGAGCTTGGCAATTGCTCTGCTGGAATCACCGATACCCGGGGATGGAAGTTCTGTAATAGAATTATTCATGCGTTCTGCTTCTAAAATTCTCTCGAGATCTAGGTAATTACCATATACTTGGTAGTCTACCATCCGCGAGGCATTTTCGTAAGGATATACTGAGATAACCTGTACGATTTGCAGACCCGAGCGACCCGGGTCGTTTCTTTGCAGAACGGTGAGGTATCCTTTCTTCCACCCCTGATTGAGCTGCCAAGGTTGAATCTTGGATGCGTTCCTTTCGCCTTTACTTATGAGCGTGAAATTTCCCGGCATCTCAGAAAGCTCAAGTGACATCTGTTCGGGTTCGAACGTTGAGAGGATTTTTTCCGGTATCTGCGATACCGCAGGTGCCGGTGTCGCGGAATGTGCGGGTGTTATATGCGGTGCCTGCGATGTGCACCCTGCAAGGGCAACCAAGGGGAGAAGGAAAAATGCAAGGAGGACGATCATAGGGGGGATTGAAAGTTTCATGGTTATACATGCGCTATCTGGAAAATTAAGGTTCAGGTTTTGTTATATTGGAGTCGGGCGATGTACTTTGTTGCGGCGACCCAGCTATAGCATCCCCCAGCTCGAACGATGTACTTCCATCCCCGGGACCAATAAGAGATATGGAACAGATTTTCGATAAAAACTTCGAAATTGCCCGGCCAACAAACTTACGTAACTTTTATATTGTAAATGTCCATACATTTACATATGTTCCTTCCCATGAACGAAAAACAGTTCGGGTTCTGGAAGATGCGGCGCAACGGGATGTCTAATATCTTCATCGCAAACCTTGTCGGGATAACAAGACAAGGCGTCTCACAGGCGCTATTAGTGATGGACGAGAAGATTGAATCCTCGCTCCGGGAGATGGCCCACGCAAACCGGATCCAGATTGAGAAGATCGATGTGGAACGGGGTGTCCTGTTCGGGAGGTCAATCCCTTTCCAGACAAATGCCTATATCTTTGTCTCGGAGAAGCACGGCATGCAGGTCTGGTACGAGCATGACGGCGACTGTAAGACCTGCGATGAATTCACACAATGTATCGAATTCATCTGGGATTTCGCTGCAGAACTCGGGATCAAAATTGAGAAAACTGCCGACCCGACAAAAATGGCTGAAGAATTACTCACAAAAATCAGGGAGGGTGTAAAATGATCCGGGTATCGGAAATTACCGAACACTGGTTCGGCCTGTGCCGGAAAACCCCTACTCTTCATTCCGCTTCCGCACTTATTGTGATAGAATCTGAAACTGCTCATCCGGTTCAACCCAATGGCAGCGGACCTGCCGGCAGGCCAGGCCATATCCGGGACGGCATCAGCATCGCTGCTGCGAGCCTGAAGGCACTGGTCCACGACCGGCAACTGCTCTGGTTCACGTTCCTTGCCGGGCTTGTCCTACTCTTCCTGATTGCTGCAGAGGGATGGATGGGGACACATCTTGAATCGGCCCTGCCCTTCCTTATCGGTATCCCCATAGGCGGAGCATTCTGGGTGCTGGACATACGGCTCTTCCTGCTTGAGATGGTCTGCCTGTCCTGCTTTACACTCGTGGTAGCAGGTGTGGTCCTGCACCGGAATGGCAACAAAGGAAAAACACATGAGACGGTTCGCGAGAGTTTTACCCGGATCAATGGCCATGCCGGTTCGCTTCTTGGCCTGTCCCTTTTACTGGCTCTTCTCGGAACCCTTGAGTATATGATTGTCTCCCAGAGCCAGTTCTTCGGGAAGATCGTGTCCAGCATTTCAATGGCGGTATTCTACCTTCCCTATGCCTACTATCTCCCGAACGAGCTCAGCGGGGCACTCTATTTTGCGTTCGAGATCATGTTCATCAACGCCATCCTGCTCCTGATCGTACTCTATAGTGTCCCGGTCATCGTTATCGGGAAGAAGGGGCTGCATCATTCTCTTGCAGGAACGCTATCGCTCATAAAGAAAACATGGCGAGAGATGCTCGGCTGCCTCCTCGTATTAGGTGCAATCTTCCTGGGCGTCTCTGCCGTAGCGCTCGTGATCGGCCAGTCTCCCCTCCTGCTCAACCATGACTACGACTTTTTCCTTTCTTTCTCCCGCGGGTATCTGCCGATGATGGTCATCTGTTATGGGTTCATCGTTGCCTGCTGGATCCTGATGGCTGCGGGTTTTACTGCAGCGGGTGTTGCGATTGCGGATCTCTACCGCGTAGGAAAAAGCGACGGGATATCAGGTATACCGGAAGGGAATCTCAAAAAACCGGAGCCTGTCGTATGACCCGGGTATCGGAAATTGCTGAACACTGGTTCGGCCTGTGCCGGAAACCCCCGTTGGTCCATGCCTCGCAGGCAGATATTGTTAATCTGCCTAAACCCGCCCATGAGGGCCCCCCGGATGGCAGGGGCGGAGGATCGGGAACTATCCGCCATGGGATCGGGGCCGCCCTGTCAGGAACGAAGACGCTGGCGCGGAACCCGCAGCTCCTCTGGTTTACGCTCCTTACCGGGCTTGTGCTGGCTGGATACACTATCGGCCAGGCTGCACTACGCTACATCGGCTGGACCATGCAACCTGATATAATCGTAAGATATATCCTGGACTTTTTCATCGCATTCGCAACAATGTTCTGCCTGGTGTTCTTACTGGTGGGCCTTTTTATGAGCATCTCCTCAAAGAAAGACGGTTCAGTCTCGTTCTTTGAGGGGCTTGCAGGCGCAAAAAAAAACATAAAAGCAACCTTCCTGTGGTCTATTGTTCTGGCACTCACAGGCATGCTGCTCTCCTATATTTGGTTTTATTCTCTCTACGGGTTACCTCCTGAACTACGGTTCCTTAATGTCTTAGGGCCATTTCAGTTCATTACCAGCACGATAACCCAGTTCCCCTTCAACTGGACTCTCGACTGGGAAATGTTAACCGAAATTCCGGGCTATGGTGGACGCTCGCTGCTGTTATGGATATATCCATTCGGGTTCATGGAAACCCTGCAATTTTCAGTAATCACCCTGCTCCTGTTCGTCCTGACCCCGTTTGTCATACCCCTTATAGTACTCGAGCAAAAGACCCTCATGGAGGCAGTCGTGGGATCGTTTGCCATGATGAAAAAGATCTGGGTCGAAGTTGCGGTCTGCGCCGTCTTCCTTGGGGTTATCGTATCCGGTGTGTTCCTTACGTACCTGCTCGTCCAGGCAGCATCCGGCATAGTATCACCATACGAGACGGTCATCTTTCATCCCCCCGACACGTGGATTGCTCTTGCCATCCTCTATAATCTCGCACTTTTAACCATTGCATTTGTCGGTGTAACTGTCGGAGGGATCGCTGCTCGGGATCTTTACATCTCTGCAAAGACCGGGTAGATGCCCGGATCCACTGAAACGGAACCTCCCGCATAATTTTTTTAAATCCCTGCCCCGCCGTGGCTCGAAGAGGCCATGAGGCGGTGACCTCTCGCGAAATATCAAACACTCCGGGAATTTTCCGGAGGGGGTGGGCTCTTCCCGGTTAAGTTAGGGGATCGATCAGCTGCCTAGTCAGATGTTATAGGTTGTAACGACGGAGGGTCTTTTCGATCTGTCAGTGTGAAAACACTGCCCGTTAGACAGTCCGGTACCGCAACGGGGATTGTGCGAGAACCCTTTCACCTTTCCGGTCTGTTTCAATAATTGATATTGTAACGTCAGCACCGTAGGCAATTGTAACCGGAAGTTCAGTTGCCATGATAACAAAATATCCCCGTTTGTTGAATTCCGCCGGAATGGGAAACCGGTAATTGCCGGGATCGTCTTTTACGGTGATCTGCACGCAGTAATTCGGGCCTGCTCTTGGTATCAGCCCCTTGCCATCGACCCGCAGGGATTCGCTGTATGTTTCCTGCAATTTCCTTCTCTCGTATTGTGCCAGGATCTTGAGGCCATCGTTTTCCATCCGGCTCATGCCAGAT
>Ga0194039_1000120_pt1 | contig 50924 bp, 70 predicted proteins | sample JunL228m_MetaG_FD_148679 | JGI IMG/M metagenome (GOLD analysis project Ga0194039, IMG submission 148679) | Anoxic zone freshwater microbial communities from boreal shield lake in IISD Experimental Lakes Area, Ontario, Canada - Jun2016-L227-8m | ecosystem: Environmental > Aquatic > Freshwater >...
ATACTATGATAAAACTATTGGAGGCAAATATCGCGGACCTTCGCCAGGCGAGGGGTAGTAACCCATACAGTAGCGCAGCTAACGGATAGTTGTGTAAGTCGCAAGATGAGTTTATGCCAGCGTTCGCTGCTACGGGGCATAACAACCGGACATGAATCTAAAGTTGTATCCATGTCCCGCACCACAAGATCACCCGGCAAAGAACTTATGCCCAATGAGTGACTGAGCTGATTCCAACTTCTCAATACGAACATACTTACGGAATACCTTCTCGGTCTTATGCCCGGTGATGCGCATGATAGCTGAATCCGGCACATCGTTACGACTTGCATTAGTCACAAACGACCGCCTGGCAGAGTGACATGAGATCATATCTCCACGATTCATAATTACTGACTTGGATTTACCATCATGAGTGAACGTCTTGGTCCGGCTCTGGCCAATGCCCACGTCCTTTGCGATACGCTTGATGATCCGGTTCATATCAATGGCCGTGGGGATCGGATATATTGACTTGAAAACACGGCTTAGAATTTCTTTCGCCCTTGGATGCAGTGGAATGTACACCAGTTCTCGCGTCTTTTTAGTGAACGCCTTCAGTACCGTACCGCCCTCAACCAGGTTTTCCGGCTTGTAATTTCCCCAATCAGAATACCTCAGCCCGGTATGGCAGGTAAGTACGAACAGATCCCGGATGTGCGACCGGTATGGATCAGTCAGGACAGCTTCATAAATTGAGTTGATCTCCATTTCGCTTAATGCCTCCTGGTCTGAATCCTCTGCGAATGCCCGGAAATATGACTTCTTTTGCTCTATGCACTGTGATAGTCCTTCATCGAGTGCCACGTTCAGGATGTGCTTGAATGAACTGATATAGGCGCCTACGCTGGTATCCTTACCTGCCTTTGTGCGTAAGTATGCCACGAACCGGTTATAGAAATCCTTATCGACATAAGCGAAGTCAACCGGACGGCCAGTGGTGTCCCGAAACCCCTTGAGATGCTTTTCTAGTTGTAGGTAGTTCAACGAGGTTCCGGGTGAGTATGGCTGCCCTTTTTTATTCTTTGCAGTCTTGAGATACTCCGGGATGAACCCAATCAAATCAGTTGACTTGACTTGCTTCTGCTTTCTATTCATGTGAATAAGGAACTCCCGACGGATCGTTTCAGAATTCGGGTTCAGTCCGTTATTGACTTGGCGGCGATGCTCATTATAAAACCACGCCTCCAGTCGTTTGAGTTTAAAGTTCAGCTCTTCCTGGTCGGAACCAGATACTTTTTGTTTATCCTGATCCCAATTATTTGACTTACATTTGTCTCCCGACGACACCCTGATCCGGTTGGTTCCGAATGTAAACGATGCCATAATGGTCCCGCTCGGTGAAAGATAAAAATTGACGTTCATGATAGTGGTTTTATGGTTTGATTTATGACAATACAGTTGACAAAATGACGGAATTATTGACAGCAAAGGTAGTACTAAAAGTTTACAAAGTTTATACTTTTAACGATATTTAACTTAATATTCAACCTGTTCAAATCGTAAATTACTGTACTTTAATGTATATAATTATTTTTGGATAAAGTAAATTAACTGACTTAAAACATTGAAATCGTGACATTTAATCATGTACATTTAAAGAAATGGCGGGTTTGTTGACAGTGGGTTATTTTTGCCTGTATCTGTTTGCCTTCTGCGCTTCGATTTCACTAGTCACTGCCCATATCAACGCTCCGATCCATCCTAAGATTGTCCACCCCAGGAACAGATTAAGTATAATTATTCCTCCGGTAGCCGCCTTTTTATCTATAATCGCCACGATCATCGGAAGGCAATATAACGCCAGACCGACCAATAGGAAAAATACGCTCATAATGACTTGCTTTATGCCGGATCACTCCAGCGGATTAGTGACTTGACTTGGAAGATCCATCTCTACAAATATAAACTGAGCGCATGGCCTATGACTTAAAACTCCGGTCGCATAGTCCGGGACTGCCTGCATCTTATTGCCGGCATCCCATGCCCGAATACGGTGATCCCTGTGCGCTTCTCTCAGCGCAGTGATGATCTGTTCTAACTGGTCGGGTGTCATCATAATACCGGAACCTCAAATACCACATCTCCGGTTTCATTGCAAACTACCTGGACCGTGCCGCCCTTGTAATCGGAAAAATAACTGGTTTGCGTTCCATTGTACCGGTTTATGTAGTCGATACAAAAATCCCTTATTATTCGAGCTGGTCGAATCGTTGAATTGAACATCATATGTTTTCATAATGACTTGGTTTGTGCAGATTTTATCCTGCTGGTTAGTGCCGGGCGGCTCGGGGTCATTCCGCCTGTAGTCCCTTCCGGCGGTGACTTCAAACTACTTTGACCTGGTAACCCATCTGCCAAAGATAGTTAACAATTTCCATTAACGCAATACGGTTCGGATACAATGACCTGCGAACCTTAACGACTTGATTTCTTGACTTGCTCATGGTGGTTTGGTTTTTAGGATTGGTGAATAGCCTTGATTATTTTGTGATCGTTCAGTTTGACCCGGATATTGGCCATCCGGTTAATGAGCCACGGATTGCATGGGCCGGGATTTTCTAACCTGTCAAGCAGGAGACTTTGTAATAATTTTTCGTCGCTCAGGTACTGCGGGCTGGTTGCCTCGATTAATTGGTTTGTTGTGTAAGTTTTCATAACGACTTGGTTTTATATCCTTATTCAGGACTGGTTTATAATGACTTGGAATGTTCAGGTTCTGACTTGATTGGTTCCCTCTGCGCCTCCCTGACTGCGAACAGGGCGACGATTACCCCGGCCAAGATGAACAGGAACACAACTTGCGACCCGTTCAGGCCAATGATTACACCGAATACGGTCAACATGATTGAGACGAATAATAGACGGTAGGTTTTCATGGCCTGGAATATTTGCAGTATTTTTTAGCATCGGTTAGCGTGCTAAATTCGCCGTAAATTTCTCCGTCATAGCTGCATTGCCAGGTTAACCACAATGTATTGTAACGGATTATCCAGCCATTGATATGGATGCTTTTAGCCTGGTAAAACTTTGGTGTTACGTTCATAACTCAATTATTTAGGTTAATACCGGGCCAAGGTGCCCGGTTTCGTCCTTCTGGACTCATCAGTTAACCCTTAATCAATACCGGCATAATCAGCGACAATACGCCCGGATCTGAATCAATCAAAACAGCCCGGTTAGGTGCGGACATTTGAAGCTGTACCTGTGGATTCACAGTATTTTTCAGCACACTAACCAGGAAGTCACGATTAAACCCGATCGTTATATCGTCTCCGGTGTGGACGTGATCAATGGCGGTTTTAAACTCGGTACCAAAATCAATGTCGTTACACCAAATGTCAAACTTCCCATTGATACTGAAGTTAACTTGCTTCGTTACCCGGCTCACCGGCGCAGACTTCAGAACATTCAGCAACTCAAGACGATTAACCTGAGCGGTAATATTCAGGTCTGTTGGGATCACCCAATCAACCCTGGGATATTGCCCGAAAATTAAATGACTTGCAACCGTCATAAATCCATAGTTCAGTACCAATGTAACGCCGTCCGACTCGCAATATACCGGGCCGTTTTCCAGTGACTTACTTAGCACTGTGGCTGTCTTCTTGTTCAAGATATGCCCGGCCATCTCGTCAGACCGTTCAAACCCTGGCGAATTATACCTAACTAATTTATGTGCGTCTGTGGCTGTTGTCCTTATCCCGGTCTGGTTTACTTCAACATATACGCCGGTCATAACTTCCCTCAGCGCATCGGTACCGGTGAACGGGATACATTTTAACAATCCGGTCTTTAAATCCGCTGCGTTAATCTGGAATTTTGAACCCTCTTCAATCCGGGCCGGTTTGGGAAACTCGTCAATGTCCAGAGCCGGCAAATTAAAGTTAATTGCGCCGACTTGGAACGTGACAAATAATTCAATCTTTGCCGGCTTGTCTGGCTTATCCGGGTCTATAGGTAGTTGCTTCTCTGTTAATTCAATGACTAGCGGACAATCTTTAACACCCTTTAAAATTGACTTAATCCGGACAGCTTCAACCAAGAATGAGAAATCTCCCTGGTCCTCTACCTGTAACATCTCAGTGACTTCATTGTCCAGGTCCGTCGCGGTGATCTGCATAATCCCTGACTTTACTTCTATTTTAATATAATCCGTCACCGGGATTATACATTTACCGATTACCAGGGAAACGCGATCCACTGAACTGGCGAACAATTTACTACTTACGATTGTTTTCATAATGGTTTGAGTTTGTGACCAGGTACGCACCGAGTGCGCTATCCGGGTCTGGTTAGTAGGGTGCCAGCGTCTCGCTCGCTGCTGTCTGGTCGTTCCAGTCTACACCCTGCCGGAATTATAACCCCTCTGCGAATCTCAACGCATCCGGGCTGAATTTTGCGTACCAGACTTTATTGAAGTGAGACCAGCGGAACCCGTTCGCCTTTAACGCGGTCAATACTTCCGGCGCCGGCTTATCTGTAAACCTTATTTCAATTCCGTTTTTATCCTGGTTGTGGGTTACGGTCTTACCGGGCTGATCAACCTGGACAACCGAAACCGGTGAGGGTACGTCCTTAATAAAGTACCGGCCCTGAGCCGCTGCAATCTGTAGAGTCTGAAGGCTACATATCCTACTTTTGCGAACCTGCCAACCTGAGCGGCTAAACTTCTCCCCTAGGTAATACCCTGACCCCATAGACCATTTTTCGCGGTGTTCATCCTCAGGATGCCACCAGTTTTTATTATTTTCGGTCCTAGTCTCCCCATTATGGTCGACCGTCGGAACCTCTGCGTATTTTTCGGTATGCTGAGAATTTGCCGCGGCTTTACGCATTTCAGAAAATAAATCTTTGCCGTGACTTGAAAAGGCTAAATAAATGGTCGTTTCGCAATGGCTCGAAAAATAATCCGTCATTGCGTCGCTGTCGTCCTCCATGAGTTCACCCACTATTATATGAGTTCCCCATGCCGGTATCGCGCTGATCACCTTAGACCCCTCTTCAATCTCCGCTTGTTTCTTAGCGTTCGCCAGGATGCCGGCGGCCTGATCTGCCTTAACTTTGTCCGCTGCCTTCTGTCTGGCAATCCTGAGAGCTTCGCCCATATCCTCGCCGGTTGCAGTGTCTCCCGGTGTGTAATATATCCCAATTCCAAATATATTTTTTTCTGGTCTTACATGGTCTTGGGTCCCAATCTCGAACTTATCCAGGTTTACGGTTTTATACTGTGTCCCCCATCTGCCGTTTTCAATCTCGTACACCGCTAACCGATCATGATAGTATTTGTCCTGACCGTAACCATTCAGCCAAAGAATCTGACCGACCTTAACACCCTCCTCCGGGACAATTACCGGTAATTCGCCGGTCTGCGATTTCTCTTCGAAAATTGCCAGAGCTTTATAATGTTGATCCCTTACCGCCTTCTCTGTGCAGATAACCCGCTCCGCTATAAGACTGATATTTTTATCTGTGAACATGGCGAAACTTACCGATGTTCCGAACTCGTCCGCTGTCTTTTTACATTGCTGCGCACTGGTTGACACCTGGCCGTTATATCGCTTCATGGTTACAATATCCCATGTTACCCCGTTAAAAGTTGTTAATGTTTCGGCCATCCATCCATTACGAAATGATTTGTAAATCTTGGTTTTTTCGTTGGTTAAAGTTGTCATTGGTTTTGTTTTTACGGTCCCGGTCTCCCGGTACCTGGTTTATAAATTCTGAATGGTTGATACTGTCAATACGATTACGAACGAAACGAACGCAAGGAAAAAAATGATCTGACTGGCTGAAATGGTTTGTGTTTTCATGGTGGTTTTTGTTTGGTTTATGGCACCCCTTCGGGCACCTGGTTAAATGTTCATTAATTGTAATACAAATATAACTCAAATGTACATACTATGCAAGTTTTTAGCGAAGTATTTTTAATATATTTTTATGAATATGAATATCAGAATCAATCTATTAAGCATTAAACCGGCCATAATGCATTATCCCGGATATAACAGCTTAATTTAGTCCTGGTTATATGGACTGTTTATAACTATCATTTGACTTTATGCCGGTTATGGTATATCTTTGCCGGTTAACTAATTCACAATGTAAAATGATTGATCAACCCGATACCACACAAATAGAAGAGGGAAATAAGGTACATTTACGAATACACAAATATTACCCGCCTTTGCCTGATTGCCCTATCTTAATGTTATCAGATCAGGAGAAGGAAGCCAGGGTAAAATTGTTTAAAAACTATTTGCGCTATAGGTTGACAAATCACTCTACCGCTCCGCTATACAGCAACCCGGACGACATACAACTAATGGTTGATAGTTATTTTGATACCCTTGACCCCGTAACTATTGACATTAATAAAGGCGGTAAATCATTTACCATTAAACCATACACAATCACGGGATTATGTTTGTACCTGGGTTATGAATCCCGATTTTCATTTTATGACGTTGAAAAGGTAAACGGATATGCACACGTTATAAAAACCGCGCGTCAAAGAATTGAAAATCATTATGAAAACTGTTTAATGATGGGTGCGCCTGCTGGGCCTATCTTTGCGCTCAAAAATATGTCATGGACTGATAAAACCGAACAAACCATCAACCAGACAATTCGGGAGGTGAAAATTATCATCAACGACGTGAATACCAATGAATTAATAGACAAAGTTTAGCCTTTCCCAGTCAGTAATAGCGTCACTAATTCAGATCAATGTTTGTATAGCGTTGATCTATTGCCGTTTACAGCCGTTTCATTATTTCTACATAAAATAATAACATTTTAAGCCGGGCACCTGGTCCGGGTTGATCCGATAGGGGGGGGTGATCACCAGGACCGGCTCCCTTTCCCACCCATCCATAAAAATTTTCATTTTTCAGAACATTCCGTCGCGTTATTATTCATTTCTGACCACATCAGGTGGCGTAGGTTGTGAAATATTGGCCGTATTGGTGTTATTGCGCCATTCTATTATGGTCGACTTGCTATGCTTAAGAATACAATTATTGCGAAGTTTGTCATAAACAGGGTCATCTCGTCATGAGGTTTTTCTGACAAACTTAACAATCTGACAAGCCCAAAAACAGTTTGTCAGAAGTTAAATTACTATCATTCATTACGTTATAGCGTTTTCTGACAATCTGACAAAAAAAGCGTCTCCAAGTTTATTATATATTTTAAAAACACCAACATATTATACATATACTTGTCATATTGTCAGAATATATATATATATATAATAATGTCAGGTAGTTACGGTTCTGACAAACTTTCTGACAAACTTCTGACAAACTAAAATGGAGGTTCATCTGTCAGATCCTGTACCGGTACTGTTTCCTTTGTAAACTGTTCACGTTTAAATAGATAAGGTCTTGATGACTTTGGTTCTCCATTTGTGAACGGAATGAAATATTCTGTTTTTTCGGGTAATTTCAGATTAAAATCTTTTTTCATTGTATCCCTTATGAATGCTAAGTCTACGCGTGAATCATGCTCAAAGAATTTTTTCTTAATATTCATTGAATCTGCCATAAATTCTGACACATCTTTGAGTTCGTTCAGGAATAAATCTTCGATCATTATGCGGAGTGATTTATAAAGCCATGATTTTGATTCACGCTTGACGCTTTCAAGTGAGGCATTGATAAGTTCCAATGGTGTAAATCCTGATCTGTCAACTGTGAAGTCGATTGGTGGAAGTGTGGTCAGGTGGTGCAGAAAGGCCGGTATCTCCTGGGCCAGGTTTGTCTCGATGTCGTGGTTGAATATGGTGGGTAGTGGAACCTTGCGGATGAAGAAGCGTATCTCCTCCTCGTCGATCCGGGCGAACTTGTCCTCGTTGTTGGATGTCATGATGATCTTACCGAAGAATGGTAGCGAGTAATGGTTGACGAACTTCTGATTAACTGTGATGAACTTGCCGGTTGCCAGGGATTTGATTTTCTCGACGGTGATGGCCTTTTCGATTAGGGTTTCTTCAACTGCTATTATGTTCGAGGTGGAATAGGCGAGGTTGAACTGAGATTGAAGGTCCTCTGGCGATATGACGACCATGTTGGCACCGAATATCATGTTCAGCCAGTTGACAAAGGTGGTCTTGCCGGTCTGACGGTCTTTAGAAACCAAAACGAGTACTGGTGCCATCCTGCACGGGTGCAGGTATAACATCTGGAGGTATCTCATCCCCAGGTGATACTGTTCACCAAATATATGGTGCATCAGAATCTCAGACCACTTGATACTGCCGGGTTTGGGTTTGTGCGAGAATGGTTTGTACAGGTTGTACAGGTTGGCTAAGAATGGTTTATAGTTCACATTATCGGGCATCATCGTGAAGTCTGCGAACTTGCGGATGGCGCCGAATACATCCTTGCCAAAGTCTGTTTTGATCTCGTCTTTCTTCCAGACTTTTAATTCGGTGCGGGTCATGCCGAATCTGTCTGTTTTCTGAATGATGCGGAAATAATCGGCTCCAATCCTTACATAATTGTCAACACGGTCGACGTATTCACCGTTCTGGTCCGTCTTGAGAAATTTTTGCTTAGTCATGTTTCAGGATTAAGGGTTTGTTTTTGCCTTGGTTTAATGCCCATCGTGCTGTTTTTTTGTAACCTGGTATTCCTTTTTTGAGATACCCGTGATTCTCAATGTGGAAGTCGATCATCTGCATCGCCTCCCAGTCACTCAGGTATCCGGTAGCGACATAACCACCGATTGAAAGGCAAAGGCTCCTGAGTGGCGGGTGGCCGCAGTCGGTGATGTTACTGAATCCGGTGTGGATCATCTTGACGCAGGACTCTTTGTCCTTGTTTGTGATCTGAATGAATGGTGCGTTGGACGGGTTAATACTGTCCAAATCATTAACTTTCACACCTTTTATAGTCCATAGATCAGCGTCGTCACGTGATAATAGTTCCGGGTCCCATGACTGGAATAATGGCAGTACCGCGTTTTGTCCGGACGAATCGAAGCCGGCGTACTGCTCCATCTCGGCTGCGATTCCGAAGTAGTATTCTTTAAACTCTGACACGCTATGCACCTCCGGGATTCGGACCAGGCATTTAACCCCGCTTTTGGAAGGAGATAACCATGAGACTACGACCGATTTGTATTCATCAAAAAGGTATTGTTTAAGATCCGGAGCGTTGTCCAGATGATCAAAGTCGATCACCAGCAGCCCCGTGAACTTCACAATGTCCGTGTACCGCCTGTACTGGCCGACGTTGACGCATGGTGTGAAGTAGTATAGGTTGTTCTGTTTGAGATCGGCCTTGAGCTTCTTGTTCTTGTCCAGTTCGGCTTGTTCGATCTGCCTGAACACATCCTTGACAGAATCTTTCGGGTTCTGTTGCGCCCTGATAAACTGATCAAGCGTTACCCATCCAATCGGGTTGTTGGACTTGACCCGTGCAGGGTAGTATTGGAATATTATCTGTTCCATGAATAAAAAGCCAGCAGAAGTATTGTCTCGGACATACCAATGGGGATAACCGCTGCGCCGTCACCGGATGCAGATACTTCATGCTGGACTTTTTTAAGGATTTTTTGCATTGGTAATTTTAAAGACGGTGGCAAATATAGTACGAAAAGTATCATTTAAGTACCACTGTTGATAAGTTTTACTTGCATCGGGGTCAAGTTGGTTGTAATTTAGCCGGCGCTAAACGACACATAATGTTCACTCAAAACATTCATACCCCCGAAAGCAAATGCGATCATACCTACCAAGGTTATGTGTCGGTTAGCCTTTTGCCGCAGGGGGTTTATTTTACTCTAAACATGGTCAAGAAGACACTATCAGCCCATAGCATCAAATCCGCCAAGGATTTTAAAAAGGATATGCAGGAAATGTGCGATGATCCTGATTCAGGATTCACGAGCGTATCCATGTTAATCGGAGGGAAAGATTACATACCAATAGCAACCAAATCACAAACACCAAGCAAAATGAGCAAAGTCGAAACATTATCCTTGAAATGCGTCCTGACAGATGAGGAAATGCTGGCAATCAGCAAAGACTTGTCGGAACACCTGAACAAGAAGAAGGCCGCCGAAGATGATCTGGCATCATTCTCAGCGCAAAAAAAGGCCGAAATTAAAGGTCACGAAGCCATTATCAACAAGTCGGCCATGTTGATCAACTCCGGATCAGAGTATCGAAACATAAAGTGTGAAGTGGTGATTGAACCAGCAAAGGACACCGTTTCATGGATCCGTCAGGACACAGGCGACCTTGCTCAGCAGGAACGTCCGATTCCACAGAGGTATCTTCAGGCTGAACTTGACATTTTTTAATCCTATGTCCAAGCCACCCACCTCCCTCCAACGCCTCAACGCCATGATCATCGCCTACAAGAAGGCGAAGTACGGTCCTAATCAGCCCGGACTGGAATACAATTCGATGAAGTGTAACTCAGCGAACAGCTTGACACAATGCGTGATCAAGTTCCTGCAACTTAAAGGTCATCAGGCTGAGCGGATCAACACCCAGGGGCGCCGGATTGACCAGACCCGTATCGTTACGGATTGTTTGGGATTCAAGCGCCAGATCGGTTCAGTCAAATGGGTTCCGGGAACGGGAACGCGCGGATCAGCCGATATTAGCGCCACTGTGAACGGTCGGTCGGTTAAGATCGAGGTAAAATGGAAGGCAGATCGTCAGTCGAGCGATCAGAAGGCATATCAGGCGAATGTGGAGATGGCCGGCGGTGTATATCTGATCGTTAGGACGCTTGATGATTTGCTTGACTGGTATGAAACATTCGCACCATGCCAGTAGCTACCTGTATGCTGCATGGGAAACCGGTGAGGTACTTCGAGTCCCGGTTCATCCGTATGGGTGGGCGCGAGTTTGAGATAATAGCGACAACAGCAACAGGTAAGGGTGTCTACGACGCGCTCGACGAGGTGAAGAACGACCGGGGTGAGTATAAGACGTTTAAGAGGTTGGAATTGTTAAACTTGGTAGAGAAATGAAAACAGAACTTGACATCGTAACCGAATTGACTGATTTTATCAGGGAACTGGAAAGCAGAATTGAAAAGGCAAAACAGGCTATTTCAGCATTGACCGGAATTATGGTGGTGCCTTTGAAGGAACAGTTAAAAATGGCAGAGGCATTACCCCCTCGCTGGCACAAAATACCCCCCCCGGTTGACGATAAAGTACAGTCTCTGCTTTGCCCGTGCGGAAATCCGTTCACCCCTAAAAGCAAAAGATCAACAGTTTGTCCAAGGTGCGCCAAAAAAGCAAGTAACCAAAAACAAAGGGCAAAAAAAAACTTTGTGAAGGATCCCAAGAAAACATGGAAAGCGAAAGTGAAACCAGTGACCCAGGAAACACTTCAGCAATTTACGCAGACGACTTCCACCGAAAGTTAGAACAACTCAGAAAAGAATCGCAGCAATGCAGGGTGTTTCATCCATACAGACCCGATATAAACAGACAATTTTAATCCTATGACCCCATCCGAAGAGTATCGCCTTATCCAAGACCGCCTGATCCTGATCATGTCAGGCAGGGCACCCAAATCCGGCAAGGGAGCATTGATGCGTAGGTTGAAGGTACTGTATAAACTAATCTAGGTAAAATGAAAATAACCATTCAGATCTCGGTGATTGACGTCAAGATGGACGATTTGGGTATCGAACAGCCCGAAAAGTTTGTACCGTTCCATTTCAATGCGAATAATTTTTATGGTTATTGGATTGTCCAGGATGAGCATCCTGTTGAGATATGTTTTTACGTAGGTGGAAATAAATTCTTTACATCTTATTCTGCCAAAGCGGTTGAATTATTTGAATCATTGTTAAGGATGCCGAAATGAACGTGATAATATTCAGCAAGGACCGCCCGGCCCAACTCGACCTACTACTTCGGTCTATGTCCCGGTTCTGGCCTCAGTCAGACGACATAGATGTTAAGATTCTCTGGATGGCCACCAGCGTTGACTACGTGGCCGGGTATCATAAGTTGTATCGGGATGAAAACCGATGCTGGTTTATGCAAGGAAAATTTAAACCAGACCTGATTGCGATGATCGACCCGTTAGACCAGCATACCATGTTCCTCTGCGACGATGATGTGTTCATTGGTCCATACACCACCGATCTGTCGCCACTTGATGATCCAAACGTGCTGACCATTTCGCTACGACTGAACCCACATCTTACACACTGCCAACCATCCGCAGGATCGTCAGTTGCACATTCCCCCCACCCTGGTGAGATTTGGTGGCAGGCATCTATAGGAGACTACTCATACCCAATGTCCCTGAACGGGCATATCTTCCGAACCTCCGACATATTGCCAATCCTTAAATCCCACGACTACCAGAACCCTAACGAACTGGAGGTGGTGATGGATCGGAACACACCGAACCGCCCGATCATCAAGTGTTACGATCGGACAACTGTACTGAACTTGCCCATCAACCAGGTGCAGACCGCATGGGAGAACCCGCACGGTAACGTGTCGGCTGAATGGTTGAACGAACAGTTCCTCGGCGGTAAGGTGATTGATCTAGAACCGTATGTTGGGTATCTCAATACGGCGTGTCACGAAATATTGCCGGTTAAATTGATCACCCCTTGACATCACCCCCTCAATACCGTATCTTAGCAGGATGAAACAAACCATGTTATTCGCGCTGATCCTGTTAGTGATGGGATGCGCCAAGTCAAGCACACAGCCGCAGCAGACCGCTCCGATAGAACCCAAAAAGATTTGCGTGGAGTGTATCGTTAACCAGGGATATGTCAATCCAGAACCTGCACTGTTCTGCTCGACAGATACAAACCAGGTAAACTTCTATATAACCACCATGAACGCCATCACGGGAGTGAATAGCCCGACCCACATCTATACTTGCAAGGTTGTTAATAAGTAATCGAACCGGATCGGGGAGAACTGATGTAACTTAGCGGTCACTAACACTTCGTAACGTAGATGATGTCACTCTGAACATCTCACGCCAAAGCCGGAACACTACCGGCTTTTTTAATTCCATTGCTTGAGAAAACGACGCTTCTTGTTGAGTTTAGAAATTGCGATATATCTCAGCGCATCACATAGATGGTCGTAACCGCCGACGGGTTTACTGATTGGTTTCCCGGTGAACTTATCTTTTTGCCACCGGTACGCCCGTAATTCCTTAATCATGTTTATCGAATCAGAAGTTACGTGCATTTTGTGTTGTTTCAGCAGGTCTATCCCGCGCATAATTGAATCCGGACCCTTTGCAGCCCCTCGAATCATCCACCCGCCGTCACGGAGTTCTTTAAGTGATTTCGGCTCAGAATTATCTGCCCAAATCTCATCAATACCGCGAACGATCCCGATTTCTTCAAGTTTCTTAGATATATCCCGGTTTGTCAGCCCATTTTCATACATTAACTCCTTGATGTATAGTTCTCCATCCATCATGCTGAGTTGAACCACCGCTGTTTCGTCAACTGAGAATCCCCAATCAAGACCGAATCCAAGGAGTTTCGCATCATCGGGCACCCTTTCACACTGATCCCAATTTTTGTAAATATTATCTTCCAGTTCGCCATATTCTCCCAAACCATACACTTTCCACCATTCCGGATGTGTAAATTGTTTTGCCTCGATACTTTTAATGATTTTGGGAGATAAGAACCGATTCATTTTATAGGTTGAAACAATCTCAGCTACATCTTTATTTCTTGGTATATCAAGGACCCAAAAAGGACCAGTTGGGTTGAAGTCAATTATACTCACCTTGGATGTACGAATATCAAGCTGTTCAAATACTTCAAAAGAAATATTATTTGCCTCATTCACGTAAAGTATTTCGCGCCTGGGACCTCTTACCTTATCAGGGCTATCTGCGCTGAAGAACTGTATTGTCCCCTCATTGAATCGGTAACTATGGTTTGTCTTATCATGCATGGCCTCAATATACAGACCATCATTTTTTAAAATATCAAAGAAATCTTTCATCACACCACGACGCAGAAATGGCATTGTTTCCCCCACAATACTGATCAGCATTTTTCTTTTGTGTGCTATCAGAATCAGCATTTCCAGTATGCTATAAGTCTTTGAAGAACTGGTGCCGCCCCTGTTGATGATTAGCTTTTTGCCGTCAACGTATGCTTGTAGATTGAGTTTAAATACTTCTGTTGTATCCATACATTAAACTTTACATTAACAAAAAACGCTCAGTGTAACCAGCACCGAGCGTCTATAAACCAAACCATTAATTATGAACTTGTCAAAGATACGCAATCCCGCATGGAAAAGTCAAGTGTAATTTATCAACACGGCAATTATAAATAACTATGTTGATAAGTATTACTTTATTTTTACCGATTATGCTTTATATTTGTATTCAAATTGTTCTTTGATTCGGTCCGATCTCAGGGGTAGTAGATCATAAGAATTTGGTTAATCACTTAAAAATCAATAGTTATGCGCTCATGCACCTGTCCTGTCGGAACTTACATCGCCAATATTGGGTCACTTCCCTGTCCCGCATCATTCGGCCAAGTTCAAAAACTTTTATTCCAACGCGCCGCACAAGTAGCCGGATTTGGAACCCTTACCACCACAAAACTTCTTGCAACCTGGACTACACTGTTAACAGCCGTTGACAGTACGAAGGTCGTTGTAACACCATTCGTTGCTGGATTTACCCCTGAAAATGGTAAACCACGTGAGTTTGGATCAGGAAACGAAGTCCGTGATGGTGTTCCCATCATATTTGGAACTGGTCCCACGAAGGTCGTTGTGAAGATTTACGAACCTACCACTGCAATCATTGCCAACTTAAAGGCGCTTGAATGCGAATCACTGGAGGTCGCGTTCATAAACGAACAGGGTTATTATGGATTCCAGGCACTGACGGCAGCTACCGGACTCCCAACAGCCAACCCGGTTGCCGCAGACAAAATGCACGGATTCAATGCACTTCAGTTCCATGTATCAGATCGAGTACTGGGTGGTTTCGATGGTCCGGACCACGTTGAGATTTCATTCTCAATGCCGGCCAACTGGTCAACAGCATTCTGCATTGTTGCACCAACAGACCACAGCGCACTGGATCACTCTCAATCCTAAGTAAATGAGAACGGTAACTATGACAGCACAGGGTTTGGGGGAGAAGCAATTCACCCCCGAACACGCTTTTGCGATACTGGTTCATCAGCATACGAACCACCATGCGAGTAAGAGCTGTTGGACCATCACATCGCCGGAATGGAAATTTGAAGGTGGAAAGTTAACATTGACAAAGAACCAGAATGAAAATAAGTCAGATACAGGCATTGGTGACGAAACCCCGAAACGCAAGCGCGATACAACGGGGAGTGATCCACAGCCGTAGGCTGAGATTTCACAATGATGCCACTTTATCATATTACGATGCGCTTGGAACATACTTACACGACTTTCTCCGATGGGTAAAAGAATTACTCCCGGCTGACAAGTACGACCGGTTTACAAAGTTGATCACCTACCCGGTTGCGACGAATGAACTTGTTGAGAATATATGGAAGAATCTGGCCAGGGTATTTGAGGGTGAAAACAGGACGATTGATGTAAAGTTTGACGACAAGAGTTTACTTGTAGATTTTAAAAAGTTCTTTGACAATTCTGATTTTCAAAAAAAAATGTTTCAGGCTATCCAGTCTGATATTGATAGTGTAGTCGTGTGTGATTTCCCGGTAGAAGGAGGAAATCCTTATTACTACATCGTTCCATCCACGTCACTGATCGACGTAGACACGGATGGTGACGATGTGATTTACGTGATTTTCGAGGACGGGAATGGGGATATTGTTTCAATGGATGCCGAGTTTACCAGGGTGTTTGACGGTAAAGACCGGAATAACCTGAAGCTAATCAGTGAAAGCCCGAATGTAGTCGGAGAAACCACTGCCAGGATGATCTGGTGTGAACCATTGACATCGGAAAATCCCATCAACCGGAAGTCTCCAATGTCGTCGGTTTTGGGCGATCTTGACAGGTTACTGTTTGATTGTGTTTCGCGCGACTATGCAGAGATGTACGGGAAGTTCCCAATTCTTGTTTCGTATGATATTGATGAAACATATACTGGCGGCAAGTCTGATCAGCGCAACATGAAGGAGGGTGCCGGCAAGCAGTTCCTTGGACCAGGTTCTATTACCACAACACCAATGCCATCAAGTAAAGATGAACCCGACCTGAATACTAACGCTGTTAGGTTTGTCAACGCAGACCCGGACATATTAAAGTTTATTGATCAGAGGTTGACTGCGGACAAAGACAGAATATTCAAGTCAGTGGTTGGCGACAGCGGGGAGGTTCGCAACGATGCTGCGAAGAACGACAAACAACTGGATTCAGTGTTTGAGTCCAAGCAGGACGTAATCAACAAACTGAAACACCCATTAGAGGAGATTCACGAATGGGTTATCGAGACCTTGTGTAAGATGGCTTACGGTGATCGGTTCCTTGATTGTGAGGTTGATTACGGATCTCAGTTCTACCTCACGGACGAATACACACTGTTGGCTAAACTTGCTGAAGCGAAATACCGGAAGTCACCGGATGCAGTCATATCAGACATCACACACCAATACTTTGAAACGAAATATCGGGCCGATTCTGAGACTAAGAAACGCATGAAGATAGTACTCGACCTCGACCCGTTTCCGTCAAAAAACATCGACGAGGTTTACGTAATATTCTCTACCTCGCCGGATCTGGTTGGATTGGAAAATATGTGGGTCAAGATGCACATGGACGCTTTACTACAACGGTTTGAAAGGGAGAATGTACCACTTACACAATTTGGGAATCAGTTTGAGTATTATGAAAAAATTGAGATTATTAACAAAACAATAAGGGGTTATGCAAAAGGAAATAAAATTGATACCGGCCAACAAAGACAGCCGGTACCAAATTAAAGAAAATGAGAAGGGGTTTTATCACCTGAAGTTTGTGCTCGAAATGCCAACTGCTGACGAGGCGAACGTAATCACCGATGAAAAATTTCAAACCTTTTCGGTGATGGGTTTCAAGCAGTATTTGGAAAACAAAAAACATTTCAACTTTAAGTCAGAGGAAATCATACACGATCCAACCATTCCTGACGAGCAACAAGGTAAGGTGGTCGAAGTTCAGGCAACACAACCGGAAAAAACACAGCCGTATTTCGGTAGTGAAAAACACAAGGCTGATTTATTAAAAAGGAAACAATCTAAAACCCAGTAAAAATGAAAAAATTAATCTCATTACTCTGCGCCTTGTTGATCTCGACGGTTTTACTTGCGCAGACAAACACAATCACGATGGTGCCAGACACCGCCGGAACTATCATCGGAGTGGATAACGCCACAACTACAGGCGGAAACATCCATAAGTTCACCGCCGGTGTAATCAATACCGGATATTCCGGATGGGCCGTTGAGGTCTACGTCACCACCTCAGGGACTCACGCCACTGACAGTACCCGTGTTGAAGTTTACGGGTCAATGGACGGGACGAACTATTTTAAAATTACCGACCTTGGAACTCCTTGGTTGCTTGGTACAGCTAAGTATCGTGCCGGAACAGACTTGGTTGGTTATAAATTATCCAGTGAGGGTACAGGTGCAGTTGGGTGGGTATGGAAATCAGCAGCCCCCATTACGTACCGATATATCCAGGTCAAGATTGCACAGTTAAAAAAGTTATCCATCCTGACGGTCAACCGATGCAAACTACATCTGTTTAAAAGTCAATAATATTCACTAACAAAGGGGCAAAATGGCAAAATTAAGTAAAGAACTGGCCGCTGAGGCCATTAAGGGGATTGAAGGAGAAGAAGTTTATGTGTTCAGCACAAAGGAACATAATGAACTGCTTGATAATTACAAGAAGACCACGATTGAGGCAGAACTGAAAAGCCGTATCGCAAAGGTTTATGATGATGTTGATGCTGATTTTACGACCGTAACGGGCCTAAAAAAGCCGGATGATCAAAAAACCTACAAATACTGGCCGGAAGTTGCGAAACAGTTGAAGGAAAAGGCTGATACCGCCGCCGCCGAAGTTGAGAAACTTAAAACAGGCGGTTCACCTGACCTGCTGAAGGAAATTGAAGCACTTCGCAAAGCTTCACTCGAAAAGGACAACGAATGGAAGGCAAAACTGGCAAAGGTTGAAACAGAATTGACCGTTAAGGACATTAAAAACACCCTGGATGCGTCGTTTCATGACCTTAAACTATCAAACTTGCCCAAACCAGTCCTTGACACGTTCATTGAAAGTGCAAAGAATAAACTGACACAATCAGCAAAGATTGTAAATGGGGAGATTGTTTTCATGGATGCCAATGGCGAACCCAGGATGAACAAGGAAACCTACAAGCCATACACCGCATCTGAGTTGATGGCGATGGAACTTGAACCGATTGTGGAAAAAGGGGATCAGCATAAAGGGGGAGGTTCGGCAAAGCCGGGTATCTCAAAAGACAAAGATGGGAAAATTGATGTAAGCCTGATGGTGCCCATAGCAGTAAAGACAAGGGTGGAACTCACGAAGTTCCTCATCGAGTCAGGACTGCCAAATAACACCGAAGAGTTTTTCGCAGCTTACGATAAGTATTCAGTTAATCTACCGATTTAACAACGAACAGGGGCAGACAAAATTATTAACCTCTAAATTTTAAAAAAATGGCTTATTTAGCAGCAACTGCCCTTCTGGAATACAGGCAGAAATACGCACAGTCCAATTTGGACAAGCAGGAGAACCGTGGAAGCGGATTCGGTCTGCTCTCTCTCGCCAAGCGCGACACGCCAAAGCTGATCACCCCACAGGCGCTTATCAATGCTCGTGGAACGGCTGCACGGTTAACCAAGGTTCCCGTATTACAGAAGATCACCTACACTCCTGGTTCAGCCCGTAGTTGTACCGGAGCCACCACAAATTCCGTTTCCGCGCTTGTCACAATCACATGGGTGACGTGGACCGCTGGTTTCCACATGGTTCCTTCGCAGTATGACAACAACGACATTGCCTACGTGGAGGATTTCAAAAACAAACTGTTTCACCTGGAGCGCAAACTCGCCGTTGACCTTGAGGGCGCCATCTACACCAAGTTGGACACCGTTAAGTCAACGTCATTCACCGCTGATGGTGCCCCGTTCCCTTTTACCGCGAACGTGATCACCGTACCGAACGCCGCGAAGAAAACCTACCTGAACGAAATCTATCAGTCTATGTATGCTGATGATTTCAATGGTCCGTTCAACATCGTTGGTTCACCAGCACTGATGAGCGCGAATGCGTTCTACAATAATCAGGGCGCCGGAAACCAGGAGAACACTATGTTCCAATTTGGCGATTTCAACTTCGATTATTCCAACCGTGTCACCAAATCTGCTGGTGCGGAATCCACGTTCTTTGTGATGCCTCACGGTTCACTGGCTATCCTTGACTGGATTGATCCGGATTCACGGGCTGGCAGAAGGATAAGCGAATCCAACTACTACACCTCGTTTAACCTTCCGATGGTTGGACTCAATGTAGGGTTACACGTTCAGACCGCCTGCGCTGATAACACCACTGAAGCCGGAGCGGGACTGGAAGCATCTGTTACCGAGAACTACAACTTCTCCCTTGACTATGCGCTGATCACTCCGTACATCTCTGCCGGAGCCGGCCCGATCTTCAAGGCTGACATCACTACCCTTTAATTAGGGACCGTCACGGTTCAATGCGCTCGTACCTAACGAACCGCAATCCCTTCGGGGATTCACCTCCTTAATAGCAAGCCCAATGTTCAGTATAACAGACATACAAACCGCTTTTTCAGGATTAATCGGGTGGAGAGAATCTGTAAACACCGAACTTCCGGCGCTTACAACGGCATTAAAAACCAGTACATCCGGCCTGTTTTACAACGACGCACACCCACTTATCACCCCAGAGAATCTTGACGCAGCCGGCCCGAATTATGACGGTGTAGCCAACGCAACCTGGGTGGCCGGCACAACTTATGCGATCGGAGCGGTTGTTCGGTATAACGGGGTGACATACACCTCACTTCAGGCAGCGAACACAGGCAAGAACCCATCCACAGAGATTACATGGTGGAAAGCTCAGTTCAATCTATTCCTTGAACAATTAACCAACACCGCTATTATCAATATGATTCAGCGGGTTATTAACGACAAACAACTCTCCGGGGCAAGTAAGGCGTTACTGGATGATGTGAAAATATTTGATGGAGATGGCCGGATAACTTCATCTATTGTAACTCAGTCAAGGTTTGTCGGGTTTGAAATAAAAGTTAAAAATTATGAAGGCCTTATTGCGTCTATCACCCGTCTTGGGGCGCAGTTTACAGAGGCACAATCCGGGCTTACGATTTATCTGTTCCATTCATCCCAGGACACGGCGGTTGCAACGTATTCACTAACCACAACGGTTGCAAAATCTATGCAGTGGCTGGTTCCAGTGGACCTCAATATGAACTTCTGCAAGTTTTCAAAGACTGACGCCGGAGGTGCATGGTACATCGGATATTTTGAAGATGATATTACCGGACAGGCAATAAACCGAGATATTGATCTGGTTTCTGAACCATGCGGGACGTGTTTAAAGGATGCGTATAATCGGTTCTCATGGGAGATGAGAAGGAGGTTTTTTGAGATGACCCCCATTGCCATTGACTTTAAGTATCTCAATGGAGTATCGCTGCCAGACATGGATGGCGTTACTTATACCTCAAATGTAAATTGGGGACTGAATTTATCCATTACAGCTCACTGTGATCTGACTGATTTCTTTGTGGACAATAAGACGATATTTCTTCGGGCACTCTGGAAGCAGATGGCGCATGACGTGATACGCCAGATCGCATTCTCTACCCGCATGGACGGTGCAATGCAAACACTTCGGTCAGACGCCTATATCGAACTCAAAGGCGATCCTACGCGTCCGTATAAGTCAGGATTGGAATACGAATTAACCAAGGAATACGAAGCATTGAATATTTCGACAGCGGATATAAACAGTCCGTGTTTTGGAAAGAAAAACAAGGGGATTAAGGTCGGAGGGATCTGACATGACACTGGATGGGTTTATCGACATGGCTAAAAAAGTTGATATGTCGGTTATTATCAACCAGGCGGTTATGAGAAGTGAAGATCAGGTTATAAACCTAAACACAAAATCACAACTTAGCAACAGGGGGATAGGGAGTGACGGTACGCCATTAACACCGCCATATCGACCGCGAACTATTGAGATGAAAAAACGAAAGGGACAAACTACTGCATTTGTGACAACCAGAGATACAGGAGAATGGCACGACAATTTTGAAATAATTTACAAATCAAACCAAATAGAATTTACAGCACGTCCGACATTTCACCAGGGGGTTAATGTGACCCAATATTTGCAGAAACGGTACGGAAATAAGTTGTTTGGGTTGGTTGATTTCAATATAACAAAGTTACAGCAGATCATTTTACCGTCGATACTACAACAATTGCGCAATGGGTAAGAAGGCACCAACAACATCAGGGGTTATCAATTCAACCGGAACACAGTTGGGTTTGTTTAAAATTATGGAGTATATCGCAGGGGTATTTGATACAAAATTTAACGATTCCAATAAGTATGGAACATCGTCAGTCCCATCTGAAACTATTTTACACTGCTTCGGATTGGTTGACCGGTACTCGCGGGCAGATGGAGAGGTAATTCCATTGGTTTACAACCAGGGCGGAACACTTCAAGACCCAATCGAATTGTTACCAACTGATCGGTGGGCAGGGTATATGTTTTTTGATCGTAACGAACCGATTATTTATTCTGTTCCACGGGATTATAATCAGATGTCCGGGTGGGTAACGGAAACGGCAAAAGTGTCTATTATTTTCTTTTTCAACATGAAATTACAGAACTATTATACAAAATGGGGAAGTGATTATCGTATTCAGAAAGAAACCATCCGGGAGCGGATATTAACAATCTTAACCAAAGAAACACCAAAAAAGGGAGGTCAATTTATCGTAAAATCATGCGTCGATACGAATGTTGCAGAAGTATTTAAAGGGTATGCAGTTCAAGATTCAAAATACATTGCTGATTTACAACCATTCTATTCACTTCGTTTCGAAGTAGAAATATCATATTCACAACCTTGTAGTGTATGACCAAACTCTCGGTAGCCATAATCGCCCGTGACCGACAGACAGAGATAGAAACCTGCCTGAAATCGGTGCGTGGATCCGATGAGATTATTGTGCTCGACACCGGATCAGTTGATAAAACACCGCAGATTGCCATTGCTAACGGCGCAAAGGTGTTCTACTCAAGGTGGGAAGATGATTTCGCGGCAGCACGGAACAGGTGTCTCGACTATGTTCACAATCCGTGGGTGTTGTCGATAGATACAGATGAGGTTCTGTCAACCGGGATAGAGTCGGTGTATAATTTCATCAACCGGAATTTCGCGTCAAAGGTTGTGGGAGTTAGGATTGATCAACCAAATGGAACCTCGTTTTATGGAGCAAGACTATTCAGAAAAGAATCAGCGCACTGGCAACGTGAAATCCACGAAGAACTTGACCGCCAGGCGGATATGGTCACAGATGAAGTTACGATACAACATAGACCCGCCAAGGACCATGCCTCCAATCCCGACCGGAACATTACGATTCTTCGCAGAGTTTTAGAAAAGAATCCACGATCCAAAATGGACGTGTATTACCTGGGGGAAGAATTGTTCAACCTGGAACAGTACGACGCTGCACTGTACTGGTTGCAGTATTACACCGAATTAGACCCGGTATCACCGAACCTGACAACCGAGGCGTTATACCTCACTGCTGAATGCTATTGCCGTCTACACCGCGTATCCAATGGGATTGACGCCATTGCAAAGGCTACAAAGATCAACCCGGAAATGAAGGTATTGTACGGAAAAATGTTTGATTTGACAAAGAATGACAAATGGAAGGCGCTTGAAAAAAAAGCTACTAATCGCAATGTATTAAAACTGAGATGATAACCACCGAACTGAATGGACATAAGATAACGACATGGGAGAGTATTGATGAACTCCCGATCAGCAGGTTCTCGGCATTCAACCGATACCTGATGTTGTCAGATGGGATGGGTTCGTCGTTCTCGGATATTGAAAGCACCCACATCCGCCCGCTGGTTCAGATCATCGAAGATAAAACCAGGGCATTACAGCAGATTACTAACCTTAGAGAATTAATATTCAACATACTGAATGGGTTGAACTTTGAACATCGGGCATACTGTGTTCTGATTCATTCGATTGACGGGGAGGTGCTGACGGGATATTCAGAAACGGATGTCGATGAGATACTGAAAAGGCTTGACAAGATTGGCGTGACGAATGAGTTGGTTAAAAAAAAAATGACAGCACAAAACGAAACTGTAACGAAGAAATGAACAAACTATTCCCGGAGCAATCGGGGAATATGATGGAAACCAATTATTACGAAAAAATTAAACAGAGAACAATACTCATTGGTGAGCAGATAATTGAGGATGATGAACACAATAAGGAATCAATCGAAGAGATCAATAGGTGGCTGGCCGGTCAGATTCGTCCGCGTGACCTGGTTAAAGCTGAACTGGACATGATCAAGTCGTTTGAGGAGATGTGTGTGATCATTCAGAAAGAGGGTCACGGAAGAGTAAAGGACATGACGGTAATGGAGTTTTACACGGTTATAGGGTTGATTAAGAAAAAGAAAATCTGATGAGTAACCCAATAAAACATAATGAGATAGTCGAATCGGGTAATCCGTTTGAGGAAGCCATTAACGGGGCGAAGGAACTGATGGCCGTAATGAATAAACTCAAGGCGGAGGCCGTTGCATTGACTAAATCAATGGTCGCATCTCAGCGAACCACACCGTCGAATACCAAGGCCGGTCAGGGTGGAATATCCAACGGGGCGGAAGATATTGTCAAGATGCAAGCCACGATCAATAAGTTGAACGCGGAGATTGCGGAACTGACCCGGAAATATAACTCGTTAACCCAGGCGTCAAAGAATTACAACACCGCCGTTCAGAAACTTACCGAGGAGGAAAAGACACTCATCAAGTTAGAACAGTTAAAGGCGAAGGAACTATCCGCGCTGAACGGTTCGTATGCGAAACTTTCCGCGTCAATGGCTCGGATGAAGTACGAACAGAAGAACTTCCATGAGGTCGGAACTGCCGGATATAAGAAACTTGACGCTCAAATCAACCAGGTTGACAAATCGCTGAAGAAACTCGATGCTGCTCACGGTGTATTCGGTCGCAACGTAGGAAACTATGTTTCAGCGGTCCGTAACGCATGGATGGGAATCACTACAGCTATGGCCGGCACATTTTACGCAGTCAAGAGGTGGGTGATGATGAATGCCGAACTGTCCGATTCGATGGCGGCGGTTCGCAGGACAACCGGGATGACGCAGGTGGAGGTGAATAACCTGAACGAACGGTTACGCACACTGAACACCCGAACTGCACAGAACTCGCTGCTTGACCTTGCCCACGTTGCCGGTAAACTCGGTATTGCTAAAGATGAGATATTCGGATTCGTCAAGGCTGCCGACATGATCGGAGTGGCACTGGGCAAGGATTTGGGGAATAATGAAGAGGCGATCAACCAACTTGGTCGTATCGTTCAGATATTTAAGGTTTCAGAGGGTGGTGTTGGAATGGAAAAAGCCTTACTGAAGGTTGGGTCCGCGCTGAAAGATTTGGGCAATGCGTCCGTGGCAGAAGAAACCAATATTATCGACTTTACGAAACGAATGGGTGGGTTGGCGTCAGTCACCGGCGTTTCGATTGATAAGATTATGGGTCTTGGTGCCACTATGGATATTCTTGGTCAGACGATGGAGGTTTCATCGACCGCTGTCAACCAGATTTGGATCGGGATGGCTCAAAAGACCGAGAAGTTCGCCAAGATTGCAGGAATGTCGGTCTTGGATTTCAAAAAGTTAATGACCAGGGATTTCAACGAGGCGTTCATTGCCGTAGCGGAAGGATTACAGAAATCCAAGGGTGGTGTATTTGAACTGGCTGAGTACTTCAATGGATTAGGTTTGGATGGTAGAAGGTTGATTGGGGTTATGTCGGTTCTGGCCGGGAATATCGGTCAGTTCAGAACGCAGATGGATATTGCCAAGAAATCACTGGATGCCGGTACAACTGCCGGACAACAATTTGCAATTCAAAATGAAACACTTGCGGCATCTATTGACAAGGCAACTAAGGCGTTTAACAATTTCGTTGCCAATTCTGGAATACTTACATTAATGCAACAGGCGGCACAAAAAATGGCTGCAAGTTTTGACCAGATGTCTATCAGTGCCAGTATTGTAAAAATGGCACTTTCGGGTGGACTTGTCGGAGCATTTAAACTCAATGTACCGTCAACAGAAGAAGAATTACAGGGTAAAAAATCCGAAGCAAGTAAGACTAAGAATGAAACACTTCGCCGTGGGTTGATGATGGAAATTAGCCTTGGCGAAAAAGTGTTGGAGATTGAAAAGTTACGCAGGAAGAACCAAGAGGCAATATCCAAGTTAAAACAGGATGAGTTGCAGCGAATGTTGGCTCAGGGACTTTTAAACCCCGATGGGTCAAAGAAAACCAAAGCTGAGATTAACGCTGATAAACTTGCATCACGTGAAGCCGCAAAAGCATTAAAGGAGCAGCAGAAACTCGAAGAGGAATATTATCAGTTTTTACTGTCTATTAATAAAGTAACAACTCAGGAAATAATAGATCACGAACGTAAAAAACTGATCGAGCAGGGTGTTTGGAAGAAAGCAACTGTCGAGGAACAGGCACAATGGGAATACCAGATTAAGAAAAAGTACGCAGAGAAGGACTTTTCTGATACGATGGTACGTGTTAGTAACCTCATGGGTATTCTCCGGTCTGTCAACGGTTCCAAAGATTTCAAGGGTGGCAAATACAACATCCCGTCCGGTCCCAACGGTGAGAATCCCGGATTGATGCAGGGAGGATTACCCACACCGGAAGGATTACGCCCGATGGACGACAGGTCAGGCGATTTGGCAAAAGGATTAAAAGCACTGTACGATTACAACGCCGGTGGACCGCTGGATGTCGAAACATGGCAGGACAAGTTCAAGAAGATCGTTGCGGTTGTTCAGGAATTTTCACAGCAGGTCAGTAATCTGCTCGGTTCTATATCGGCCAACTACCAGGTCAACATGGAGAACGACCTTGCTGCATCCGAAGCCAAGTACACCAAGGAATACGAAATGCTTGACCAGGCTGTTGCCGGTAAAACCATGTCTGAACGCAACGCCGCCAATCAGAAACTTGCGCTCGAAAAGAAACAGAAGGCCGAACAACTGCGCATCGAAAAAGAGCACAAGAAGAAACAGCAAGACCTCGCCTACATCCAGGCGATCATCAATATCGCGCAGGGTGTGACGATGAGTATAGCTCAGATGGGTATGCCACTCGGCCTGATCGGTGCGGCAATGGCAATCGCAGCCGGAGCCATCGAACTCGACACCATCAGTTCACAAAAGTTTGCCAAGGGCGGTTCGGGTGAAGTACTCAAGGGTGCGCGTCACTCCCAGGGTGGTATAAAGATACCCGGCGTCGGTGAAGCTGAGGGCGGTGAATACTTCGCCATCATCAACCGTGAAGCAACACAGCGGTACAGTAATGAACTGCCGGTTCTGTTCGATTCGATCAACAACCAGCGGTACGATCAGTTGTTCTCAAAGAAAGGTATGCCGACGGTAAACGTGAATGTAAATGACCGGTATGGCGAAAAGATGCTGGCTGAGATGAAGAAAACCAAGGCTGAAACGAGGGTGTATAACGAGGGCAACTTCACTGTACATGAAACAGGAAATTACAGATTTAAAACAAGCAGGCAATAATGGGGCTGAATAAGTATAAATATTTCATTTCACTTGACGGGGGTGTAATGTACCGACAGGTCACGCTTGTTAAGCCCATCCTGGTAAGTGGCAAAAAAGAGGACACATCGTTTCGATATTCGCTGAAAACATCACCGTGGAAGATGGTCAGATATGAGAATACGTTTGTTTATGATCACTTCATAGTATTACTTGTTTCACCGTCAACACTTTTAAATGAAATTATTGTAAAATGTGAACTGTGGGACGATTGGGAAAATTTCACCAAAATAATTTATATTGGCTATGTGCCGCTATCCGGAATAGCCGTAAACCAGGACAATGGTACTATTGAAATTACCCCATCGGAACGGTCTGACTATGACTGGTATGATCAGCATAAAAACGACAAGCATGATATTTACAACGAGATCAATGGTACTTATGAATCGCTGAGTTACCATGTTGATACTGTAACTGAAGAGTATTGGGTGTATGGGTCGGAAGATTACTTATGTCCTGAAGGATTTGCGGAGGAAATGATTTCTGGTATTCCGTTTGATGCCGGAAAAGATTATGTTCCGCTGTGGACTGAGGATTCATGGTGTACCTACGCATTGCAACTATACCACTGCGTAAGTCCTACAAATGGAAACCTCCCTACCGATACGGATTACTGGGAGTTGATAGATGAACTGCACGGTGGTCCGATTCGTAGAATCCGGCACATCTTCAGAGAAACCTCCGACCTTCCATTCTACGACCAACACGACGTGGCCGGACTGTTCACTCAGGGGAATGGGTATTTTCAGCCGGGATTTCCTGTCGTTACGGCGTTAAATCCAGGGTGGCCAGACATTGATTACACCAATCTTGTTTCAACGCGTTGGTCTGCAACAACCGATATGCACGGAAATGACGATATGGTCTTGTGCGGAAGTCCATCTCCTGCGCTTAATAAGGTATCTACCGGCCCAAATCACTCTGTCATTCATGTGCTGAAACATATGTTGCAGATCAACTATGAGGAAATGACTTTCCTGGATGGGTCTGGCCTGACCATCTCATCTGATTTCCTGACCAGTGCAACCGACCCAATCAAGGGCGGTACGAACCATTACTGCAACCTTCGCCTGGTTCACAACCGTTCGATCAAAGGCATTCAGGATATTGAAACCAAGGGCGAGATGACCCTCGAGCAACTGATTCGTGACTTGTGCGAGTCGCTCCAACTAAGCTGGTGCATCATCGACACGACGCTCTATATCGAGCATATCAACTTCTTTGTAAACGGATTTACTTATACCGGAACACAGACGATCTACACCGACCTGACCGACCAGACCAAGTACCCGGTAAAATACCAAGTCGTTACCGATCCTGACGGAACATCGTCTGACCGAGAGCACAAATATGTTCTTACTGATTGCCCGGAGAAAGAAATATTCCACTTTCCTGACGGATATGATTATGACGGACAGATTCGGTACGATTCAAAATTTGTAAAGAAAGGCGGGGAACTGAAGCACGACATATCGGTGTTTATGACTGATTTTGCCTATGTTCTCGGGTATCGTATGGATTCACTGGATGATTGTTGGTGCCTTATTGCTGCCGGCGTTTCTGCGGATGGAACCGCGCTGATATGGCGCAGGGCAACAGGGCTTAGATGGGTGCAAAGCCCGATATATCTAAGTAATAATTTCTTCCGCAGAACGGAGAGTGTCGCAGTTACCGGATTTAATTATCCAAACGGGGATCTTCAGTGGAACAATATACTTAATGATCTATGGGATTACCAGACAATATTTCAAACAGGGGCAATAAACGGGTGTTACCCATCGGTTACATTCAATGAACCGTTCAAGCGAATTAAACAACAGCGCGAACTCCGGTTTCCACGGGTTGAATCCGGGGAGTTTAATCCGTACAATCTAATCACTACGAATATAGGTGACGGGCAGGTTGAATCATTCGAGATTGACACGGACACTGACTTTATTAAAGTTCAACTGCTTTATGAAGAATCTTAGTACGATACTGCCCTTTTACGATACACTTGCCGAGCAATACCGGTTTCGTGAAGATTGTGATGTTGAACCGTGTCTGGTTTCACTTGACACCGCATTAATACCGTTTTGCATACGCCGAACGCATAATGCCGGCACCGACCCGTCAAGCATTAATGTTTTCATAACTCCTGTCAAAAATCCAGGTGCTACGATTAACACACCGCCACCTCCTTGGCCTCCGGGACACCCAATAGAAATTCATGGTGAAGATTTTGGTATCGTTATTATTCCGGGGACTACATATGATATAATTAGTTACGCGGGTGTAGCGTTGGGGGGCACAATCCCTCATGCTAATGGGGGGTATTACTTAGAAATTGTGGATTTGGAAGTTGATAAGCATTGGTTCTCTGAGACTTTCATTGTGACTAATGTTGTTTTGGATTACCTTAAACTAGAGTTTTATAACACCACTGAACTTTCACACATCCCGGCAAATTTTCACCAAATCATATATCTCAACTCAACACTTAAAACCCCGGAATACCTGCGGGAGGACACGGGTGATAAACGTGATGGGTTGACAGTAAAAGAAAAGCAGGTCATGATGAAGTCATACGCACTTCGATCATTGCTCGCCACGGAATACCTGGTTGACGCACTTATGCTCGTTCCATTAATGGACTATGTTTCCATTACGGTACAATCCGGTGAGGTTCTGACATTCGACGAAGTTCGCATCAAAGACCCCGAATGGAGTGCAGAAGCATTGGGTTCGCGGGCTAAAGTTGAACTGCAATTAATCCGAGATGTTGTTATTAAGAAATTATCATTCAAAGAAACCGGTTATGGAAATGGAGGTGACATGACAGCAATAGTAAAAGGAGGAATAGCAGAAACAACATTTCATTCTGGTGAATATGAGGTGCCTATAGTTTTTGACGAAGATATGCCAGTAGACACATACGGGTTGTCGGTATTTGCCATGTCGCTTGACACAATCCCAAATGTTCAAAACTGCTACATAAGGAACATAACGACTCATGGATTTAATGCAGTTACACCAGTGCCATGTAACGTAAGGTGGACTGCCATATATAACCCAACAAGTTAAAGAAATGAAAAAAATACTTCTGTTTTTAATTCTATCATTTAGCGCCATCATCTCGATAGCACAATTTAATCCAACATACGATACCATCAGGTTTAAAGGTAGAACTGGAAAGTTATGGCAAATCGTAACCTATGGAACCGCCGACCGGTTAATGGTTAACGGGATTATGTTCTACACTGGAGGAGCAGCCGAAACAGATCCGGTATGGTTGGCTCAGAAATCAGACTATTATACTAAAACCCTCGGAGACGCCCGGTACGAATACAAGATCACTCCCGGAACATACCTCACCCCAGGAGGAACAGAAAACGTCACCGGGATGAAACTATTCTATCATGGGATGTTTGTGTTAAACAACGCTTATGGCGACGGCCAGACTACTATAACAACCACTGCTGGGCATAGTGCTTTCCGGACGATTACATTTCCGGATGCGAATGGAACAGTTGCTCTCACCACGAGCATTACTAATGTAACCCGATATTCTGCCTATTCAAGTGGAGGCATTAACGTGGAAGTGCTGGCTGCCGGGACTGGCATCACCGCCGCAATTGCCAATACCAACGAACTAACCTTCACCATACCATCCGGTGTGAAAATCATATCAGCAAAAATCCGGCTGACAACTGGCTTCTCAACCTTAAAAATATTCATGGGAACCACCGACATGGGCAATACCAGCGTGACGAATAGATGGATGCCAATAACCCAGGCATGGAGGGAAGATACCGGGCAACAGCTCACCGGAATGACAACCACTATGGACATGGCAACGTTCACGAAATTAACAGTCAATGGATTGATTTACTCGACAAACAACCAGATTCGCATAAGTTTCTGAAATGAGAAAATATTTCATAGTACTAATCTTTCTAACATCATTTCTGGCGCGAGGACAGATTCTCGCACGATACGACGTCTCGGCAATAGAAGAAGTCACCTCATCACGGTGGCGGTTGACCGGGACAATATCGGATGAAACAGGATCATATACAGCATTGGACGCAGACATAAACAACAGGATAATCATGAGGGGAGTAAGCACAACCGGAAAAGTAGTATTTGACAGATTCGTTGTCGTTTCTGTCAATTCTGCTACCGTGACCGACCTAGTTGTTGAAGTTACGTCTGATATGGATGGTGGGGTAGTTCTAAATAATGCAGCAGGCCCCGTCACTGGAAACTTTCCTATTTGCACACCGATATTACTTTCCAAGGTTTTAAAACGGCCATCGGTCTACCAGGCTCAGATTGACCCGGATTATGACGCTGGCATTTCCAACCTAAACGCCGAGGAACAGGCTACCGTCGGCGCAAAGTGGGACGCTGAGTTATCAGCCAATGCGGAAAACAACTGGACAATCCCGTTCGCATTGAAATCAACAGCCACAATTTTATATAACGGCACTCCATTACGATCAGGCCAGTGGAGTGGGAGCGGTACAACAACGCTCAGCGTCACGCTTGACACTCGGAAATATGACAAATTAGTAATCATCAATTAAAATCAAAGCAAAATGAAAAAGTTAGTATTATTAATCGCAATCGTTCTGGCCGCCTATGTAGGTTTTGGCCAGGCAACGCCATCAGGACAGTTAAGAGTGGCAGCATTCAATACTGTCTTTGGTGTAAGTGTTCCCGTTGGAACTCAAGTATATTGTGTGGCCACCGGTCGGCAATATACTTGTATCACCGCCACGCCATCAACTGGTGATTTGGCAACCAACATTACCAATTTCAGGCTCACAAGTAACTATGCAGCACCGGCGACGGCCTTATCGTCTGGTGATAGTGTGGCTACCTACAACCGTACCACTGGGCAATATGAAATGAAGAAGATCACCTTCGGAACGGGGGCGGGTTCAGTTACATCTGTATCAGCAGGATTTGGTATGAATTTTACTACCATTACCACCACAGGGTCAGTGGCCGTTGACACAACAGTAATGGTAACGCAGAAGGATACTGCTACCGTTGGTGGAAAAATCGCAACAAAGTATAATGTTGCCCAAAAACTCGATAAATCATTAACCAGCGCTCAGATTTTCGTCGGCAACGGCAGTAATGTCGCAGCAGGAGTCGCAATGTCTGGGGATGCTACGATTGTCAATACCGGAGCCGTAACAGTTACACAATCAGCTGGCAACTTCAAGGTCAAAGGTACCCTGGCAATTGCCACTCCATCGGTAGGAACTTCCGCTGACTCGATACTTGTTGTCAATGGTGGTAATGTCAAAAGAGTAGCTTCATCGTTGTTTGTCACAACCGCGAACGTCAAAACTGCTGTTGTTGAAGATTACGAAAAAGCAACGGCTGACAGTGCTGCCGGTTATTGCGTAAGGCTCGGTCATACACCACTTGCCGGTACAATCGCCGTAATGTATAACGGTGGAGCTGTGCCGGCTTCTAAATTCAGCATCGTTTCAACGAGCAAACTCTTCGTGGCTCTTCCTTCATATCAATATGACAAAGTAACTGTTTCCTATTCCTACTGAAATGTGTAAGTTCCTGATTGGCTTATTTGTCTTATTTCCTGTTCTTGTTTTCAGTCAGTTATCTCCGAGATCGCCGGGGAACATTCAAAATTCCACAACACCATTCGGGGTGAATGTTCCCCAGGGAAACCTGATCTATGATATGACTGCGCAGAAATATTACTACTGTATTACAAACACGTTAGGAACTTACACGCTCACAACAGCTTCAGCGAACTTTATCCAAGTATCAACAGGCGAAGCAAATAAATGGATGGCGAATGGAAGCAAGATTTATTATTCAGGCGGGAATGTGGGTATCGGAATTTCAAACCCTTTATATACACTAGATGTAGGTTCTAATGTTGTGAGTGCCGGATCTTATTATATTGGTTTTTCTCCTTCAATGACAAAAACGGGAACTCAATTGCAATTGGCACTTGATGATACGTATACTTCAATAGGACATTATATTGGAGGTTGGGAAAAAATGCGTCTTAATTCAACAGGGCTTGGTATTGGTACAACAAATCCTTCTTACAAACTTGATGTAACTGGAACAACAAGGTTAGCAGGTACAGCTCTAATTACCGGGGCGGTAACACTTGTAGATAAAACTGCCGGCACATCGGATTCAATTCTAATTCGTGAAGGAAATGTGATAAGATATAAGAAAGTCACAATTCCTACTGGCGGAAACTACTTTGCAAAGACTGACAGTAATACCAACGCCAATGCCACGACAAAAAAATACGTGGATGATGGGTTAGCCGGTAAACTATCAACGGCACTTACATCTGCTTATCTATTTGTTGGAAACGGGTCAAATGTTGCTACAGGAGTGGCAATGACCGGTGATGCTTCGATTTCCAATGCAGGAGCCATTGCAGTAAACAAAACCAGGCTTAATGTGCGCAATGAGACAGGTTCTAATATCGCCACTACCAAAGCGGTTTATGTAAGTGGATTCAACAATTACCCACTGATTGCCCTTGCGGATAATACTGACGAGGCAAAACATAACTTCATTGGTGTGACAGTTGGATCAATCGCCAATTCTGCCAATGGTTATGTAGCCACTTCCGGACAGTGTGATGCAGAAACAAATGGGTGGACTGTAGGAACAGAATTATACTTATCTACTGCTGGAGCGTTGACATCTACCGAACCAACATCGGGAGGTGTTGAACACGTTGGAATAGTCACAGTTCAGGGAAACTACCCAACGGGGAAACTATTGATCTACCATGAACCTGAAGCCAACACGTTAGCAGTTGGGAGTGGTCAGGATGCGATAATCAGAATGGGGGATAATTCCGGAGCAAAGAAAACATCTTTTAGGGATTATGCCAATACAGAGGTTGCCTCTATTAATAGTGACGGTATCATTTCAGCGCTTGCGGGAACTTCTACTAATTGGAATACCGCATATGGATGGGGGAATCATGCGAGTGCGGGATATATGGTGTTGGGCAATGCTGAAAATGTGACAGGTGTGAAAACATTTAATCCGGGAACATTCAAATTACTCAATGCCTCAGAAACCAATAGTACATTATTTGGAACTGCTGTCGCTTCATCAAATAAGACAATAACCTTCCCGAATGCTTCCGGAACTGTTGCATTGACAAGTGATATTCCCGCAGCTTCACAGTGGACTACCAATGGTACGGCAATATATTATAATACCGGGAATGTAGGTATCGGAACGTCGGCTCCGGCTACCAAATTTCAGATAACTGGATCGTTGTCGTTGGGAAGTGTTACTGTTGACAGCGCGGCAATTGACGCGGCAGGGATAACCAATCTGTCAGCAAACATCATTTACGATGATACGCACGATGCCTGGTATAATTGGACAAATGCAAGTGGCTCTCAGATCCAGGGAGGAACCGAGGGCCAGATCATCACGCTCACATCAATAGGAACCGGAAGGTTATTTCTCAGGAACAACAGTGTCTATGGCAATACTCATGTTTCCATGATCCTGTCAAACGGAAGCAGCATAACACTGCAATATGTTTCCGGTTCCTGGGTGGAAAAGGCGCGTACTGATCTTAATAATTTAAGTATTCAACCTGGTACGGAGGGAAACATTATAATTCCGGGGACCGTTACTTACACTGCAATACCAAACACTGATCACTCGGTAAGCGGTGATGTAATCACTTTAACGGCAGATGCAAATTCAGCAATCGGAGATGTGGTATTTGTTAATTCGTCGGGGAAAGCACAATTCTGCAAAGCTGATACGATAACCAATTCTCCATATTGTTTAGCCATTTGCGCTGATGTGTCCATTGCCTCCCATGCAGGAGGGAATTGGCTAACAAAGGGATCTGTGAGAAATGATAGTTGGAACTGGACCATAGGAGGACTGATCTATGTCAGCACCACCGGGACAACAGGGAACACTTTAACCCAGACAGCACCAACCGGGACATCAAATGTAGTCATGCCTGTGGGCGTAGCTTTGAGCGCCGACGTCATGTACTTCTTCAGAAACTTCAATAGCGTAGAACGACAATGAGAGTTTATCTAACAGTATTACTAACAATTCTCTATTTTGCCGGGTTTAGTCAATCACTGATTCCTGGAACGATTGCAGCTGATCAGTGCGTGTGCCTTGGATCTTATCCGACATTATTGACTTCGACACCGCCGAACGGAACATCACCGGTCTACCAGTGGCAAAGTTCACTCAACAACAGCACATTTGCCAATATAAATGGGGCAACAATGACCACCTATCAGCCAGGATCGGTGAGCGGTAAAACCTTTTACCGGCAACAGCAAAACGCAACCGGTGTCACCGGTGGTCCATTGCCAACGAATACAATCACAGTCGGTCACTTGCAGCTTGTCAGGTTATTGCAGAATGACACCATTTCCGGGTATGAATGTTACAACGCTGCCGATACAATGACTGTTGCCGTGGATGCAGCGCACGCGTGGAAAACCACCAGCACGGCCCATGTGACTATGGTTTCAGGGCAGGTGATCCAGTTCCTGCCTGGTGCACACTTCGATTCAGCAAGCTACCTGAGCGCCTATATACGAACGTCAATCCGCGCAGTGGATAAGGTGACAATAGTAAATCTTAGAAAGGTTAACGGAGTTTCAAAAGCCCTGATTATGCGGGCCAATGGCGTAAACAATTATTAAAATCAACACAATGAAAAAGTATCTGTTTTTAGTCATGCTCCTTCCGGTTCTGCTTTTCGGGCAAACCACGAAATATAATTATCCACCAACCTACCAGTGGACCACCTCCGGCACAAATCTATATTATCTGCTCGGGAATGTTGGCATCGGGACCAGTTCACCCACCACACCGTTAATGGTTAATGGAGTTATCAGCGCATCCGGTGGCAATTCAACCCTATGGAATGATTGCCTGACAATTTCATCAGCGCAAAGTGTTACCGGCGCAAAAATATTCATGGCAAATAAATTATTACTGGATGCCAATGGATATGGAACAAGAACTCTGACATTACTTGCCACCGGTACATTGGTATCAAAAACGATAACCTTCCCAGATGCCAACGGTACTGTTGCCCTGACAAGCAATATTCCAACTGATATAATGACGTTGACCACTGGTCAGGATGTCCTTGGCATTAAGACATATCATGATGGTACGCTTAAACTACTGAACGCAGGTGAGACTTACAGTACAATCTTGAAGGCCAGAGTTAGTTCATCAATCAAAAATATAAACTTCCCTGATTCATCCGGGACGGTTGCGTTATTGTCAAATTGTGGCACACCTGGGAATTATGTCACATTGACGAATGATCAGGATATTTCGGGAGCGAAATCATTTTATCCTGCAGCGCTTAAAATATACTCTACCGGGAACACGGCACAAACCGTCCTGAGTTCATTGGCTTCTCACGCTATGATTAGAACGATAGACTTCCCGGATGCTTCCGGAACTGTTGCCTTAACCTCTGATCTACCCGCATCTTCGCAATGGACCACAAGCGGAACAGCCATTTATTATACAACCGGTCGTGTGGGTGTTGGTATTACCAATCCTCACCAAATTTTTGAGAATAAAGGAACCTTCCAGACAACCGGTGGCCTGATTGAGTTAAATGATTCGTCAAATTATGATACGAAAATTAATACCGGAACATCAACAGGCAGTATAACTTTAGGGGGGACTGCATCCGGTGAAAAGACTGTAAATGTAGGAAGTTCAACCGGGGCAAGTATTCTTAACTTATATTCCGGAGCGGGTGGTATGAATTTGACAGGAGGTGGGGACTTAACAATGAGCGCGGCGGGGACTATATATCTCGGTGGAAATTACGCGCAGGTCTTGAACGTAGGCACACAGGCTTACAATAAAACCGTAAATGTAGGATCTACAAACACAACGAGTACTACAAATGTTTCATCAGGATCAGGTGCAATAAATTTGAATGTAGGGAATAGTCAACCGACAAATATAAATACAGGAACAAATACTGGCACAGTAACCATTGGAGGTTCTGCAACCATTGTAAATATCAGTACAGGTTCAGGAACTGGAGCAATAACATTGGGGGGAAATGGAACACAGACAATAGGAATTGGAAATAGCGGATTGGGAGCAAAAACAACCACAATAGGGAATACTGTTTCAGGTACGCAAACTGATATTAAAACTTACTATCCTGGTATTAGTGTCCCTGTATATTCTCGACTGACAGGAGATGTATCAACTACAAGTACGTCATTGGTTGATATTACAGGTTTGTCAATCGCACTTGTAGCCAGTGCGGTTTATGAATTTGAGGCCAATTTAATTGTAACGGTAAGCAATAACACAGGTGGTACATCATATGGCGTACAATACAGTTCTTCGGGTGCAAATGTGTATTCAACTATTATTGGTACGTACAGCGCATCCGCAGCAGCATCCGGCAAAATAGTTGCATTAAATACTGCTTCTGCCGCATACTTGTCCGGGGCGAATAACACGGGTGAAATATTGATCAAGGGAATCTTCACCACCGGGGCAAATGGGGGTAATATAACCATACAGCACTTAAAGGTATCATCCGGAACATCGTACGTAAATAACGGTTCATTTTTAAAAGTAACAAGAATATCATGATGTTTCGCAGAAAATTAAATATAGGAGATCGGGCAATGTGCCATGTAACCTGGTACAATGAAGAGCACGTTGATTGTTGGCTTCCTGGTACAATTCAAAAACTGTTGCCAAATCCCTTTATGCCTGATTGGATAACTCATCCCAATTATCTTGTATTACTTGATTTCCCTGATAATCCTAATTGTCCTAATGTTTTCACCCGGAAAGAACTTAAACCGATCAAGTCATGACAACCGAGGAACAGGAAAAAGCAGCCGAACTGCTGAATGAAGCTTTAAAACCATTGGAAGTATCGCTATATCTCTATGAGAAAGTATCGCCGCTTCTTTGGAAAATGATCATCACAAACTTTGAATTTAAAAAACAATGACATGGAAAATTACAACATGAATGCCACAGTGACGGTGAAAACAACGCAGTCACACGTTGACCGGCTGAATAACCTCCTGGCAATGCAGGGGGAACAACCGGCGAAAACGGTATTATGTACCGTCTTTCCGTTCCTTATTTTAGGAATAACTGCCTTCGTATCGTTGATCACAAACGGATGGGTAAAACTGGCAATTAAGATTGTGGTCAATGCCCTGAATAAATTTCAGGCGAAACTCTGTACTCCCGAAACTACAACGGATCCCATTAACCCTTTAGAAATTGTATAATGCAAAAAAAAAACAAGATGAAAACACCGGTATTCAAAATCGAAGAAAAGAAGGTTGTGTGGGTTTATGGAGATAAATCCAGAATGGCAACAGGTCCAACTGATGAACCACAGAGAAATTTGCGGTTTTTCGGTCATCCTCACATGGCCACCGGCTTCGGCCTGGCAAATGGCGAACTTGACATTCACGCCGAACAATTTTACAACGATCCGGAAACGGGTTTGCCTGTTCCGGAAAAGGGGAATGCTCCCTTCTTTGTCGATCTGAAATTGAACGGCAATCCTTATCGGACAGCTGGTCCGTTTCCTGCCTGCATTGATCCTCTTAACCTTGAAGAATTCAACATCCAGGTGAAGGATTTACCGCGTGGGGATTATCAGTTCACCGTTTATGACAGCACACCGCCACCTGAGGGGCCACTGGATGCCAGATCCGGATCAGCCTGGGGTATTGTGTCACCCCCCTATGGCACATTGAATGGATTGATCACCCCACCGGATCCGTCTGCAACACTGACAGTCTGGTTTGAATTTGGATTGACCGCTGAATACGGCAGGATTGCACAGGCAGGAACGGTGAATGGCAGCGGAACATTTCCTGTATTAATTCAGCTGAGCGCAAAAACTGACGAAGGATCACCGGAAGAATATCTGGAACCTGGTAAAACATATCACTTCAGGGTTGCCTGTTCTGATGGATCCACAACCTGGCATGGGGAAGATATGACCTTTGATACACCTGCCATCCCGGTGGCAGTTACAATGCCTGCAACGAATATTACGCTCTGATAAAATCAACCGCAATGAGTATCCAAAGAAAAATGAAATTCCTTTACCGGGCGGTCCTGGTAACTTCCGGTTTAATTCTTCTAACCATTGTTTTCGCTTTGATTGAAATTCATGTGAACACGTTGCAGCAAAAACACCGACATATCGAAGCCAATGACCCCTGCCACTGACCCTGCCGTACTCTGGATACTTGGAGTTCTCGTGACATTATTAACATTACTGGTTGCGGCTATATACGCGGCTGTGGTCAAGGCAATAGATAAGACAGATGCGACAGAAAAGCAACATAATACCGAGATCACCACAGCCCTTCAAAACACCAAGGACGATGCAGCTGAGATATACCGGGATCTGTGGGCAGAGATTAATTTGTTAAAGGATCGGTATCATGGCATAAATACCCAACATCTGCAATGGTGCCAGAAACATGAGGATCAGCTTAAAGTTTTTGAGCATAAATTTCAGTCAATGGAATCAAAGTTAAAAGGCCAGGGTGATTTTTTCAATAAACGGGTAGAAGAAATCAAAGTATTATTCAACAAGATCAATAACAAGTTTTCAGTATTAACCAAAAAACGAACACCTTAAAAACAAAGCAAAATGAAAAACTGGAAAGATTTTTTAAGTACAATCGTAGCAGTAATTTCCGCAATTGTCGGATTTATCGTACTGCTTAGTCTGAATGGGTTGGCAATGCCGCAGTGGGTGCTGATCGTAGCAGCAAGTCTGCCTTCATTCCTCACAACTCTGGTGGCTATTTTCCAGGGAAAGAATCCGGACCTTACCACCAAGACAGAAAAACAGTTGAAGCAAACAGCACTGCAGAAATGATGAAGTATTTTGAAAGGAAGCCACCGGTTGATCTTCTTGTGATCGCCCTGGCTGCCATCATTGTGCTGTTAGGGATACTCAAATAACAATACACCCGCCATGCCTCTCACTGAAGCACACTTGGCGGGTTTTTTACTTGCCAAACAGTTTATGCCGTAACCTGGAGTACATCTCGGCCTCTTCTCGTTGGCACGGGTCAATAAGCATATTGTTTAACTGTTTAAATGAGTGCATTACTGTGGCATGATCCGGTTTGAACCCTATTGTCATAGCGATTCTATTCAGTGTAATACCGGGAAACTTTAATTTTAAAAATCCGAACAGGAAACATCGCGCTAACACCCGTTCACGTCCGCGATGCTTTACCTCAATAAGTTCCGGTGCAATATTAATCTCCCGGCATACACACTGCTTTACCAATGAAGCAAATTGATCTATTTGTGTAACTTGGTTGCAGACTGGGTTTAATTCAGATGAGTAATCTGTATACTTATTCTCCAAGTCAGAATACCCCGGTCGTTGTGTGGCAATGATCGGATTAACCATGAACGAATGGCCGTCATCCTGAATGGTTGTCAGGAATACGTCGCTGATGTCGGCGTGACACGATATACAGTCTTGCGTTACGATACGATCCAAGTGGTCAATATATCTGTCAAATACCGAACGATTATAACAGATAGCGTGAGCGGCCAGGGTTCGGGTGATCCGGTTTAAATTAGGCGTAACCTGAACCCTACCACCCATCACATTCCCTCCAAAATACAACAAGTCAAACTTAGGTAAATCTTCCAAAACCAATTGTAATGTTCTAATTGGATCGTTTATGAACTGCACGTCATCCTCAAAGATCAGTATGTTCCGTGCATCCCGGTTACGTGTGAATATTCCAAGCAGTGTGTGTTGCAGTCCAAGCCGACCATCGTCACACTGAATCGCGCTGGCCCACTCTGGCCTAACACCCATTACGTCGAACTCGGCTTGAGCCAATGTACGCCGGTCAGTCCGATTCGGTAAGTTAATACAGAATATACGGTCGAAGTATTCCCAGTTCATAAGTCAAAATGTTTAGATGTGATGCCCGTCAGGCCGAGCAGGATAATTATAATTAGGGTCGTCATATTTCTTTATTAAACCACTGTTCAACTTCTTCTTTCAGTCTGATTTCATTCCGGTGATCTGGCATATCGGTAAATAATTGGTTCCAATACCACCAGACGGCTTCCCATGTTTGTTGTCTCATAAGTTCTATCGCCTGCGCTTTACTTATCAGCGGTTTGTTTTCGTTGTCAAAAGATTCATAGGGAAACATTTGTTCGATATATTTTTCTGATAGGGTCATTTTGTTGGGGTTAAATTATCGTATGGAATTAATAGTTTCGCTAATCTGTTCGTCAGTTAAGTCGTAACCGTTCTCCCTCATCCAGTCACAAAATTCTTTTGGGTTTGCGTCATAAGATTCAATTGGGTGCATTCTGTTAAAGGCATCCTGCGCGGCTTGTTCTGCTGTAAAAACTTTCCCGGCTGCGTTGGTGATGACGTATTTTGTTTTTCTGTTCATTTTGTTTCGATTATCTTAAATTCAATCACCCAAACCCATGGATTTTCATTCCAAGTTCCATTTATTGAATCCCACAATGAACCAAATGAAGCAATTTGTTTGATGCTTTTTCTCAGCCTGGTGTGGGTGTGATAAAACACATATCCCACGAAATCAATTCCCCGGGCATCTACCGGGAATACCTGGTAATTATCCTTCACTGCAAGCTTTAATTTTTCATCCAGGTAGTTCCGGATCTCTGACAGTAATCCATGAAGGTATGGTTTGTCTGGTGCCAGGATCACCAGGTCATCAGCGTACCGAAAATAATACTTGACTTGCTTAACCTCCTTCATCCAATGATCGAAGTAAGTCAGGTAGAAGTTGGCAAAGTACTGGCTGAGATAGTTTCCGATCGGTAATCCTTCAGCGCTGTCGATGATCCCGTCAAGCAGCCACAGCAGATCATTATCCTTGATCTTACGGCGAAGCAACTGCTTCAATACACCGTGATCAACACTTGGATAGAATTTTTTAACGTCAAGTTTCAGGCAGTAAATTGTGCCGGGAATATCCTGTAATGCTTTTCTTACTGCATAGGCTGCTGCATGGATGCCACGGCCTTTAATGCAGCTGTAAGTGTCGGCGGTGAAAGTGGAAACGAACAGCGGCTCCAGGATGTTCATGACAGCGTGATGAGTGATCCGGTCCGGGAAGTATGGCAGCCTGAAGATCACTCGTTCCTTTGGCTCGAAAATCGTGAAGGTGGTGTACTGTGATGTTTTGTAAGTTTTATTCACCAGCATTTCATGCAGTGCCAGGATGTTTGCATCCCGGTTCTTGTCATGCTTAATCACCCCGGGCTGGTTTAACTTTCCTTTACGGGCAATTGAATCAGCCAGGTGCAGGTTTTCAATACTGCAAATCTTTTCGTACAGATGGTTAATTCTTTTCATTGACTTTGCTTTTTGATAAATCGTTTTCCCTGTTCAGGTACCAACGATTTATTTCAATACTGTTGTTTTTTGCCATGTTGGCATGGTCTACACTGCGAAATATTGCATAGGTGAAGGCTGGCATTCGTGTTCGTATTCGTATAGTTGTAATTCGAATTCGAAAAGTCGAACCTGGAACCGGAGGACTGAACTGACAGCTAAGCAGCATACAACCGTGGCGTTTAGATTTTGTTTAAAAGCATGTCTTCAAACAACTCGGTAAACTGAGTTGTGATATATTTGATTTGCTCTTCTGTTTCAGTGCAAAGGCGAAGGCCGGCAGCCGTGCCCGAATCCGCACAGTCGCAATCCGAATACGAAAAGTCGAACCCGGAACCGGAGGACCGAACCGACAGCCAGGCGTACCATTTTAGCTGATTCCAATCACCACCCCTGGCGATCCAACCATTATTGACTGCCTGGAAAATGATGATGAGTTTATATCTCGCCACCAGGTCTTTACCAATGGCTTCAGGAATCATTGACACATCCGGAAGTTTGGTGGGATCAACATTCTCCTTTTTGCAAGCATCTTCAAACAATTTGATTGTTCTGAAGTCAAACTCGGGCTTGCTGTTTTTCGTTGTTTTTTTTGCAGTTTTCATGGATTAACTTTTCAAGGTTAGGTATTGTTCGTAAAGGTCAATGAACTTCTTTGCGATGCGATTAGAATCTTCTTCCCTGGCAAAGCAAAGGCGAAGGCCGGCACTCGCGGCCGTATTCGCATAGTAGTAATGCGAAGTCGAAAAGCCGAACCCGGAACCGGAGGACCAGTAGAAGACCGGGAACCATTTCTTTTGTTTTTCATTTTTCAGATCAGGAATGAATTGGATGCAGTTTACTTCATCAAAATTGACCATCTTGATAATCAACATCAGCTTTTTCTCGGCAACGATGTAGGGCTGATCAGTTTGATAGATCATGAATTCTTTTTGAGTTTCCGGATCAGCTTCATTATAGAACTCTTCGTATGTATTGCAACGGTCAATGATTTTGCCTGAAAGTTTTTTCTTTCTATCTTCTTCCAGGCAAATTGCTGTGAGTTCATCAAAGAACTTCTCGACGTTCGGATTGAGAAGATTCACTGTCGGAGTGTTTCCAAAGTGCTTTTTGAATAATTCAGTTGTTGTCATTGTTTTTGGTTTTTGGTTATGATAATGATTCAATTCCGCGTTCAACAAGCCACTCCATTGCCGGTGGCGTTACGGCGTTACCAAGCTGCTTCACCTGGTCTTTTTGTGATCCTAAAACCACGTACTTTTCATCAAATGCCATTGCCAGCTTTATTTCGTGCGGCCTTAACATTCTGAAATAACAATCTTCAATCTTTGGTTCCTGAAAATTCACCATAGCAAACCGATCCTTGGTTGATACGGTTCCGGTTGGCTCATCCATTCCGGATGCCTGGGATTGACCATAGAAGTAGGTAAGAAAGGATTTCCATGATTCGGGTGAAACCATCCCATGGTAAGGCATTGACGTAATACAGGACAATGGATCAGTTATTTCCCGTCCAGTAGATTGCTTTTTCATTTCGATCATGAACGGCGTTACCAATGCCATACTCTGTCGGGTTGTTTGGGTTTGCATTGATTCTGACATTGACCGGGCAATCTCCATGTTTTGCGAGTGTTCCTCTTTCAGAATAAATGGCATGACAAGGTTTAACTGGTGGCCGGTGGCAATGGTTGGTATGGATTCATCAATCCCTTTAACCCGGAAACCTATACCGGTCTGCTGTTGATTATTGATGATGAAAGGATGAACCAATGCCTGTGAAGCGATGGATGTTTGTGTGAATGACGGTTCCATCAGGCTCCGTTCGGTTCCGCGTGCCTGGTTGGAATATCCAGCGTGAATAACAAGGCTCTGCTTTCCGTATTTTTTTAACCCGTATTCAATTCGTTTGATCGTATTCTCATTCAGTGGCTTTTTACGATCACCTATCCGGGTTCCAATGTCGGACCAGTCTACACAGTTAAAAGCCGCGTAGAAGTATGGCATCACTTCACCGGCGCACACCGGACAAATGTAGGTGTACTGCTTTTTGTACTTTCCGAATTGACGGGAAGGATTCTTCCATCTTTGAACCGCTTTTATTTCAAGGCTGCATTTCGGGCAATGTGCTGCCGGTCTGAAATCCAACACTGGCTCTTTGTTGCCTTTCTTCCAAAATACGACATACATCCGGTCCCGGCTCTGCGGTGTAGGGTGGCAAAACATGGAATTTAGATAAACACATTTATGTTTATATCCCAGCGCGTGCATGGCCATTAACCATGAATCGAACATGATCCATTCCCGGGCATCAACAACATTTTCAACGATGATAAGATTGTAATCATGGTATTCTGCAAACCGTGGAACGTCCCACATGGTGGCCCTGGATCTGTCAGCAGCGGGGTCAAGTTTGCCTGCGCTGAATAGGTCAATCTGTGATTTTACTCTTTTCACTCCTTTTGCCAGCGTGTGATTCGTACATTCAGGACTGGTGATTAGTATGTCAGTGGAAGGATACCGGCGCGGATCAGCCGCGCTAATGTCGGTACAATCGTGCATTGTTTCAGGGAAGTTGGTGTTGTGGGTTTCGATGGCCAGCTTCCAGTGGTTCATGGCCATGGTGACTTCTGCACCGCCTCCGTTATTCTTGGAGATGTTGCGGACCCCCTGACTTGACCCACCGGCCCCGCAAAACTGATCTGTTACTGTGATATATGATTTCTTCATTACTTGATTATTAAATCAGCTTCAGGATCCAGGATTATCTGCCGACAATCATCAAGAACAATCAGAAGCTTTCCCTTATGTGCTTCCGGGGATCCTTTCATCAAATCACACTCGAATACCTTTTTCACGGTCCGGAATTTTCTTTTACCTGGCAGGTGGAACGCTTGACCTGGAATCAATTCTTTTGCTTTCATTATTTCGGTATTATTGAAGATAGTTGGCTGACTGTAAACGCGACGAGCATTGCCACGATGTCTGCTTCGGTAAGGCATACCCGGACGGTTCCGTCGGTTACGGTTGCCTTCATTGTGGCGGTCTGCTCTCGTGTGAACAGCACGGCCTGATCGGTTAAATCTTCGTAGGTCATAAGGGTTGGTTTAGGTTGGTTAACTCTGCCTCCCTGCCCACCACAGAGAGGGTCCTCCCGAAATGTATAAAGAACGACGATGGGGTTTGTATTGAAAGGTATTTTAGAATGGTAAGCTGTCTGCTCCAGGTAACATCGTTGCTGGCTGCCTGGATGTGTCTGAGGGTGCGGGTGAATAGTCACTGAGTGGATCGCCCAACAGATCATCCACTTCGGCCTGTGTTGCCGGTGCTGCTGAGTTTTGAGGTCTCTGGATCGTACCCTGGAGATACACCTTACCGTCTTTAGACTTTTTGGCCCATCCGGATAGACGCACCTCTACACCCTCAAACATTCCCTTGCCAGTGAAGTCGGGCGAGTTCTCTTTGGATTTCTCTATTTGTTTGAACATAGAGAATTTTCCGTCTTTTAATTCAAATTCTGCCATAATTGTATAGGGCTGCCTGTACGCCCCAGGGTTTTGGTTAATAATTAATCTCGGTTATATCCGGAAACACCTGCCTACTCGAACATTTCAATGGACACGCACCGCATCGACTGTACGACGGCATAGCGTCGAGCGGGTCGTTTTCAATCGCACCGATCAGATATTCCACTTCCTTCAGGAACGACTGTAATGATGCCTCCGACATAGTGACGTGAATCTGCTTACACTTGTCTGAATTATTAGCGAATATCCAATACATGAACGGGAGTATCTTACCGGTATTCAGCCAATATATCAGCGTGTAGTACTTTGCTTGGAACATTGCCGGTCTCTGCGACAGATATTCAGGTTCGCCACCCCATCCGTACTCTTCCCACTTATTATCAATGTGCGCGGTGGTCTTAATATCACCGATTAGGTCAGGTGTTATCACGTCGGTTATTCCGGTCAGCGTATGGCCAAACAGTGCGGTGTCGTTACTAATAACCTCGCCATACTTTGCACCCGGCGGGTTCAACCGGTTCCACATCGGAATGTGCGCACTCAGATACTTATACATTGCGGTCAGTTCGCCTTTGGCGGTGCGATCTGGTTCGGGGATTACCCCAGAGTTTCGTGGTGTTGCACCGGTACACATGAACTCGAACCATTGCCCACCGGCCTGAGCGGGTGTAGGCGGTAATTCTGGGAAGTTTTCGTCGATATACTTTGATTTAAACTGAATTCCACAGGCATCCCCGGTGAGGTACTGTTGAAACATTCTGAGCATGGATTGTGATACTTTCATGAGTGGTTTGGGTTTAGGTGTGACTTGGTGTTTTAATTTGATATTTGATGGGATTCCTTCCACTTTCAATTGGTAGTTTTCCCATGATGAATATTCCTTACGTGGCATCTGGCGTCAATTTGGCGATATTTTCAGGTGTGATGTTGTACGACTTGAGCAGTTCCTCCACCTTGCCGCCCTTCGCCACAAACTGAACCGCACTGTCCCACTTCGGATGTTCGGGTGTCAGTTCAACCTTAGCCTTGGTGGTCGGCAGGGTCGGACGGATACGGAGACACTCGACGGTTTCGCCGGCAACGGAGGTGGTCGATGTAAACAGTGTGATTGATTTGCCGACCCAGTTTTCCACGAACGGACTTCCAACCAGTTTACTTATCATCTTTGCGTTGGTACGGTTGATGATGAACGGCTTGTTTCCTTCCAGGTGCGCAACAAGGCACATTTCCTTCTTCCCTTTATCACCGACAACCTGCTCCTGGCCAATGGAGGTGATCTTTACATTCAGGTCTTTACCATTTAAACTGTAGCCCCCGATGTAGTCCAAGTTGCAAAATTGTTTCCAATGAGTTTGTGTTTCCATAATTATAATGTTTCGATTTGTATTTTCGCCCACGCTTTGAAGGCGTTGAATTTATTCTCAATCGTTTCAGATACGACAACTGCCTCCGGTGTTGAACAGTTCGGTATAGTGATACTGGTAGCCGTTACCCACGCGATCAACCTATCCTTATCTGGTGCCTTCTCCGCTTTCTTCTCTGCTGCAATCCGGTCTGATTCGATCTTTGCCAGTCTGTCACGCTCGGCCTCTTCTGCATCCTGCTTAGCTTTCAATTCGGACGCAAGTCTGGCTGATTCGGCACGTTCTTGTTCAAGCGCCTTGGCGGCAGCCTGACGGGCAATCTCGGCTTGATTTGCAGCCAACACTCTTTCTGCCTCAGCCCGCACACGCTCCTGTTCAACCTTAGCTTCAGCCTTGGCGATCAGGTCGGCTTGCTTTTGTTGTTCGATCTTTGCCAACCTTTCGCGTTCGATTTCGGCCAACCGGGCCTTTTCTTCCATTGCCCTACGTGCCGCTTCTGCCTGTTCACGTTCCTTGACAGCCTTATCTTCCGCAGCCTTACGCAATGCCTCAGACTTTGCCAATTCTTCGGCCTGCCGTTTCTTTTCGATCTCAGTAAGTCGTTTCTGTTCGGCCAACTCGGCGGCTGCTTTCTTTTCCCGTTCAATGGCTTCTGCCTTTAACTGTTCATTCTCAACCCACATCCGTTCGCGTTCTTCTGCCTCGATACGTTCCGCTTCAATCCGGGCTTCTTCTGCCTTTTTGTCTGCTTCGATCTTTGCGGATTGTTGCATTTTAGCCCCCGTTATCAATGTTTGCCATGCCGGTTCTGTAAGTTCGCCCAGGTCGATCTGATACGGCACAAATTCCATGTACGGCTGCAATTCTTCTTCCCGGCGCTGCTTGGTTTCTGCCTTGCGTTTCTCTTCGATCCGTTCAGCAAACTTTTCCTGATTGAGCAGGTGTTCTTCGATTGGTGCGATCAGAAAGTCAATCACGTTGTACACGCCCTGAACCGCTTTGCCGTACCGGATTGAATCTTCTTTGAGCGATTTGCGTTTATTATCGGCATCCAACCTGACATCACGAAGTGCCAGGCGGGCTTCACGCGCCATCTTCATTTCCCTGGTTTGGGATACGTCGGTAACTACGAGTTTTTCTGCCTTTTCCTTCCACTCCTTTGCCTTATCGAAAAACGGAATAAAGGACTGTGTTAACATTTCAGCGGTGGATTGCTCGACACCAGATTCTTTGATTACTACGATCAGTTCGTTGCTTGTTTCCATGATTTATTTAAGATTATCAATAATTCCCGCTATAATTCCTGCCAACCACGTTCCTGTGATCCATAACAATACGAACGGAAGCGCAATCATGGTCAGTAGAAACATGGTTATGTAGATTAGGTATTTCATTTTATTTCGGGATAAACAGATGTGTGCTTCGGTTTAATGTTTACGGAGCTGGTTGCTGTGTTACTAATTAGTTCGTTCTCGTCCTTGACCATTTGTTTGAAGTCTACCGGGTGACTACACGGCGTGATGACCGGCTTGGTCTGTAACTGATGAACGATGCGCTCCAACCGTTCAATTCGGTCAAGGAGCATTGTGATACATTCAGAACCTTTATCGTCCACTTCAAATATGTAGGAATCCAGTTCCTTGATGCGTTTCTTATAGTTCATATTAAATTGGTTTAAGATTAAAAACTTTACTAAACTTCACGGCGCTGAACCTTACTTCACATCACGACATTTTACTATACTGAACTTTATTTCAGTGAACCACCCCAGGGCGAACCGGAGTGGTCCGGGTAAAAAGAACTAAACAACACCATGCGAAACCCTACCAGACAACACTGTACGGCACAACACTATATTTTGTGAGTTGTACCAAGTCTCCCCGGTACAACCCGGTTGATAAGAACTAAACTATACTAAACTTTACTCGACTAAACTTAACTTGACCTTACATCACATCACACAACCATACATTATATTATATTCTTTCCTTTATGTCCACAACCTCAAACCTTCCGAACATCCCGTTGTTCGTTGGCCTAAATGAACCAATACCAACATTATTCCCGGCAAATTCAAACAGTTGCTTGATCATTGAAACCGGTATTGTGTCATTGTCAACTGACAGGTTGAACTTCACATCCCATTCCGACCATTTCGGACGGATACTGATAACACGCGCCTTTACATTCCGGTTAACTGCTGAACGCTTGTCCACCTGGTCATAGTCGGGAAGTTCAATCTCATACGGATCGACCTGGAACATGGCAGCAACTACCGACTTCATGGATTTGGTTTGAGCGCCCACTTTTGACTTAACGAATGTTCCGGCAGCAATCAAAGCGCCGCGGAGGTGTTCTGCCGGCATAAAACATTTGCCGGCCTGATTACGGTAACAATGAAACTCAGCACGAACTGCGTCGGCCTGTGCTACATCAGGACGGGTTACAGTCAACGCGTGATTGCGTTCCCATTCTTCAAGTTTCTGATCGTCCATGCGATGTTGCATATACGGACTTTTACTCTTTAACTTTACTGTGTAATTTTTCATAATTTTGGTTTATTAAGGTTTATACTACGTTCATACTTCTTTTCCTGTTCCTCTGATTTGATGTGATCATCCTCCTCTGCCTGCCTGATCATCCATTCTTCGTGCGCGTTGATGCAGTCCACCTCATCATCATCTTCCGGCTCCGGCGTGCGCAGGTAGTCACGGTCATAGTTACCGTAGATCATCTCCGTGAGTACTTTTCATGACCGGTTTCCAGTACTTCACTGCGCAGGAATTTCGTCTCAGTTCCGACTACGCGGGCCTTGACATAGCCCGACCGGACCCAATCGCGTAGGGTGTTCTGATTGACCTTGAGTATTCGCCCGGCCTCCTTCCATGAAATGAAATGATCGTTCATGGCTTCATGTACGGCTTCGCGGACGATGGTTTTGAGTTCTGCGTCGGTCATATACTATAACTTGTTGATACGTTTCTGTAAAGCGATTTGCTTCTGACGGCACGATTCTGCCATCTCAAGTAGAAACTCACCTATATCGCTTCTGATTTCCGTTTTGCCATTGACCATCTGGCTGATGTATGCCGGACTTACCCCGAATTTATCCTGCACGATTTTTGAGTATCCGCGAGGCAATGATTTTCGTAGTTTAATAATGTCCATAAAATAAATTGTTAATTAATTAGGATTTCACTATTTAATGTTGTACATTTATATTTAATATATACATTAAACTTTGCCAAAGGTAAACTATTTATATATGTAATGTCAAGTATCTTGTACATAAAGTTATTAACAATTTAACCATTAACCCATGAACGCAAACAAGATCAGAGATTTAGCCAAAGAGAAAAGATGTACATTAAAAGAATTGGCAGATTATCTTGGAATGACAGAGGCGGGACTACAACATATAATGCGCAACGGTTCAACCGGAACTACGACACTGGAACGCATCGCAGAGTTCTTTAAAGTATCACCAGCCGTATTCTTTGATGATACCCCCGTAACTCAAAGTGGAGCTGAATGTCAGAACTGTAAGATAAAAGATACTATGATAAAAC
>Ga0194039_1000122_pt1 | contig 49946 bp, 34 predicted proteins | sample JunL228m_MetaG_FD_148679 | JGI IMG/M metagenome (GOLD analysis project Ga0194039, IMG submission 148679) | Anoxic zone freshwater microbial communities from boreal shield lake in IISD Experimental Lakes Area, Ontario, Canada - Jun2016-L227-8m | ecosystem: Environmental > Aquatic > Freshwater >...
GAGAAAATCCGGCGCGGCGGGCGAGAGGACGCTGTGGCCGGATGCGGGGGGGTCGCCGGCGCGGAGCCGGGCGAGGATCCCGCGCAGTGCGGTGGCACCTTCTCCGCGGACGACGAGATCGATCTGAGAGCAGGCGTAATCGTGAGGGGCCATCGTCGCGTGGATGCCGCCGACGATCGTGAGAATGCGCGGGTCGTGATCCTTGGCAAGCTTCAGGTATTCGCGGACGAGCCCGGCATTCGAGCTGTAGCCGGTGAAGCCGATGATGTCATGGTGACCGGATTGCAGGCGGGCGAGGTAGGCGGCGCGCGGGTCTTTTTCCAGGCCGAGATCGAGGATCGCGATGTCGTCGTCCGGTGAGGCGGCCCCGGCGACGGTTTCGAGTTCGAGCGGTTCCAAGTGGAGGAACCCCTGCTGCAACCGGCGGGCTATGAGGAGCTCGGGATGAGGTTTGACGAGGAGGATGTTCATGGCGGCTGCGAGTGGATGAACCGTGCGGCCTCGCATCCTGCGACTTCGCCGAGCGCCATGCAAGTTCCCATCACGCGGGTGGCTGCGAGGGCGCGGCTCGATGCGGAAACACCCGGACGCCGCCGGACGCCACCAGAATGTCGCACGCGGTGTCCACGTTTAGGAAGCGGCCGACAGAAAATGCCGCGCGAGGCTGCCGGTCTCGTCCGGAGTGAGAAGTCCCTCCAGGCTCGACGCGGTGACGTTGATGCGCCCGTCGTATTCGTTTAAAAAAATTCCGAGTCCCGGTGGCGTCGAGACCCGGGGGGCGTGGACGATGTTCAGGATCCGGTGGCCGAGGAACTCGCGGGCCCTGCAGGCCGACTCGCCCAAATAAGAAAATGCGAAGGTTCCGAAATTCCCGCCGAACAGGCGCCGCGAAATCCCGGCGAGCAGGCTGACCGGCAAAATCCGCATGAGCATCATCGTCTGCTCGAAGTCTCCTGGAAGACCGGATTTCGTTTGCTCATACATCTGGCCGGAGATCGCCCGCACGAGGCACTCGAGGGATCCGAGGTCGCGGCGCTCAAGAAGAAAATAAAGGAACGAGATGTGGTTGAAAAAAACGGGGCCGTCGCGCGCGGCACGGCGGTCAATCGTGACCGGGATAAGGTAGTGCCCGGGCGTGTGCCCGCGCGCGGCAAACAGCCGGTCAACCGCCTGCACGGCCCATGCGAGCAGGCCGGGCAGCTTGACGAGGTAGCCGCCGAGCGCAAAAGCGGATTCCGTGAGGCGCCGGCTCTGCTCGCCGTCGAGCCGCTCAAAGCGGTGTTGAAATCCCGCCCGCCCGGCGGGGACGGGAAGCCGGACCGGACGCGCGGACGCACACTCGCGGATCGCGCGGTTGACATTCCGGCCGGCGGAAAATTTTTCCGCCCAGCCCGAGAGGTCCGGTTCGCGTGTTGGTCGGGTGAGTTCCTGCGGCTGGGCATCCGCGGGGTCGAAGCCGGCGAGGCGGTCGAGGAAGAGTTCCGCTCCGCGCGCGTCGAACAGCCGGTGATCGAACGCCATGCCGAGGCACGAGCGGTCCGGGCCGGCGTGGACGAGGCGGAACGCGAGGTGGTCGCGCTCGGTCGGGAACGGGTCGTCGAGCGCGCCGCAGAGCACGGCGAGGGCGGATTCGACATCCGGCTGCGCGGGAAGGATGCCCACGGAGCAGCAGCCTTCCTGCCCGCCGGATTTCCAGAACGGCGCGAGATTCAGCCAGTCGCGCGCGGGACGGCCCGAAAGAACCGGGAACCGGGCCGCGAAGCCGCGGCAGATTTCCCGCACGCGGGATTCGTCCACCCGCCCATCCAGCTCGAGGAGGATCCGGGAGGAATTGCCCGCACCCGTGGCCCGCTTCGTCATGCTGTCGAGCACGCCGATGATCCAGTCCACTCCGGTCAGGTAGCGCCGGTCGCGGCAGTAGGGAAGCGAGATGGTCATCGAGCGGTTGTTTCCGTTTTTGAGTGATCTTTCGCAAGGAAAAACATATGCGTTTCGCATGGGATCCAGTCCGATCCATTTCGGCGGGGAGCCGAGCGGGTTGCGGAAAACCGATCTGCAGGCAGAGCGCTGCCGACCCTCCGATTGCGCGGTGGCCGTCCGTGGCGCGGAGCCGGAGGCCCCGATCGGAGTGTGCGTGCCGGTCGGCCGGATCGATCCGTGCCGCCCCACCCTGATCCTGACCCACGGCATGCGCTACCGGACCCGCTATCCGGCGACATGGGAACCGCTCTCTGATCTGCGCGAAATCGGCGAAGCCGCGCACGAGCGCACGAGCGTCACCCGCCCGCTCAACATCCTGCATTTCGTCTGGCCGAAAGCCTCGCGCCATCTTGAAGCGGGCGTGAGGAACCTTCCCGCAATCGTCCGCTTCTGCATCCATGCGTTCCGCGAAACCGACGCCGAGGGGCGGACGTTGGCGACGAGCCTGCGCGAGCTGCTGGGGCAGGGCTACCGGGAGCCGGTGCATTTTGTCGGCCACAGCTACGGCGCTCTGGTCAACGCCCACGCGGTGTGCGCCCTGTCCCTCGCGGGCTGGGGCGGGGAGGCCCAGTTCACTGCGCTGGACGTCGCCCTCCACCTGACCCTCGGCAAGGATCGCGAGCTGCTGCGCCTGCTGGCAGGAAATGGGGTGGGACTCCGGGTGTCTAGGCTCGACAATTACTTCGGCCCCCCATTTTTTGCGCTGGGCACTGGCATCCGGGGTGCCGGCCCCGGTCGATTCGGCGGTGGCCACCGGGTCGCCCGCACGCACTGCGGCGTGATGAACTTCTACCGCGACACCGTCCGAAACCCGCGGATGCACGCGGGATTCAACCACTCGATCCTCACGTGATGGAAGCGATCCGGAAAAACCACAGCAAGGGTGCTGGACTCAGCCCCAATCAATATCCGAAGGAAAAAAAGGTCGTTTTTTATTCCAGCCCGTTTTTCACGCGGTTCCCGGTTCTTCCCGAGCCTCAGGGCTCCTGATCCCTTCCCAGAAAACAGCGGTTGTGCGGAACATGTCTGACACCAAATCCACGTCAGGCGATGTAGGGCGCATCGTGCGATCAGCGCTTTTCGGTTCATCGAATTTCCACGGGATCAGGAGTTCTGAGCCTGATGCGTGTTTTGCAACTGATAGCAGCACCAACTGACCCGAGCATCAACTTAACTCCAGAACGGGCGCTTCTTCGGCGGTCCTTTAAAAACCTTCGGTCGAGTCGGTCGGCGAGTGTGAGATATGCGCCCTACCCGGGCGACAAAAATTCCACGCGAAGCCCGCACGGCTGAAACTTTTCAAAGTCCGAATCCCGTGTCACCCAGGTGCATCCGTTCTCGATCGCCAGCGCCGCATGCTGCGCATCCGCGACCATTTTTCCCGTCGCCCCCGTCTCCTCGCACAGACGGCGGACAATCATCCAGTGACCTCTGCCCAGTTCCGGCATCATGCACGTCCGCGCCCGCAGCAGCGACTCCACTACCGCCAGTGACTGCGCCAGCGGCGTGGGCGACGGACGGAATGCCGGGTTGGTGACGATCCTCACAAACGCGCAAGCCACCAGCGGAGACAACGCAAACGGCTCCGATCCGTTGACCATGTCCTCCATCCACGCCTTGAAATACTTATGGTCGGGATCCTCCACCCGATGGGCGTAGATCAAAATATTGACGTCGGGCATTCGCATCGCTCAGCGTCCCTCGTCCCGGAGCTTTGACAATTCCGCAGGAGTTTGATGGCACTTCCTCCCTCCTCCAAACACCGGCATCACGAACGGGGCCTCCTCCCTCAGCGACCGCTCCGCCAAAAAATGCCGCAGGGCGGAATTCGTGAAGTCGCTCAACGTCGTCCCCACCTCAACCGCCCGCTTTTTGGCCTTTTGAAATACGGAATCCTCAAGAATTAAAGTGGTTCTCATACAGGAATACATATGTGTGCGAAATGCGTTGTCAAGCCTCAGAGGGCAGGGCAAGCCCGCAGGTTCCTCCGGTCAGGGCCCGACGGGGAACTCCACGAAAAACGTTGTCTGCACCTCCGGCGAGGAGACGAAGCGCACCCGGCCGTGGAGGAAGCGCTCGGCGAGAAGTTTGACGCTGTAGGTGCCGAGCCCGCGGCCGCCGCCTTTTGTGCTGAACGAGCGGTTGAAAATCTGGAGCTGTGCGGTCTGCGGGATCGCGCCTTCGTTGCGGACGAAAAATTCCACTTTGTCGCCGGGAATCCGCCGGCATCCGATCGTGACTTCGCCGCTCGCTTCGCTCGCTTCCAGTGCGTTTTTTGCGAGATTGCCGAGCACCCGGAGCAGGAGGGTGAAATCGGAGAGGAACGAGACGGGCTCGCACTCGTCGGCCACGCGGATGGTCTTCGCCCCGCAGGACGGGTGTTTGCGATAGGCCGCGACCACGCGGTCAACGGCATCGCGGCTGTTGATCGGCCGCATCTCGGCCTGCAGCTCGCCTCGCTCGGCGGCCAGGAGTTCGCGCTGCGCGCGGATTTCATCAACCAGCTGCCCGGCGAGGGTGGCGACGAGCCCCCGCATCTCGCCGAATTCCTCAGGGCCGGAGAACTCCATGATTTCCCCGATCGTCTGCAGCCCGCCGGCCGTGTTCAGGAGGTCATGAAAAAAGATTTTTTCGAGGATCTGGCGACGTTTTTCATTACTGATGTCCTGAACGGAAAGGAACGCGAAGTTTTCTCCGCCGAGGTCGAACGGGCGCGCCCAGACCCGGAGATCGAGCGGTGTGCCGGCGGCGAGGGTCATGCGGCATTCCTCGACCGGCGTGCCGCCCTGCAGGCCTCCCACAATCGCCCGGAACGCACCGCAAACCTTGCAGGCCTCGGCATCGCCGCATCCGCCGTCCGTCTCCGCGCTGTGGATGCACCCCGCCGCTTCGCCCGGACGCTTTCCCCAGATCTCCGAGCCGTCGCCGGCGCGGAAAAAATCCAGCGCCGCCCGGTTGGCAAAAACAATCTGCCGCGTGGAGTTCACGGCCAGCAGGATGTCCGGGATGGCATCCAGGAATCCCTGCATCTCCTTCCACTCGGAAATCCGCCGCGCCTGCGCGAGCACGCGATCCCGACCGCTTCGGATGTCGATTGGAAAATTGGCGTTCATCGGGTTTGTCCGGGAAGTTTCCACTGCGGGAAGCATGCCACATCGGGCGCGGCCTGGGCGAGAAAACTTTGAGGCAGACATCCTCATGCTTCCTGATGTCTGGTCCGGTCGGGATCTTCCCCGGTCGTGAAAGAAAATCTGGTCTGGAACAGGCGCGCCGTGCGAACATGCCTCCGGAAAATCTCAGCTCCATGCCACACATCTTCCGCGATCACGACAATGCCATCCGCAACCTTCAGGAGGATCTCCTGAACATGGCCGCGCTGGCCCGCCAGAACCTCGAACAGGCCATGCAGGCCCTCCTGCGGGCCGACCCCGACCTCACCGGCGCCGTGATTGCCGCGGACTCCGACGTGGACGAGCTCGAGCGCAAGGTCGATCAGGGGGGGCTGGAAATCCTCGTCCGTTTCCATCCCGTCGCCACCGACCTCCGTCTGATCCTGGCCTCGATGAAGATCAGCACCAATCTCGAGCGGATTTCCGATCACGCGGTCAGTATCGCCAAGCGCGCCCGCAAGATCAGCCGGGGCCAACCGCTGCAGGAAGTGCAGTGGCTCGAGCCGCTTTACGCCCGGGCCTACGCCCTGCTGCGCGATGCCATGGACTCCTACACTAACCACGACCCCGTCCTCGGCCAGTCGCTCCACGACAAAGACAAAGAGCTCGACCTCCTCCACAAACAGCTCGCCCGCTCGCTCGGCAGCCAGTTGGAGGTCGCCGATGGCCGGTCGGAGGACTGGCTCCACCTCATCTTCATCGCCCGCTCGCTCGAGCGCATCGGCGATCTTTCCGTGAACATCGGCGAGGAGACCGTCTTCCTCGAAAGCGCCAAAGACATCCGGCACGAGCACCGCAAGCAGCCCCTGGAAGCCAGCCCGACGGAACCATGAGCACCATTCTCGTCATCGAAGATGAAGCCGACATCGCGGATCTTCTCGCCCTGCATCTGCAGCGGGCCGGCTTCACCGCGATCCTCGCCCGCGACGGGATCACCGGGCTGGCCCTCGCGAAAAAAGAAAGTCCCGCGCTCGTTCTTTTGGATCTGATGCTGCCCGGCATGGACGGCACCCGCGTGTTCAAGGAGCTCCGCCGCGACCCGCGCACCCTGGACACGCCGGTCATCATGCTCACGGCCCGTGCACAAACTGCGGACCGCGTGGCGGGCCTCGAGCTCGGGGCTGATGATTATGTCACCAAGCCCTTTTCCCCGAAGGAGCTTTTGCTGCGCATCAAGTCCGTGCTGAAACGCAGCGAGGGAATGGCCGCGCGCGAAGCCCTCGCCAGCGGGCCGTTCCGTTTCGATTCCGCCGCCGTGCAATGCTACGCGGACAACCGGCCCCTCGATCTCACGCAAACCGAATACAAGCTGTTCCAGTATCTTTGCGAGCACGCCGACCAGCTCTGCGACCGCGCCCGGCTTCTCGGCGCGATCTGGGGCTACAGCGATGCCGCAACCACGCGCACGCTCGACACCCATATCAAGCGCCTCCGCATCAAGCTCGGCCGCCATGAGGACTGCATCGAAACCGTGCGCGGCGTCGGCTATCTCATGCGCGCCGCAGGCTGTCCATGATGGCGTCCCTCCTCCTCGGGCTCTCCAGCCTTTGCCTCCTCGTGTGGTCGTTGCGGCAGCGCGCCGCCATCCTCCGCCTGCGCGAACTGGAAAAAATCCGTCTGGCCGAGGGCCTGCGCTCGCTCGCCGCCGCCGGCAGCGACCGCGACAGCCTGCTCAATGCGTTCCCCGACGCCTTTCTCATCGCCGATGCCCAGGGCTCGATCCTGCACTGCAATGAAGCCGCCAGCGCGCTGTTTGGTCCGGCTCCACTCGCCGGCCGTCCGGCTCTGGAAATCCTGCGCGATGCCCGCCTGGCCGCGCCCTATCTGGAATGCCGCAACTCGGGGAACCCGGCGTCCGCGCGCGTTCTTCTGCCGGCGGAAGCCGCGCCCGCCCGCACCCGGGATCCCGCGACCGGCGAATCCGTCTGGCTGGTCGATGCCGCGCCGGTTCCGCAATCCGGCGGCCCTCCGCACATCCGCCTCCTTCTGCGCGACCTGTCGTCCGAGCACCAGCTCGAACAAATCCGCAAGGACTTCGTCGCAAATGCCTCCCATGAGCTGCGCACGCCGATCACCCTCGTGGGCGGGTATCTGGAAACCTTCCTCGAAACCCCGGAGCTGCTGGACGACCGTCCGGCCGTGCTGCGCTTCCTCGGCATCATGCGCAAACACACGGAGCGGATCGCGTGCATCATTGAGGACATGCTGCTCATTTCCCGCATCGAATCCAGCGACGCCTCGGCCCTCCGCATGGAAACGTTCACCCTTGCCGAATGCGTGCAGGACATCATCGACCGCCTCGAACCGCTCATCCGCACCCGGCAGGCCGCCGTCCACATCGCCCTCCACGACCCCGACCTGACACTCGAAGGCGACCGGTTTTATTGGACGCAAATTTTTTTCAACCTCATCGAGAACGCGCTCAAACAAAACCTCAAGCCCGGCCTGCAGGTCACCGTCCGCAGCGAGGCGGCTCCCGGCGCGCTTTGTCTGGAGGTCATCGACAACGGGATCGGCATTCCTGCCGCCGACCTGCCCTTCATCTTCAAGCGCTTCTACCGCGGTGGAAAACTGCACGCGCAAAACGAGGTTCCCGGCACCGGCCTCGGGCTTTCCATCGTCAAGCGCGCCGTCGAAGCCCACGGGGGCACGATCACCTGCCAGTCCGAATCGGGTATCCGTACGGCCTTCCAAATCACTCTCCGTGGGGCTGCTGAAGTCGTTCCGGCAGGAATATGAGTCGAAAGCGCGGCTCCCCGAGTAATCCCTGTTAGAACCCATTCTCTACGCCTTAACACCCATGAAAATCACAAACGATATCGTCTCAAATCACAGCCAGCTCACCCGGTTGCCGCTTGGGAGCATCACCGCACAAGGCTGGCTGAAAGCGCAACTCGAACGAAGCAAAGCCGGCATGGGTGGGCATCTTGATGAATTGGAGCCCGACATGATCGGCAAACCTTATGTCACGAGGGACTTTCAATCCAAAGTCTCCCCGGGTTGGTCGGGGGAGATTTCCGGCACCTATTGGACCGGCCTGGTGCAGTTGGCATTTACGCTGAACGATGCCGAACTTAAGGCCAAGGCAGAAAAATGGGTTCGCGCAACGCTCGCTCTCCAGGAGGACGACGGCTATCTCGGGAGCTACCGCAAGACCGACAACCGCCATGATGACTTCTGCCCGTGGTCTGCGAACTGGTGTTATCGGGCGCTTCTGTCGTGGCATGATGCCACTGGCGACCGGAAGGTCCTGGATGCTGTCCACCGCGGGCTGCTGTGGTTTGTCGAAAATTGGGCCGGCGATCAGAAAACCGACTACGCCGCGCCGACGCTCACTGAGTCGATGATCATCGTCTATCTGAAAACCGGCGATGAGCGGCTCTATCAGTGGTGCCTCGACTACCTTGCGTGGCTCGACAAAAACGACAATTTCAAGCACGGCATGGCCTCCTTTCAGCGAGCGGAGCTCGAGTATAACGATGACCATGCGGTGGCCTTTGGCGAGATGGTGAAACATCCCGCCATGGTGTTCATGGCAGGAGGGAAGCCGGAATTTCTTGCCGCCACCCGCAATGGCATTAAACAAATCATGGACAAATGCTGGCAATGCACCGGAGCACCCGCATCGAATTTCGAATATCTCTCGCCGCCATCCGCCAACCATGAGACCGAGTATTGCAATTTCACCACCTTCCTAAACACTTTCTCGTGGATGGCCCGGATTACCGGCGAGGCAAAATATGGTGACCTCATCGAGCGCGTTCTCTTCAATGGCGCGCAGGGCGGCCGCATGAAGGATGAGCGCGCGATCAGCTATAACAGCTCCCCCAACCAGTTCTTCGCGTCAATGCATTCCTGCCTCTTCGGGTGCGAAGAGTCGTTCGGGGTCTATGCGCCGAATATCCAGGTCGCCTGTTGCCCGGCACACTCGGTGGTCATCTATCCCGAATACGTTCGTGGAATGTTCCTGTGCGACCGGGATGAAAATCTGTTTTTGCCGACCTACGGCCCCTGCGCATTGGAGTTTGTGTCGCACGAGGGCACCAAAATCTCGATCCGTGAAGAGACCCTCTATCCGTTTGACGAGACAATCACCCTGCACATCAAGACCTCGGCCCGATGGCGGAAGCGCCTCATGCTCAGGATTCCCAACTGGTGTAAGGACTATAGCGTGACGCTCAATGGAACACCAATTGCAAACAAGGTCGATTCCCATGGGTATCTGGCCGTGGAACAGACATGGCATGACGATACCCTGGCTATCATTTTTCAAATGGAGCCGAATGTGGTCGCTGTCGATGATGTCTATTTTCAGAAAGAGCCCCTGCGCGCAGTCGAGTGCGGGCCGCTCCTGTTTGCTTTCAAATACCCCGAAACCTGGAACTCAGTAACAGGCACCCCGGTCACTCCCCTGCCACCGGACTGGTCGTGGCACGAAGCTTCTTGCGTCCCCTCTGGCGGGAAACTTGTCCCGCCGCCAATCTACTCCCTGAAGCTCGACGAGCTGGATGGAGGGAAGGCGATCACCAAGAAGCGGAGCGAATCGGCCTACCCGTGGGACGAAAGCCCGCTGAAGCTTCTCGTGCCGATGCACCGCTCACAAACAGCGGCCTACCCGAGATTTACCAAAGTGCAAAAAACGACCCCTCTTCCCTACGGCAACCCCGTGACCGCCGACCCGAAAGCAGAAACCGTTGAGCTGGTGCCTTTCGGATGCACAATCCTGCGAATGTCATGCTTCACAATATGCAAATAGAAGTGCGCCGCTGACAGCACGGCCGCCCGCCAACAAGCAGAGGACGACGTCCCGCTGGAGGGATGGCCGCCGTGCCGTCCCATTTTCGATTTCCATGAATATCTGTTGATAGAAACAACCTGCCACCTGTCCAAGGCGTTCAGCCGACACTTCGCCTTGTCTCCCGCCGATTACCGCCGCCGGATCAAGCCCGCCCAAGGGTAAGGAATGCGTGGCTGACCGCAAGAAAAGCCAAGTGATAGCAAGAATTGGAATGCGGGACCGCGCAAAATACGGATGATGGCGAAAATAAAGACGTGGCCTCCGCGCATGATCATCCTTTGCAGCCATTCCAACCAGCCAGCTCTGTTTAATTTTTGAAAACGAATCTGACGATCGTCGCGTTTGGCGACTCTATTACTGAGGCAACCATCGGGGTGCCCGATGAAATGAAAAGGTGGCCGAATGCCTTGCAATCGAAGCTGGAGCCGGATTTCCCAGAGACAAGGGTTATTAATTCCGGGGTTGGGGGCAATTCGGCACGCGAGGCGATGGCCCGTTTTCAAAGCGACGTCCTGGCTCATGATCCGGATTGGGTCGTGCTGGAATTCGGCGGGAACAATGAAGACCTCTCGAATCCCGCCCGGATCGTGAGCTTGGAGGAGTTCAGGGCGTTGTTAATCGAATATCAGACGAACCTGCCGGCAAAGACGAAAACCGTGGTTGTCACGTTCCCTCCGGTTCTCGACGATCTCCATGCGTATGAAAAAATCTCTGCATTTGAAGCGCACTATCAAAATGCCGGTGGAATCGATAAATCGGTCGAGCCGTATCGGGAGATGACCCGAGCCTTCGCGAAAGAAAACGGACTCCCCATTTATGATTTTCATCAGGAGCTGGTCGCTCTCGGTATGGCAAATGGCCGGATGACTTATACACTGGATGATGGCATCCATCTCACGGAAGAAGGGAATGAGATCCTGGCAAATGGGGTGTTTCAAATCTTAAAAGACATCCTGTCGCCATCCGAAGAAATTGGCGGTGCGAGGAATAGGGATGAGCACAACCCGCGCTGATGGGGGTGCTTCGCCGTCGATCGGGCGGCGTTGCCTCGCCAAAAGTCGCTCATCCCGGGAAACGGTGCCGGCAAGGATTTGCCTTGCAGAACAATGGTTCCCACTCATCAGGGCAGGAAGAAATGCCAGATTATACAACTAATTTGCCGTTCTGTCCATTGCCCTGAGGGTCAAGATTTGCCAGGTTCGTGATGTTGAAACAAAGTGAAGGTCTGAAAAGCCTTCTCGGAATCAGGAGGAAGTAAATTATGTTGCAGAATCTGTATGTCCCCGCCAAGGGGACAAGTTCGATGGTTGGCGAGCTTCATCAGTCGGTTCCCGCGCGGGGCAAGCTGCTCGTGGCAGACATCGCCGGCCCGGGAGTGATCGGCCACATCGCCGTAACTCACATGAACTCTAACGAGATTGCGCTCTTGGCCATGCGCGGAGTGGTCGTGCGTTGTTCCTGGGACGAGGAGGATACGCCCTCGGTGGAAGTGCCGCTCGGCGACTTTTTCGGCATCGGTTTCGGTGAGGACCGCCCGTTGAACTGCACCGTCTGGGAGCGCGACGGCAAGCGAAGCCTGCATATCTTCTTCCCCATGCCCTTCCAGAAGCGGGCGCTGATCGAATTGGAGAACCTCAGCGACAGCGACCTGCACGGATTCTACTGGTATGTCGAGTATGACAAGGATGTCACACTCCCAGACAAGGTGGAGTATTTTCACGCCCAATACCGCCAGTCGCACCCGGTTCCGAAAACCGGCTGGCATACGGTCCTGGAAACGGAAGGGCACGGGAAATACGTTGGTACGATTTGGAGCGTCAACTGGATGGAGAATCGCACCTGTCCGGAGAATGCATTCAGCTATCTCGTCGACGGCCAGCCCTTGCAGTGTACGAATTCGGAGGATTACTTCTGCCAGTCTTGGGGGTTCCACCGAGGATCGTTCAACACGTTATACGCAGGACAGGGACTTGAATTGACCAAGACCGATTGCGACACGACTCAGATGAGTTCCTACCGACTGCACCTGCCGAACCCGATTCTTTTCGAGAAATCGTTCAAGTTCTTCATGGACTGCCAAGGGTATAAAGACGGTTACCGCTGTGACACCTTCGACACGGTGGCGTTCTGGTATCAGAGCCATCCGCGTAAAGCGTTTCCGGCGCTTCCGCCCGTCGAGGAGCTTCTCCCCATCCAGTGCGCCCAGTCCTGGTGGCGCAAGATTTGGGCGATCCATCAGGTGGAGAAACAGGGACGGCTGAGCGAGGCGGTGGCATTGGCTGACGAACTGATCCGTCTCTATCCACACAACTCCAAGATTCCGGATGTACTATTCAAGAAAGCAGTATTGCTGGGGCAACTGGGCGACGCCGCTGCCGCTCGGGAAGGCTGCCAGGCTGTCATCGACAAACATCCGCAGAGCGAGGCTACGCAGGATGCGACGGACAAGCTCTGGGTGATGGAAAAGCCGGGACGCCTGCTCCTGACGCTGGTGACTCCGTCCGGTTGGAACCTCTATTTAGACGGGAAAGAGATCGCGCCGCCAGCGGCCGCGTTCGCGGAAATCCCGGCCTGGGGGCATCCAGTTCAATACCGCTATGGCAGGGCGCAGGTTCTTCAGTGCGCCAGCGCCGAAGATGCGAACTCGAAGGAACTTCAGCCGGGCGATCCGATTCCAATTGTCCTGAATCCCTACGCGTCTTGCACCTATAGGCAGGAAGAGAATCGCATCCGCTGGGAGGACAGCAGTTCGTCCATCATGCGGCTCATAACCCTGCGTCTCGAGCCGGGTGTGGGCGAGCACTTGCTGGCGGTCGAGGCCCGCCTGTCGAACGAGCTTCCCCTGGCTCTCGAGTCGCAGATGCCCGGCGGAATGGTCGCGGTCTTGGACGACGGCGCCGCCATCTCCATGGCCGACGGCACTTGGCGGGTTTCGAAAAGGCATGTCGAGAACTGGCATCAGCCAGCGACATCCGACGGGAGCTGGGAATATGCCACGGTCCATGCCAACGAGAGTTACGGCGACTCCGCGTGGTTCTGGCTGTGGCCCCGCGGATTCCGCAAATGCCCAGGCGGGATCGCCCGCATCTGGACTCAGGAAAGAGACGAGTCCAAGAGGACGCTCTACTTCAGGAGGACCATCAAGTTGGGGGCGTGAGACCCCGCATCCGTAAGGATCTTTGAAGTGGGGGGGCACTCTTGCTGTTGACTTCTCCCGCAAGTGAATTGATTAACATTAAACAGTTTTAAAATAATAAAATTAGCAAAGAAGTGAAAGGCTAAATGGCCTTCACGGAATCAGTGAAAACAATACAAACATTCAAGGAGCAAATATGTCGACACCCAATGGCACCGTCTATGAAATGAAGATCATCGCAGACGGCCTCTCGAAACTCGGCGTTGGCGGCGGTTACGAGATCGTCATCGCAAACAATCCCGACATCGTCGAGAACACGGCCGCCGAAGAGCTGCAGAAGTTTCTCGGCAAGGGCGGTGTCGTAATCCGCATCGTCCCGGAATCCAAATCCACTGGCAAAAAGCGGTTTCTGCTCGGACGAGATTCGAACCTGAATGCCATCAAACATTTCGGGGACCAGGGAGACCTGGACATCCGAAATGTCTCTGCGGAGGATGACGGATTCCATCTGAAGCGAATCGGCGACGATGTTGTGATCGCCGGAGCGAATCCGCGTGGAGTGCTTTACGGCGTGTATGCGTTCGAGGATTTTGTCATGAATGAGGTGAAGAGCGGAGATCTCGACGTCAGAACGATTCCGTCTTTCCGCAAAAGGATGAGTGCACCAGGCCATTATTTCAACAGTGTGAACTTTCCGACCGAAGGGCTGCCGGACGAAAAGGTGGCCTATCTTTCGCGAATCGGAGCGAATCAAGTCATTCTTTTTGATTTAGGTGTTGTCGGAACCGTGTATTGCAAGCTTCAGACCTATGTCAAAAGCGACGTGTTTCCCTTTCAGCCGCCGCCCATTCCTGATTTACAGATAAAACTGAAGTCCGCCGGTGCGCTCTGCAAGAAATATGGGATCGACGTGTATTTTTGGTTCGAGGAACCGGTCATTCCCTCGCTGGCTGGCGGGGTGGAAAAATACCCGCCGGAAGCGCTCGGCACCGTCAAGAGACCGTGGGGCGGCGATAAGGATGGGCTGGATCGGACGTTGTGCGTCAGCAGTCCGATCGTGCAAGAGCACTATAAATGCATGCTTAAAAAGTTTGTGCGGGAATATCCGGATGTCACGGGGATCGTTTTCTACAATTTGGATGGATCAAGCTGGCTTTGCACTCCGGCTCTGTGCCCGCGCTGCAAATCGGTCTGCAAAGAATCGCCGCCTGACAGACATAACCCTTGGGAAAGCCAGGCCGCATTCGTCACTCTTATGGCGCAAGCGGCTCGGGAGGAAAGGCCGGACTTCGATTTGCGGTTTTGGGGAAGTGTTCACTATAACGAGAACATCGAGAAATCGTTGCGCGCGGCGCAAGGCTATGGTTCCTTGATGAGCTTTTGGAACGGGAGCGACCGGGATATCATGATTCCCGAAAATGGAGAGGCTGACCGTTCGTTTGATGTCTCCCTGGCTGCGGCAAAAGAACGCAAGGTCCCGCTGTATGGTTTGATTGAGTTCAGCAATCTTCTTGATGCAATCCCCAACGGTCTTCCTTTCCCCTTTTCCGTATGCAGTGCGATCACCCGATATCAAAAACGGGGAGTGAAAAACATAATGGAGTTCGCAGGACCGCTGCCGGGACTTAATCAAATCAACGCGCTGGTCGCCCAGCGGTTTATTTGGGATCCCGAGCAGAGTCCGGGAAAACTCCTTGCCGACCTGTCCGTTCAGCAGTTCGGGGTGCGAGGCGGAGGATTGATGTATCAAGCCTGGGAAGAAATGAAAAAAGCTTTTGATGTGTGGAACGACGACATGAAGTTTCATCCGCTGCAGGGCAGCATTTTCTTTGCAAGTATTAGTCCAGGTTTTGGAGGCAACGGTCTTTCCGAGACGGTTCTCCCGGATATTGTCAGCGGATATAACTCCACGATTCAACTCTATTCCAGGGTCGAGCCATATCGCGCAGCCGATTTTGAAAATCTCAAAGAGAGTGCCTTTTTAGACAAGATGATGGTGATGAATGCTCATCTTTCCGCTGCGGCCAAGGTCGCAAAACAAGCCGTCGGTTCGGCCGGAGACAAGGAGTTCATTGGCATTTGTTACTACGGGGCGGCGAAGGCTCGTCCGACCCAAAAAGAATATGCGGAGCTGAACTATGCCTCGATTGCCATTGCGGACGCGCTATGCCGGCAGCGCTGCGACGTTATCCGCGCCTACCACTTACGGATCGCCATTGAAAAATGCTGTAGAGAAAGCGACGAGAAATCCGCCCTGGAAAAACAGTATCTCGACCTTGTGCGTGAAGATATCGGTGTGCAGGAGCTTTTTTGCGAATTGCTCGCGGGCTTTGCGGAGATGCGCCCATGTTTCACGCGCACCAGTCTGACGGAACCCGAAATAGCCAAGCTCCTGTCCGAGACAAGAAAGAAACTAGAGAAACTGAAAGCGTTTCTCGCCACTCCAACAACCCAACCAAAGAACTCGTTATGAATGACCGAAACTGTTTAACTGCAACCGAAGCCAAGGTGGAGCGCGAGGCGGTTCCGGCCTTGGTGAACCCCGTCGTTCGCTCGGGCCTGCGAGCCCCGCTCGATCTCAATGGCGAATGGGACTTTGCCATGGACCCGAAGCTTGCCGGCGAAACCGAAGGCTGGTATCGGCCGCAAACGGATCTCCCGTCCCCCCGCAAGATCACGGTGCCGGGGTGCTGGGAAGCCCAGGGGGTGGGGGAGCCGGGGCTGAGTCATGCTCAAAAAGCGAAGCTCGCATACGAGCCGGCCAACATCCAATTGCGGAGCACCTACACGGGGGCGGCTTGGTATAAGAAGCGCGTCACTGTGCCCTCGGATTGGAAGGGAAAGCAGATCTGGCTCAAACTCGGCGGCGTGAATTGCCAGGGGTGGATTTGGGTGAATGGAACTTACATTGCTCACAACTGGGCCTACTGCGGCACCTGGAAATATAACATCACCGACCTGGTCGCTCCGGGAGGAGATGCCACCGTTGCCGTGCTGGTCCGCAACGATGTGCCGAGCCGTCGTGGCGAGTCGAATTGCGTGCGGGCGTATGGCGGGATCACGCGTGGCGTGGAGCTGGAAGCCACCCCGGCAGCCTCCATCGACAACGCCTTTGCCGAACCGCTTTTTGATCAAAAGAAAGTGCGCTTTCATGTGTTGCTACGAAACACGACGGGTTCTGCTCCCATCGAGCCTTACACCGTGAAATTCCGCGTGACCACGCGCACGGACCAGCGTCTGGCGGGCGAAATGACCGTCGCTGTGCCGGTCGGAGCAGGCCCGCTCACGGAACTGACGGCTGAAGTTGACCTGAAGCCATTTCTGCCATGGTCGCCTGAATGCCCGTCCCTTTACGACGTGGAGATTGTTTTGTTTCAGGGAGACAATCCCATCGACGGCTGGGCCGAACGTTTTGGCGTCAAAAAATACGAGGTGCGCGGCGGCGACATGTTTCTCAACAACGTGCGCTATTTCGGTCGCGGTTGCGGCGACAACCATGTTTACCCGCAGACGATCTGCTCGCCCGCCTCGCGCAAAGAACACGCCCGGCATCTCCAAATCGTCAAGGATTACGGATTCAACTACGTTCGGATGCACACCCACTGCGAGAACCCGGAGTATTTTGAAGCAGCCGCTGAAGTGGGGATCCTGCTTCAGCCGGAACTTCCCTACTATGGAGCCCGGGGAGGAAAACCGAACCTCAATCATATGTCGTGCGCGCCGCAGACACCAAAAGAGGATCTCCAGGAATTAGTGACCCATTACCGTCGCTACCCTTCGCTTGCGATCTACTGCGGAGGGAATGAAATGTTCATGCCGTCGCCGCTGGGAGAGGAATTAATTCAGCTGGCGAAATCGCTTGATCCCACGCGGCCCTGGCTCTGCCTGGACGGCGGCTTAAACACCACGCTGGAAAACTCCGAGGTCGATCATTACGGATACGGGGCAAATCTCGCGCTGTTGAAAGACAAGCGGTGCCCGCAGGTCCGGCATGAGTTTTCGAGCTTGGGCATCTACGAAGACCCACGGATCGAGCCGAAATTCACCGGCGGCTTCGCGCCGAACCAGTCGCTCGAAAAAGTGAAATCCTTCGTGTCTGGACCCGTCGGCCTCGATTGGAGCTGGGCGGATCAATGTTTCGATGCGGGCGGCGCGCTCCAATCGATCTGGAGCAAGCTCGTGATCGAATCGGCACGGATCGACCCTCTGCTCGACGGGTTCAGTTTTTGGTTGATGGTTGACATCTCGCCGATCGGCCAGTGCGGTATCCTCGATACGTTCTGGGGTCCCAAGCAGAGCACCCCGGAAACATTCCAGCAATTCAACGCCCCGACGGTGATCTGCGCCAGAGCCGTCGGACCCAAATCGCCGCAAGTGCTCGGGCTCAATCCTGCAACCTTGATCCATACCGGGGGCGATACCTTGGATATCGACTGGGTTGTTTCGCACTTTCAGGCGCAGCCATTGGAAAATGCCACGCTCCATTGGCAACTCACCGCCGGGGAACAAACTCTGGCCAGCGGTAAAATTGAGGGAGTCCACATCGCGGCAGGCACGGTGCCGGTCGTCGGGCGGAGCCAGATTGCCATCCCCGCAGTCACTCGCGCCATCAAAGCCACGCTGAAAGTCGATCTGGACGCTGCCCATTCGAGTAACTCATGGGACATTTGGATCCATCCAAAATTCCACCCACAGGCCGGATCAGGAAAAGCGATCGCGGCCTCGCCGCGCGCTTATGATCTCCTTGCCGCGCGCTACCCCGGAGTTTCGAAGCTCGGAACTCCGCAAGCCTCCGACGCTATGCTCATCGTGGCGGGCAACCTCCTGGAGGCGGGAGTGTCGGAAGCCTTGCAGCAAGGCAAAAGTGTCGTGTGCCTCTCGCTGCCGGGATACAACCTGTTCAACCCCGGCTACCATCTGGGCGAATGGGCGTCCGGTGGTGTGAGCAATCAAGCCGGCACAGCCATTGCCGACCATCCCGCATTTGGCACATTCCCTCATGGCCGGTCCCTCGATCAAGGCTGGTTCCGCTTGCTGGACACCGCCGAAAAGCTTGATGAGGGGCACTCATTCCGCCATGTTGAACCTCTGATGGTTGGCATCGGCCGCTATAGCAGCTACGGGTTCGGAACTACGGGCTACCCGCTTGGCTTCAACCTTTATGCGTTCCAAGCCCGAGCCGGCCAGGGGAAACTATTAGCCTCGGGATGGAATCTCGGTTCGGATAACCCGGAGTCGGTCAGCTTGCTCGACCAGTTCATTCGCTACGCCCAATCCGCAGAGTTTCAGCCCAAGGGCACCTTCGATTTGGCAGCCTTGCGCCAACACGCCGAGAGCCTGCCGCCGCCCGATCTACAAAAAAGCAGGCTGGTCATCTCGCGAAATCAAGCGGGCGCAGTCAGCCTCCGCTGCACCGACCCGAGCCTCTCCATTCGCTACACCCTCGACGGTTCGCAGCCCAATGTGACCTCGCGAGTTTACGCGCAGCCCTTCGCTCTTCGCGATGGGGGTACCGTGAGGGCTTGCGTGTATTTTGAAGGCGCCAATAACCAGTCTGAAACCGTGACGGCGGTTTTCGGGAGTGACCGGAGCTCCTGGACCGTGGTGAACGTCAGCCATGAGAGCCCCTTCGGTAACCGTGGCTGCGCGGGAGCGGACCATTTGCTCGACGACGACCCGGGAACGTATTGGCAGACCTACGACAACGACAAAACCAAGAGCGCCGCGCCCCAGGAAGCCGTCCTGGATATGGGGTGCACCCGGACACTCGAAGCCTTCACCTTCCTGCCACGCCAAGGGGAAATCCCCTCCGGCTCACTCGACAGCGGGGGCACACCAGATCAGTATGAGTTCTATCTCAGCACCGACGCCAACCAGTGGAACCTCGCCGCAAAAGGCACGCTCAACAATCCTCAAGGCATGCAGGTCATCGCCTTGGAAAAGCCGATTGCCGGGCGCTACCTGCGCTTTGTCGCTACACATGTCGTGAACAATGGTGATTACGTGGCGGTCGCCGGACTCGGTGCTATCGAGGAGAAACATTTATGAATAGACAGAGAGGAATCCTCGAAATGAAAATTTCAGTGCTATTTGGAGAAAAGAAAGTAAAAGGCACAATTGGCGTTGTCCATGGCACGCTTCGGAAGTTGTCCGAGGTGGTGCCTATGGGCAAGACCGCCGATTGCGAATTCCAGCTTCCTGTTGGCGGCAGGCTGGAAATCGTGCTCGGCAAAGCAACCCTGAAAACGGGCGCTTTTGCGACAATAATAAACGTCTTCACTCAAAAGAACCCGTTTTCATTTTTTCTGAGAGATGTGAGTTCCGAAACTCCCGTCTATATTCCGGAATTCCGAGTTGCTGTTGTCCCCGGCGATGATTCCAGGTCGTTCCAGCAGGTCGCGGACGACATTGCTGGGCGGGCGCTGCTTTCCGATTTTGGGCGCTTTGAAAATGAGCCTGAAGAATCATATGAAAATGCCTGCGGGTACAATACAGAGCAGTATTGCCAGACCTGGCTGGGCATCAGCCGGGATATGCGCATGTTCCGGGTAGGCTATCAGCCAAGATTTAATTATTGGGGGCAGATACAGCCGTGCTACCATTCGATGCACAGCGCCAACCCCGCCGAAAAAGAGACTGCCTATCAAATCAATTTTGTTGTTGGCCCGGGCAGCCATTGCCGCACGAAAACTGTCCGCCGTCTTGAATGCGGCTCACTGCCTATCCTCCGTGCCGTGCAGGATGAAGGCGGTGTCCAGTACCATATCACGTCGTTTGCCGCACTGGAAAAAGAAATCCTCTCCGATCAAGCTGTCCGCGGCTCCGACTGGGCGGCCGCATATGCTAACACTCATGGCAACATGATTTCCGCTGAGGAGAAAGAGAAGATTAAATGCCTGCTGGATCTAGAGATGCACGAACGCGAGCAGGAAATCATCTGCGCGTTCCGGGTGGAGGCGGTCAACACCGCCAGAACGCCCAACTATGCCTTTTTCAAAGTGCCTTGCTGCATTCCTGTTGGACATCCCAATAAGTATCCGGACGAGCATCAGTTTGAAAACGGAATGTCGCGGTTCAAAAAAATGGACAAAGTGTATGCCGTGGCGCTCATGAATGGCGAAGCCATGCGCGACGAGGAGATGAGCGTCCTGATCCAGCCCGGACAAAAAGTGGTTTTTGATATCCTGGTCCCGCATTCCCCGCTTGCCCTGAAACGCGCGGAAAAACTTGCCGCATGGGATTTTGAAAAACATTTCGTGGGATGCCGCGATTTTTGGTTGAAGAAACTTGACAGCGCCGCAAAAATCGCTGTTCCGGAAAAGGCGATTGACGAACGGATCAAAGCCGGGCTTCTCCATTGCGATATCACCACCTTGGGGCTTGAGCCGGACGGTGCCGCGCTGGCAACAATTGGGTGGTATGGACCAATCGGCACCGAAAGCGCGCCGATCATTCAGTTTTTCGATTCGATGGGATGGCACAAGCTGGCCGAACGATCCATACAGTTCTTCTTAAACAGGCAACAGGAGAGCGGGTTCATCCAGAACTTTAATAATTACCAGAGCGAATCCGGCCCGCTGCTGTGGACCGCCGGCGAACACTTCCGTTACACCCGGGACACCGCATGGTTGAGACGTGTCATGCCGAAACTCAAAAAAGCCGCCGGTTACCTGCTCGCCTGGCGTGAGCGTAACAAGCGTCCAGAATTAAAAGCCGCCGGCTGCTATGGGTTGGTTGACGGTAAAGTTGCCGATCCCGATGATTTCTTTCATGCCTATTTTCTCAATGCCGGAACTTACCTTGGCTTATCCAGAATGGTCGAGATGACTGCCGCCATTGATCCCGTTTATTCGAAAAGACTTGAAAACGAAATCAAAGATTACAGGCGGGATATCGTCAGTTCTGTTTACCACTCGCAGGCCAGGGCTCCGCTGGTTCCGATTGGCGACGGTTCATGGGCTCCGCTCCTGCCTTCCTGGGCGGAATACACGGGCGCGCACCACCTCTACGCCGATGGGGGAAATTCTTTCACGCATGGCGCATTTGTGACGAGAACATCGCTGATTGGTGCCAATTGGCTGATCGTGAGCGAGGTGCTTGAACCGGAGGAGAGGGCTTCCGACTTCATCCAGAAGACCAACCAGTATCCGATGACCAGGGAAAATGCCGCGCTGAGCCAGCCGTATTACAGCCGCCACGACTTCGCGCATATCAAACGCGGCGAAATCAAAGCGTTTTTAAAATTGTATTACAACCAGTTGACCGGCCTGCAGGATCGGGAGACCTATACCTTCTGGGAACACTACTGGCATGCCAGCGAGCATAAGACCCACGAAGAAGCCTGGTTCCTGATGCAAACCCGCTGGATGCTCTATCTGGAGGAGGGCAACTCCCTGTCCATGCTCAAAGCCATTCCTCGTCGCTGGCTTGAGGACGGCAAGAAAATCGTTCTCGACGGTGTCAAATCCTATTTCGGGGCAATTCATTTCAAGGCGGAATCCGATCTGAAAAACAACCGGATTATGGCGGAAATCGCAATCCGTCCCGGAACCAAGCTGGAAAAGGCAACGATCCGTTTGCCGCATCCGGAAGGCTTGAAAGCACGCGCATGCGACACCGGCTCATATGACCCGGAGACGGAAACCGTGACGATTGGCGACTTCAACGGCAAGGCGAGCGTCCGCCTAACATTTTAGATCAACCAAAAATCATGAAGATGGAATCTGTAAATCTCGATGTGTCCGCGCTGCAGAAATACCTGGTGTCCGTGGAAATCCGGGTCGGAGGCAAGGCGATTTACGAGACACCAAACCTGAAATAGTATGAAGCAAAATCCGTTTTAGCCGTTGGGGCGCATCTCGACGACATCGAGTTCCTGAGAACACCTGCCGCCTGATTGTCACACCGGCAATGACCAAAGGGATTCCAAACTACCCGGTTGACCCTCCTTGCGATGAGACGATTCGCGGACAAGTTTTCTGTTCGTTTCTGGCTCTTTGCTTGAATCCACACCGCAAGAAAAGCCAAACGATAGCAAGAATTGGAATGCGCGCCTGGCTGGAAAGCGCAGGATGGGCCACATGAAAAGAGAAAAACCTGCTGGTGCTGTCTGCGAGGAGAAGGAAATCTTGGCGATTCGCGGAGGGCCGAAAGCCGTCACCGCTTTGGGGCCGCAACATGGGGGGTATGGCCCGAGTGAGATCGGCGAAGAAGAGATTCAAGCCGTGACCGAGGTCCTGCGGAGCAAAAAGCTGTTCCGGTATGGGAAGGCTGAAGGGGAATCAACGGTGTCGAACTTTGAAAGCCTCTTTGCTCAGAAGCTTGGGGTGAAGAATGTGCTTGCTGTGAATAGCGGAACATCCGCGCTGATCTGCGGGTTGATCGGCCTGGGCGTGAGCACGGGCGACGAGGTGCTTGTTCCCGCCTACACGTATATCGCGACGGCCGCAGCGGTTCTCGCCATCGGCGCCTTTCCGGTGATCGTCGAGTCGGACGACTCGCTCACCATCGACCCGGAGGATCTGGAGAAAAAGATCACGCCCCGAACCAAGGCGGTCATCCCGGTGCATATGCGCGGCACGCCATGCGATATGGCGCGGATTGTCGAGATCGCGTCCCGCCGCGGGATCGTCGTATTGGAGGATTGCGCGCAAGCAAACGGCGGCGAGTTTCGAGGGAAGCCTCTGGGATCGATCGGTGACGCCGGGATATTCAGCCTGCAACAATTTAAGATCATTACCGCCGGCGAAGGCGGGGCGGTGGTCACCAATAAAAAAGAGGTTTTTGAGCGTGCGGCGATCTACCATGATTCGGCCTATGCGTTTTGGATGGAGGGCCAAGTGGGGGATGCGGATGCCGTTCAGGATTGGAGGAAGATCTGTTTTTGCGGGGAAAACTACCGCCAGTCCGAGGTGCATGGCGCGATCGCTTTTGAGCAGCTCAAAAAGCGCGACCGCATCCTTGACCGGACCCGGGCCATCAAGCGAAAGCTTTGGGCCGCCTGCGAAACCATCCCCGGAGTCAAGATGGAACGCGTCAACGACCGGGAGGGCGATTGCGGCATCTCGCTCGTGTTCTTCATGGAGGACAGCAAAAAGGCCGGGGAGATTTCCGATGCCCTCCGGGCCGAAGGGGTTTCTTGCGGGACGATGTTCTCCAAACAAATCCCGGACCGCCATATATTTTACCATTGGGATTACATCATGGAAAAGCGGACTCCGCATCGGAACGGTTTCCCCTGGGCCTCGACCGAGCGTCCCTGTGAGGTGAGCTACACCAAAGAGATGTGCCCCAAAACGCAGGGCTGGCTGAGTCGGGCCGTGGTGCTTCCCATCAATCAGAATTTCAGCGCGGAGTTTGTCGATCAGGTGGATCACGCGATCCGCAAGGTGGCACAGGCCTGGGGATAAACCGCCAAAGATCCATGCTCCCGAGCCCCGTCCCAATTTTCCCAAGGCCCAGGCGTTTGCTCAGAAACGCCCAGGCTTGCCAAGGCAAACACATGAAAATGCGCGTGCGAATCGCATCCTTCAGGCGAGCATACCCGTCTCGGGTGTGGTTTCCGGCGTCACCGCCGGAAAATCGTGTTGGCGGGACGCCAACACGAACACGCGCGACGCGCGTGTTCCCCAGTAAAAAAGCATCGTGCAATGGGTGTTACGTGTTCTCAAGGGCAATGAATTTCATGCGTTGGCCCTACCCCGCCTGCTTGACGTCGATCCGCCCCGTGCCTAAAGTCCCAAGGGTGTCGTCGAAGGAGAATCTGAAGAAATATCATCTGACGAGGGAGGCGTGGCTGAATGCCGTTAACGCGATCCGGTTCGGGATGCCTCTTGCCATAAAGCGCCCCCCACGGGAGTTCGCGTTGTGGTCGAAAGCCCACAGCCACTCGCACGATTATCCTGAAATACTTGTTTCTCTCTCTGCTGAGCATTTGTATGGGATCAACGGGAAGGCCGTTCGATTATCGCCCGGCTCGGCCGCCTTGATCGCGGCGAAGGTTCCTCATGATTCGGGCTATTCGACCCACCACGGGGAGTGTGTCGATTTTTGGATTCATTTTCTTCCCCACGGCAAGTGCATGATGAATTTCGTCCGGAATATCCCCGCCACAGGTTTGCTGTCCACGCCGGTGGCAGTGCCTTCGGTTTCCTTGTTGGAGGATTTCAGGAGAGCCGGAGAGCTTCTGAGCCGGATGGAAAGTCAATTGGATGAGCTGAAGACCCAGCATTTCCTGGCCTATCTGCTCCACGAATTATTTGGGTTGTTGATGGATCCCGACTTGAAAAGCCAGACGGTTGACGGGATCTCGCTGGTCCATGAGATCAAGCGCTACGTCACCGGGCATTTGACGGATAGCCTGGACTTGGGGGATCTGGCCAAGGCTGCGGGATACAGCGCGTTCCATTTTCACCGGCTTTTTCTGGAGGCTGAAGGGACGACCCCCCGGGCATTTGTCGAGAGGTCGAGGCTAAATAAAGCCTGCGATCTCCTCAAGAAAGGACAGTCCATCACCTCGGCCGCGATGGATTCCGGGTTCTCAACGTCCTCCCAATTTACGCGGGTCTTTAAAAGGCAATTCCGGTTTTCCCCCTCCGAGTGGGTGAAAACCACCCAGTGATATTTGTTGTCAGAAAAATATTCAGCTCATCAATTCCAAAACCATGCTAACAAAAGAAAACCTCGCAGCCCAACTCAATACTGTTCGAACCCTTTGCCAAACCCCGCAGGAAACTGCGGCTACCCTTAAGAAGGGGAAATCCCTATGAAAAATCACTACCGCTTTTCGATCGGGCCCTGGAACATCAGCGAAGGCCGTGACTCCTACGGTCCAGAGACCCGCCCGGCTAAGGATCTGGCCTGGAAGCTCTCCCTCTTCAAAAAGGGTGGCTTTGATGCCGTGATGTTCCATGACGACGATATCGTCCCCGACATCGACACCAAGAGCGCCGCACAGGTTCTCAAGGAGGCGGCGGAAGTCCGGAAACAGGTCGAAGGAGAAGGGCTTTTCGTCGAGATGGTCGCGCCGCGGCTTTGGTTCAGCGAGCGGACGATTGATGGCGGCTATACCAGCAATAACGCGAAAGATCGCCAATACGCCATCGACCGTTCTCTGCAGACGATTGACATTGCCCAGACCATGGGCACCGAGCTGATCGTGCTCTGGCTGGCCCGCGAAGGAACCTATGTGCGCGAATCCAAAAGCTATGCGCGCTCGCTCGAATATCTCGCGGAGGCCGCGAACAAGATGCTCGCTCATCATCCCAATATCCGCCTCGCTATTGAGCCGAAGCCGAACGAACCGGTGGACGTCGCCTACCTGCCGACCGCCGGCCATGTCCTCGCTTTTGCCCACATGACGAACGATCCGTCCCGCGTCGGCAGCGTCATCGAGAGCGCGCATTGCGTCCTGGCTGGCCTCGACCCAGCGGATGAGATGGAGTTCGCCATCGCGCAGAAGAAGCTTTGGTCCGTGCATCTGAACGATCAAAATGGATTGAAGTTCGACCAGGACAAGCCATTCGGCAGCGTCAATCTCCGCTCGGCCTTCGACCAGGTGCGGGTTCTTGAGCGCCACCGTTACGGCAGCGAACACAATGCCTGTGTCGCCTTCGACTCGCACGCCTACCGGACCACGGGGATCAACCAGGTGCTGGATCACGCGATCAATAGCCGCAAAACATTTCTCCTGATGCTGGATAAAGTGCGCGCCTTTGACGAATCCGCAGCCTCCGCGCTGGTGGCAAGCCGGGACTATCAGGCGCTGGATCAATTCGTGATCGGTCATTTGATCAGCTAAGCCATGAAGACGACACTGAAAGCGGGCTTCGGGCGGACCGATATCACTCCGGAATTAGGAGTGCGGCTCGGGGGATACGGGGTGGAAGTCCGTCCAGGGGAAGAAATCCTGGACCGCCTCCAGGCAACCGCGATCGTGCTGGAGCAGGAAGGGACTATTTTTGCGGTGATCAATCTGGACTGGATCTGCGTCGATGAAGACATCGTCGAGCGCATCCGTTCCGGCGTGAGCCAGCGGACCGGAATCCCGGGCATGAATGTGACCGTCAGCGCCAGCCACTCACACTCCGTCCCATGCACGCTCAATTTTTGGGGCTGGGGGGACCGGGAGAACGCCTATATCGATTCCGTCCTGCCTGAAGTCATCCGTTCGGTCGAACTGGCGAAGGAGAACCTCTGCCAAGTTCAAGCCGGGTTCGCCGTCACCACAAGCCTGGCCGGGGTCAACCGGCGCGGCATCACAGAAAGTGGAGCTTTCAATTTCCTTGCTGATCCCGACGGCTCCTTCGACCCGGCCATGACGGTTGTGCATTTCCGGTCGGAAGCCGGAGATGTCGGCATCCTGGTCCATTACGGGGCACACCCGACCGCGATGGGAGGCAATCGGCTGGTCTCCCGCGACTGGTGCGGAGTGATGAAAGATCGGATCGAGTCGCAGTTTTCGGCGCCGGTTCTCTTTTTAAATGGAGCGATTGGAGATGTGGGTCCCCGCACGAACCAGCGCAACGGCGGCGGGCTTTCCGCAGGCACGGGAGACGGAATCCACTCCGTTCGCGAGGTCGGCTACCGGGCGGCCTCGGATGCCATCCGGGCGTTGCTCTCGATCAAGGAATGGCGAAACGACCTTCAGCTTGAAGTCTTGAACGAGGAGATTTTCTTGCCGTATGCGCCGTTGACCCCTCTGGCCGATGCCCAGCGGGAAATGGCCCAGTGGGAGCCCCGGAAAAACGAGTGGGGCACGCCGATGTGTGAATACAAGCACAACCAGTCGGTCATCGAGGCCCATCAGCACCCGCTCCTCGCGGGCAGGCCGTTCGCCCAGACCATCCTCTGTCTCGGGCCATTGGCCATCATCCCGATGCCGGGCGAAATCTTTTCCGGGATCTCGCTGAGGCTGAGGCGGAGCAGCCCATTCTCATACACCCTTTGCTGCAGCGTGTCGAACGGATCGCTTGGCTATGTGCCGACGCGTGAGGCCCGGCATCGCGGCGGCTACGAGTGCTGGGTTGGTAAAGCCGCCGGCCCCTACCTTCTCGCCGACCACATCGACGACGCCCTGGTTGAACAAAACCTGAAATTGCTGCGGGCATCAAAACTTGCCCGATAATCATTCTAATCATTCTAATTATGTCATCACCTCATCCTCTTAAAGTTGGTATGATTGGCGGAGGCGGCGGAGCCTTCATCGCCAATCCCCACCAGAAAGCCATCCACTTCGACGGCACGCGCAAGGTGCATTCCGTCGCGCTGCACCCGGATCCTGCCATCGCGATGAACGAGGCCGCAAGCTGGCCTTACCCGGTCAAAGGATACGCCAGCTACGATGAAATGATCGCCGCGCAGGCGGCGCTCGCCGTCGGGGATCGCCTGGACTACATCCTTGTGGTCACTCCGAACTTCGTCCACTTCGATCCTGTCATGAAAGCGCTCGACGCGGGCATTCCTGTGATTTGTGAGAAGCCGCTGACGGTGACCCTGGCCCAATCCGACGCGATCGTTGCCAAGGCGAAGGAAAAGCAGGTTCCATTCGCCGTGGCACATACATACCTCGGGCACTGGAGCACTTGGTTTAGCCGCTGGATCGCTCAGGATGGACTTCTTGGAGAAATTCGATGGGTGGACGCCTATTACCTCCAAGGCTGGCTGGCGAGCAAGCTCGAAGACTCTGGTCAGATGCAGGCCGCGTGGCGGACGGATCCCGCGCGCGCCGGTGCTTCCGGCTGTGGTGGGGATATCGGCATCCATGCTCTGATGCAGCTTCGCTTTGTCACCGGGCTGGATGTGACCCAGGTCAGCGCGCACCTCGAGTGCATGGTGCCCGGACGTCCGATCGACGACCATTTCACCGCGTATGGCAAGCTCTCCAACGGGGGAAAATGCCTCGTGCGGGCCTCGCAAATCTGTCATGGACACAAGAACGATCTCGGCCTCGTTGTCGCCGGCACGAAGGGGCTTCTTCGCTGGAGCCAGGAAAACGCGGAAGCCGTGACGATCTGCCTTCCAGATCAGCCCGATCGGATTTATTGGCGTGGTGCCGTGCGGGCCAACGACGGATTCCTCAAGGACGTGCCTGAGTGGCTGCTGACGGAGCCGACGGTGCCTGCAGGGCATCCCGAAGGCTTTCACGATGCCTTCGCGCGCCTGCACCGGGAGTTCGAGAAAGACGTCCGCAAGTTCCAGGCTGGGGAGCCTTGGGATTGCGATGGAAGCAAATATGCGAACGTCCGTGATGGCCGCATGGGGTTGGCCTTCATTGAGGCGGCTGTCGCCTCGAATAATAATAACAATGCGTGGACGGATGTCGCGCTCGGCTGAACCAACAGATTTTTTCCGAACCACATCAAAAGAAATACAACTATGGCCCGTCCCGTAACTCTCTTCACCGGCCAGTGGGCCGACCTCACGCTTGCCGAGCTCGCTCCCAAAGTTAAGCAAATGGGATTCGACGGGGTGGAGCTCGCCTGCTGGGGCGACCACTTCAACGTCTCGAAGGCTCTCAATGAACCTGACGACATCTCTAAAAAGTGGGAGCTTCTCGAAGCCAATGGCCTGACCTGCCACGCGATCAGCAACCACCTGGTCGGTCAGGCGGTCTGCGATCAGATCGACGAACGCCACAAGGCGATTCTTCCGCCACACGTGTGGGGGGATGGAGCCCCTGAGGGAGTTCGCCAGCGGGCAGCCGAGGAAATGAAGGCTACGGCTCTCGCGGCCCGCAAGTTCTTCGACGCCAGGCCAGGCGGCCCCCCCGAGCGGGTTGTTGTCAACGGCTTCACGGGGTCCTCGATCTGGCATCTGCTCTATTCGTTTCCGCCGGTGTTGCCTGGGCAGATTCAAAAAGGATTTGACGACTTTGCTGAGCGATGGACGCCCATTCTCGACGTTTTTTCCGAGGCGGATGCCTGTTTTGCTCTGGAGGTGCATCCGACGGAGATCGCCTTCGATATCGCCAGTGCCGCCCGCGCGCTTGAGGCCATCGCCCACCACCCGCGCTTCGGCTTCAACTACGATCCCAGCCACCTCGGATACCAAGGGGTGGACTATGTGAAGTTCATCCGGGACTTCGCGAAACGCATTTTTCATTGCCACATCAAGGACGTCTGGTGGGGCCATGGGACTGGCGATGCCGGGGTCTTTGGCGGACACACCGATTTTGGCGACGCCCGTCGCTACTGGGATTTTCGTTCGCCCGGTCGTGGAGATATTGCCTTTGAAGATGTGATCGTCGCACTCAACGATGCTGCCTACCAAGGCCCGCTTTCGGTCGAGTGGGAGGACATCCGCATGGATCGCATTTCCGGGGGAACCGAGGCGAACGCATTTGTCCGCCGCCTGGATTTCGCCACGAGCGGCATAGCATTCGACGCGGCATTTCATAGTGCGAAGACAGGCCAGTAGAGCGCGGGAAAATCTCAACGCGATTCATTTTTATGATCATCGGAATCCCCAAGGAAATCAAGGAACAGGAACATCGCGTGGCACTATTGCCCTCCGGAACTTACCAGCTTGCGAAGCACCATCAGGTTTTGGTTGAAACCGGGGCGGGGGTGGATATCGGGATGAGCGATCAGGATTACCAGAATGCCGGAGCCGAGATCGTCCCGCGTCACGAGGACATTTTTGCTCGCGCCGACCTGGTGGCGAAAGTCAAGGAGCCGCTTCCTTCCGAATTCCCGCTGCTGCGCGATGGTCAGGTTCTTTTCACCTACCTGCACCTTGCGGCCAACAGGGAGCTGACCCAAGCCCTTCTCGATTCGAAGGTGACGGGCATCGCCTATGAATCGGTCGAGGTCAACCGGCGGCTGCCGCTGTTGGAGCCAATGAGCGAGATCGCCGGCCGGATGTCGGTGATCGTGGGCGGGTATTACCTGGCCAAGCATTGCGGAGGGAAGGGCGTTTTATTGGGCGGGGTTCCGGGTGTTCTTCCGGGCAAGGTCGTCATTCTCGGAGGTGGCACGGCGGGCGTCAATGCGGCGCGGATGGCCGTCGGGCTCGGTGCCGACGTGACGATTCTCGAAGTCGATCTCGAGCGGATGAGGTTCCTCGATATCACGATGACCGCCTCCACCCTCTATTCGAGCGAGGCGAATCTGCTGGAGCTTCTCAGCCAGACCGATCTTTTAATCGGCGCGGTGCTGGTGCCGGGGGCAAAGGCCCCGAAACTCATCACCCGCGCGATGCTCAAACTGATGAAGCCCGGGAGCGTCTTTGTGGACATCGCGATCGACCAGGGCGGATGTGCGGAAACCTCGCGGGCCACCACGCATACCCATCCTGTTTTTGAGGAGGAGGGGGTGGTCCACTATTGCGTGGCGAATATGCCGGGAGCTTACGCCCGGACCGCTACCCAGGCACTCACGAACGCGACCTTCCCGTATCTGGAAACCATTGCGGATCTCGGCCTCGACGAGGCCCTCAAACGTCGCCCGGCCCTGCTGACAGGCATCAATGTCTGGAACGGGCACCTGACCAATAAAGAGGTCGCCTCAGCGCATGATCTTCCCTGGCAGCCATTCCAACCAACCAGCCCTGTTTGATAACCCACGTAAAAAATCCTAAAATAAACCTATTATGAAAACTGACAAACTCGTGTTGCCCTGCCAATTAAAGGGGAACGCTTCAATGAATCGACAAATCGGAGTGCAACTCTATTCTGCGCGCAATGAGCTGGCCAAGGACTTCAAAGGGACATTGGAGAAGATCGCCGCCATGGGATACGACGGCGTGGAGCTCGCCGGGCTTCCAGCCGGAGTCTCATCTGCGGACGCCGTGAAACTGCTCAAGTCGCTTAACCTGTCGGTCGTGTCCGGACACATGGCATTGCCCGTCGGCGAGAACAAGGACAAGGTCATCGCCGAAGCCAAGGTGCTGGGAGTTCGTCGTATCGTCCACAGCACTGGACGAGACGTCTGCGCCTCCCGAGAGTCGATCAAGAATGCTTGTGCGACCATCAACGAGGCGGCAGTCAACGCCAAGGCCGCCGGACTCCAGATCGCCCTCCACAACCATTGGTGGGAGTTCCAAAACGTTGACGGCGAGCTTGCCCACAAGATCATGTTGAAAGAGCTACTCCCCGATGTCGTTTTCGAGATCGACACCTACTGGGTCAAAGTCGGCGGCGTCACGGAGCCGGCAACTGTCATCAAGGAGCTTGGCGCGCGCGTCCCGTTGGTGCACATCAAAGACGGCCCGGGCGTGCAGGGAAAGCCGATGACCGCCGTTGGCCAGGGTTGCATGGACTTCCCCACGATCCTCGCATCGGTCACGCACGCCGAGTGGCTGATCGTCGAACTGGACGAGTGCGCCACGGACATGCTCGACGCCATCCGCGACAGCATAACCTATCTGAAACAAAAAAGGGCGGGCACGAATGCCTCGCCGATGGCGCCTTGGAAGCAGGCGCCCCACCGGTAGGGGCGCATCGCCGAACAGCCCGACTTTCGGCACGGCAGTGCCCGCCGTGATCTCTCGGCAGAAAGCGCGCCATCCCCACCGGAACAGCAAAGATTTCCAAACCTGGCCGCAATCTTGAGTTGTTTTGCTCAATGCTATGAGTAAATTGTAATTCATGATCCGAAAATCCATCGAAAAGCTCCTTCTCCGTCGCTTGAAGGAACCCCGTCGATTCATCCAGGTGCTGGCTGGACCGCGACAAGTCGGGAAAACCACGTTGGCCCGGCAGGTGATGGAAAGCCTCGCCGCCAACGCGCACTATGGGTCGGCGGACGAACCGGCCCTGAAGGGACGTGAGTGGATCGCCCAGCAATGGGAACTCGGTCGGCTGAACGCGCGCAAAGGGGACGCGCTCCTCGTGCTGGATGAGATTCAGAAGGTGACGGGCTGGTCGGAAACCGTGAAGCAGCTTTGGGATAGCGACACGCACAGCCAAACGCCCCTGCGGGTGCTGTTGCTGGGATCTTCTCCGCTTCTCATTCAGAGCGGGCTGACGGAGAGCCTGGCGGGGAGATTCGAGATCATCCCTGCGCCCCATTGGTCATTCCCGGAAATGAACGAAGCCTTCGGTTGGAATCTGGAGCAGTTTATTTACTTTGGCGCCTATCCGGGGGCCGCACCCCTGATCGGAGAGCCCGAGCGCTGGCGGCGATACGTGGTCGATTCGCTTATTGAAACGAGCATCTCGCGCGACATTCTGCTCATGACAAGGGTGGACAAGCCCGCGCTCCTGCGCCGCCTTTTCCAACTCGCGTGCGACTATTCGGGCCAGATTTTATCCTACCAGAAAATGACCGGCCAATTGACCAATGCCGGGAACACCGTCACGCTGGCCCATTACCTGCAACTTTTGCGGGGAGCCGGAATGGTGGCCGGGCTGCAGAAGTTTTCCGGCGGCAAAATCCGGCAACGCGGATCCAGTCCCAAGCTGCAGGTATTGAATACCGCCCTGATGACCGCCTCCTCGGGGATAGGCTTTGAGGAAACGCGGCGAAAATCGGATCTCTGGGGCCGGCTGGTGGAGTCGGCTGCCGGAGCGCATCTCCTCAATAGCACGCTTGGCACGCCGATCGAGGTCACCTATTGGAGAGAGCGCAACGCGGAGGTGGATTTTGTGCTCCAACAAGGGCAGACGGTGGTGGGCATCGAGGTGAAGAGTGCTGAAAGCCGCAGAGCGATGGGCGGGATGGATGCCTTCCGCCGGGAGTTTCACCCCCTGAGAACCTTGCTGGTTGGTGCCGACGGAATTCCGCTTGAGGAATTTCTCTCCGCTCCGGCTGCCCGTTGGATGGAGCATTGAGCGCCTGAAAACCAGCTGGGTTTTCTGCGGACGGCACGTCATCCCCACCATCACGCCTTCCAAAATGCAGGCTGCTGGACGAAGCGCTCATTGATCCACCACCGCAAGAAAAGCCAAACGAGAGCAAGAATTGGAATGCGAGACTGCGCAAAATAGGGATGATGGCGGAAATAAAGAGGTGGCCTCCGCGCATGATCTTCCTTGGCAGCCATTCTAACCAGCCAGCCCTGTTTAATCAACCATGTGAAAGCACCCATCCGAAGAACTTTTCCTCCTGCCCTTGTCGTCCTATCAATCCTTGCCATGTCTGCCCTTCTATTCTCCCCGTCGAATGCGTCGGCCATTCGCGAAACGCAAACTTTCGCGGCCTTGGATGAGTGGATTGCCGCCCGCACATGGGCTTCCACGGCAATTCTCAGGCAACCTCAGCAACTGGAGGGAAAGCCGGTGATGATTTCGGACGCAAAGTTCTCAACGGAGATTCCGTTTTCCTTCATTTATGGCGGCAAGCCATCCGCGCAGTTTCTGCCGTCATGGAAGCGCTCTGTCAAGAAAGAGAGCGTCATCGGAGGCAAAGAGCAGCACATCATCACGTGGCTTGATCCCGACACGGGGCTCCGAATCGAATGCGAAGTCACGATCTATGCGGACTATCCGGCCGTCGAGTGGGTCTTGCACTTGACGAATACCGGCCCTGTGGACACGCCGATTATCGAGAAGATTCTTCCTCTGGATCTGGCGATCACTCCGGTGCACGGCAATGACATCAAGCTTCACAACGTCCATGGCAGCAACATGACGGAAGCTGATTACTCGCCCTCTGACTGCGTGATCAATCCCAAGGCAGATATCACGCTGGAAAATCCGAAAAGCATCCCCTATTTCAGCATGGAATGGATTGGCGGCGGCGTGGTCGGTGCGATCGGCTGGACAGGGCCGTGGAGTCTGCGACTTCGCCGTGGAGAGGATGCCGGAATAAACTTTCAGGCCGGTCAGAAACTCACCCATTTGAAACTTCATCCGGGAGAGTCGATACGCACGCCGAGAATACTGCTGGTAACTTGGCAGGGGGACGATCGGATGCGCGGGCACAATGCCCTGCGACGTTTGCTTATGGACCACTATGTCCCGAAACAGAACGGGCAAATTGCCGTGACTCCGATTTCATATTGTCCTGCAGGTCTGTATGAAGTGAAGGGAAAAGACCCAAGAAAAACCAACCGCAACGCAATGGAGGAAGTTCTGAATGGGGTTACGGAAGAAAATCAATTGGACAGCATTCGGAGGATGCCGTCGATTGGGATAGAAGCTTTCTGGATCGATGCCGGCTGGTATCTGGGCGATTACTCGAACACGATTACCAAAGGCGGAATGGGCAACTGGCGGACGGCGAAACCGGAGGCCTTTCCGCGAGGGTTGAAACCCATCAGCGACGCGGCAAAACAAAAAGGGATGAAATTCATTCTTTGGTTTTGTCCGGAGCTTGTAAACCCGGAATCAGAGATCGGCCGGGAACATCCTGAATGGGTTTCAAATTATACTTTTCTTTTGGGCAATCCTGAGGCGCGCAAGTGGATGACCGATCTTCTGTCCGACTGCATCACAAAATGGGGGATCGATATTTACCGCGACGATGGCGGCATTTTCCAGTTACCTCTTTTTAAGCCGCTCAAAGACAACACTTCGCCGATCGCGCCGGTTATCAACCCGTCACAAGTGAAAGCACTCGAGTCGCCTCAGGAGCAAATCGCCGATCCCGATCGGCAGGGCATCGCCAAGATCCGCCATATCGAGGGACTGTATGCAATGTGGGATGAACTCTTGCGGCGTCATCCCGGGCTCATGATAGACAATGCAAACTGGCGGGGCAAGGGTTGCGATATTGAGCTGGTAAAACGGACTGTCGGATCACTCTTGAGAAGTGAGGCAACTCTCTGGGGTGACAAACCTTCACAAGACCAGATGGGAACTATGACGTTGAGTCAATATGTTCCGATTTCCGGTTCTGGAGCGGTCAAATTTGACCCCTATTTTATCCGTTCGGCCGCAACCAGCGGTATTGCTTTTCCTTCCCCCTGGCCCGATCTGCGAGACAATGACTTCCCCGTCGCCGAGGCGCGGAAAGCCATAGCGGAAGTCAAAGAACTGCGTCCATACTGGAGCGGCGAATTTTATCCCCTGATCGAGAGAATTGATGCGGACGAGAGCAACTGGTGCGCCTGGCAGTTTCATCGGCCGGATCTGGATGCCGGTTTCGCGGTTCTCTTTCGTCGTTCCAAAAGTCCGTTCGTGAGCACCGACTGTGCTTTGCGCGGTCTGGATCCGGCGGCGGAGTACGAGGTTATTTTCAAGGAAACCTACGACGTCAAGGAAAAGCGCGTGATGTCCGGCGCCGAGCTGCGCGCATTGCGGGTCGAGATCGGCAACGCGCCAGGAAGCGTGCTCGTGATTTATAAGAGACATCAAAAGAAAGGTGAACATGAATAAGGGGAAACGGGCGATTGAAAACAATGGTAAAACACATACTCACATCGGGACTGACAGCGCTGGTTTTTATGAATGCGAATCTGGCGGCTGAACCGTCGCAGGGTCCGAAAGCGGAAATCGTCGGAGCGGATGACAGACCTGCCACTTCCGGTATGCCGTTGTGGACCACATCGAGCCGGCTGCTCAAACTCGGGGAGGCGTTGGAGTTCAAGTTCCGGCTTCCGCCGGGTGTCACGGACGGCGGGCTGAAGATTTATCCCCGGTATTTGGAACAGGCGAACCCGGGTCCGGCTTTCAAGCCAGGTGGCGACCTCAAATGGATGGAAAGCCTGCCATCTGAACAACCGTCGCTGGTCTTTTCCGGCGGGCAGGCGGCCATAACCTATCGCCCAACGAAAACGGGAAACTATATGGCTGAATGGCGGGCAGGCACCGAGACCTACTACCGCTATTTCGCCGTGATTGACGACACCTACATCGTTCTTTCTTTCGCAACGTTTTTCGGGATGGATCCCAATCCGACTTTTCATGGAATAGGCATTCCCTTGGATTACCGCTATCCGATAGCGAAGTTCTCCACGGACGATGCGGTTTGCCGGAAACTGCTCGACTACAATCGCCGATTCGGCGAACTTGTCGTGCCTGCATTCCCGGATATGCCTGCGGCCACGCACGAGGAACGGGTGCGTGTCTATGGCGAGGGCATGGCGAAAGCCCGGGAACTTCTCCCAGACCCGTTGGATCATCGGTCGATCCGGGTGGACATGCAGCACAGCGAGGACCCCGGCTATCCGCGGGCGTTCGCCGAAATCGGCGTCAATGACCACTGTGGGCTTTGGGAGGCGAATTGTGCGCCGTGGATCGGCATGCCGGAGTTCCTTTATTACGCTTCTCCGGCGGATTGCCGGAAGGTGAATCAGGTGCCCGGCGGAGAGGTCGTTTCTCATCAATGGGACTTTTGCGGGTCATTCCATTTTCTCGGGCCGGTGGACTGGCATTACGGTGCCAGCGAAGGGCGTTTTGACCGGACGGTGACTTGCATGACCGATGGCTTGGAGGAGTTCAAGAACCTGATTGAGATGAGTGGGCATCCGGTGTTCGTCACCCCGCTCTATAACGGCCCCGACAAGACATGGGGGGACAACCCGAATCCCGTTTTCCACGCCAGCGATGACCGTCGCGGGGTGTTGAGCTTTTGCGAACGTTACCAGCGGCTGGTGGCATTTGAGCTCACCAAGAAATACAAACTGGTTTTTACGCGTTCCATCGACATGGTGGATTACTATCGCCGTCATTTCACGGTGACCCCGCGAACGCTGTTCGTCAGCCAGACCAAGCACCTTCTCTACGATGCGTGGTGGCAAGGCTCGCTGAACAACTATGGAGTGGTCTGCACCCCGGAGAGAATCCCGTGGAACACGCGGATCTCGACTGTGCGCAAGATGCGCGAGACCGCCATATTGCCCGCCGCTCAGGGAATCGTGCCCATGAAGGATGCGCTGTCCTGCGAGTACATTCTCATCGAAGACCAGAGGCGTCAGATACGTTTTGAGCGGGAATGTCCGAATCCGATCTGGTGGTTCGATTATACCCGGGAAGAGCGGTCGGCCAAAGGCAGCGTCATCAAGGCGGTGGAAATCCCGGACGTCATGATCATCCGGTCTCAGAGTTTCAGTCCGGACACGGGACTGACGATCAAGCTGACCATGAAAACCACGGCCAGCTTTCCGGGGTATGCGATTGCCCTGTGGGGGTTGCCTATCGACTTCAAGACCCCGCCGGAGGACATTAGCACGACGGCTCAATCCTATACGCTGGTCAAGAATACGGAGGGAGAAACCCACATGGTGCTGGATTTCGATTTGAAGCCCGGCGCCGAATTGCATGTCGTCCTGCGCAAGCCAAAGGCTGAGCGGTGGGAGTTTTGAGAAGCGAACAAATAAATATGATGGAATTTGGAAAACAAAAACGCACGGAGGGCATTTCATGACGGACATAACAAAAGCATTCTCCATTCGAGTTGGAAGCGAAGCTGCAAAAGGGGGCAGTCCCGAATGGCCCTCATGCCATCTCTTGGAAAGAGATATGAACATATCACACAGCACAAGCCAATCGCGCCGCTTTTGCCCGGAGCCCCGACTTCCGATGCCTGTGCGCAGGATTACGCCTGCCCGGGATATGCGATTTAATCACGCAACAATCTGCTGCTTTTTACTTCGATCGCTGATTTCGGGCTCAAAGTGGAACAGGGCGCTTTTTTCACTTGATCGCACCGCGACACTGGCAAGGGTTCGTGGGTGCAATGTTCGTGAAATGTTCGTGTTGCCAAATGCCGGTTTTTCTGAGAGAGTTCCAAGCAGCTATGAACACTCCTTCCTCCCGTAAAAATGTTCAGTTCATCGTTTACTTCATCGGCTTCACTGCGGCTTTAGCCGGGCTTCTGTTCGGCCTGGATGTGGGCGTGATTTCCGGAGCTCTTGCGTTCATCAAGAAGGAGTTCCTCGCAGACCTGAGCCCGGTTCAAGCGGACTCGCGCTCCGAGTTTATCGTGAGCGCCCTGCTTTGGGGTGCGGTTTTCGGAACTCTGGTCAGCGGGTTTCTTTCGTCGAGGTTCGGGCGGCGGAAAACGATTCTTGTGAGCGCGGTTGTCTTTGTTGCCGGAGCGCTTGCCTGCGCGGTTTCTCCAGATGAGAATTTTCTGATCGGAGCGCGGTTCCTTCTGGGGATCGGCGTCGGCGTCGCCTCGTTCACGGCCCCCCTCTACCTTTCGGAAATTTCCCCTCAATCCGTGCGCGGCTCGATGATCTCGATGTACCAGCTCATGATCACGATCGGAATTCTTCTGGCGTTCCTCAGCGACACTTGGCTTGCGAAATATGCCACGTTTGGCGGGCAGACAGGCGAGCATTGGCGGATCATGCTGGGGATCATCGCGATCCCAGCTGTCGTCATGTTCGTGGGGGTTCTCTTTCTTCCAGAGAGCCCGCGCTGGCTTTTTCTCAAAGGTTTTCAGGATCATGCGGTCGCGGTTTTCCGCCAGATGAAGCTCGACGAGGCCGAGATCGCCGCGGAGGTCAAGGAAATCGAGGACAGCGCGAAGGTGAAGCAGAACGGCTGGCAGCTCCTCTCCTCGAACGTCAATTTCCGGCGGGCCATTGGATTGGGAATCGGGCTTCAGGTCATCCAGCAGCTCACCGGGATCAATGTCATCATGTACTACGCCCCGAAAATTTTTGAATTGGCGGGGTTTGAAGATGTGAACGAGCAGATGTGGGGCACGGTGGTTGTGGGGATCACGAATGTGCTGGCGACGTTCATCGCCATTGCCTTTGTGGATCGCTTGGGGCGGAAGCCGATCATGTATGCCGGGTTTGTGACCATGGGGGCGGCGATGGTGACGGTGGGAACCCTCTTCAACATGGGCATCGAGAAAAACCCGTCGCTCGGGTATCCGGCCATCATCGCGCTGCTGGTATTCATCATCGGATTTGCGATGAGCGCGGGCCCGATCATCTGGGTGATCTGCTCGGAGATCTACCCGCTCGCAGGGCGCGATCTTGGGGTGTCATGCAGCACGACGACGAACTGGGTGGTGAACGCGATCGTCGGCCAGACGTTTCTCACGCTCATCAACACGGTGGGTGGGGGCAATACTTTCCTCCTTTACGGCGGAATGAACGTCCTCTTCATCATCTTCTTCGTGCTCTTTGTTCCAGAGACAAAAGGAATCTCGCTCGAGCACATCGAGAGGAACCTGATGTCCGGGCTCCAGCTTCGAAAAATTGGCAGATAAGGCGTTTCCCGTTCTTTTCGGTGTCGGGTTGAAGCCTGCGAGCAGCGAGATTTGTCGACAAGCAAAGTGTTCCTTTGGATTATAGTATTTACACGTTGAAGGAATGTCGGCAGGAAGGTTGCCAGCGCAATTGATGGCTCAGCACACAGATGACCAATCTCATGGATCCCAGCTTTCCACGCAGCCTCATCGCTCGATTGAGGGAGGAGATGGAGCTCGATGTCACGCAGGCACGTCTTCCCAAAAACGGCATGTGGAAATCGACTTTTCTCATGCGGGCCGGCGATTTCCGATTCGTTTTGCGCGTGGAACCCGAGCCCGCGTTGAAGCTTCGCCGGGCCACCTCGGCCCGGGAACGCGCCAGCAACCTGCGTCTGCCCGTACCAAAATCTCTGGGTCAGGGATTCGAGCCTGGCGACAAGCCGTTCATGTGGACGGCTGAAGAATTCTTAGAGGGGGATTTCTACTTTCCATCCTCAATGGAACCCGCTCTCGCACAGCGGGCGTCCCGGTGTTTGGGCGAAGTGCTGCGCAACCTGCACACACTGCCGGTCAACGGCTATGGCGAGCTGAATTCGGATTGCCGTGCTGCCGAGTTTTCCGATTGGGATGATTATCTGGCCTCAAAGTGGCGCGAATTGCTGCGCGCGAAGGATCTGGTGGATGTTTCCGCCGAGCGTGAAGAAATCGAGGAATCCCTCCATTTCCTTGCAAAGCATCCCCCCCAAAGTGCCGTGCTGTGCCACGGGGATTTTGCGGACGACAATATCCTTCTGGCTGCTGATGGCCGGGTCAGCGCCATCATAGACTGGAACAACTGTCTGGCGTGTGACCCTGCCTATGACCTTGCCTACAGTTTCATCTGGCCTCAAAGAATGGATTGCCTGCACGAGATGTTTTGGGGATATGCCCCCGACAATCCAGAGATGTTCTGGCAGCGCATTCGCGCCCACCGACTTCTGCTGGCCATCACGTTCATCGTCAGAAACTGCGATCGCGCTAACGAAGACGGAAAGGCATTTTTTATCAAGATGCTGAGAGAGCTGAATGCCTCCCCGGAAAACTGGTCGAGGGAATGTCCTCGCTTCCCTCTTTAGAGCATTTTAATAAATAGCGTGGCCTGCACATCCGTGTGCTGATGGGCAATCATTATCACCTTCTCATGGAGACGACGCGGCCATGCTCACTCTCCGATACAATACAACTTGCTTCCCTTCGAGCAGGTTCGGACAAACATGCGCGCGCCGCTGCAGACCGGGGTGGCGCGAAAAGGTTCGAGCGTGCAGCGGGAGATTTCCTCAAAGGCAGGTCCCGGCTTGATGACGACCGAGTTCCCCTTATCGCTGCTCACGATGACGACATTTCCGGCCTGCACCGGCGAGGAGTAGACCGTGCCGCCCAAGGCGAGTTTTTGCTGCCAGGCGATTTTTCCGGTGGCTGCGTCCACCACGTCCAGCACGCTGTCCTTGTTAGCCAGATAGAGAAAACCGTCAACGAGGAGAGGGGAAGCGTAGCGGCGGTCGCCGGTCACGTTCGTTTCCCACAGCATTTTGGAAGTCACCTGGCCCTGGTTGTCAACCGCGAGCCGGAAGGCTTGTGCCTTGCCCATGTCGGCGCAATAGACGACGTCGTCTTTTGCAAGAGGCGAGCAATACATGAGCTTCATGGTGGTCGCCATGGTTTTTCCGTCGGCTGCGTTGACCACATCGCCGCCGTCGGTGATCAGGAGGGTCAGCTTGCCCAACGTGACGATGGCCGGGGTTCCCCAGTTGTGGCCGTGTTGTGCCCGCCAGAGTTCCTTGCCGGTCCCGGTATCGAGGGCAACCATGTCGAGATAATGCGTGATCAGCATGTTCCCCACCAGCACGGGGGAGGTGGCGTTGCCCCATGCACGACGGGTGTTCTCAGGAAAAAAGCGGATCCATTGGCGCGTGCCGCCCATGTCATAGCAAACAACAATTCCGGAACCAAAGGCCGCGTATACAAATTTCCCATCACACACCGGCGTTGCGGTGGTGTAGCCGTTGTCCGGATGCGTTGGCGGAAGTTTCCTCTCCGAGAGAGGGGTGAGCGCCTGGACCCGCTCGGTGAGCCCTTTCTCCTTTTGTTCCAGCGGCGCTATTTCTTTCGCCAGAGCATCGACTTTCGCCTTTGCCTCGGGGTCATCTTTTTTCACTGCAGCGTCCGCCTTCAGTTGAGTGAGTTGGGTTTTCTTCGCGGCGATGCCGGCCTGCAACTCCGCGACCTGCTCGGGCAAACGCTCGCCGGCGAGGGTGGCCCGGTTCTTTTCCAATTCGGCGGCCGGGGAAGCCGGCAAATCGGAGTAATCGGCGCTGTGCTGCCAGAGGATCTTCCCGGAAGAATCCAGGCAGAGGAGAGCGGAGGGTTCGGCGCAGACGAAAATCTTGTTGCCCACCAACACCGGACCCGCGTTGCTCCATTGCGGCATCGGGGTCGCCCAGACCACGCGATCCGCAGGCCCCCATTGGGTCTGCGGCTTCGCCGTCGAAAAATCGCTCCTGCCATCCATCCGCCAACCCACAGGGTCGGCCGCGAACAAAGTGAACGAATGACCAACCGCGATCAGGAGAATTCCGAAACGCATGCTCATGCCATGAAGCTTTCAAGAAAACATCAAAGCGGCGAGTCAAAAAGCAAAGGGCTTATGGGAACGGCATCACATGACTTTTCTGCCATCGGCCGTCTTTCTCCAGCACGGCTCGCGTCAACATAGGGGTCAGTCCTTTAGCTTATAGGATTGCCGCATTGAAGGAATGTCAGCAGGAATGTTGGTCTTGGCAAGAGTGCCACAGATCGAGGTTGCGGGAACGATTGATCACCTGATGAATCCCGGTGATTATCTGGAGTTCCTGTTCAAGAATGACAGGGAGCGGGAGGTATTTCTCAAAAAGTTGGAGGAGGCTTGCGTTTCTAATCACTGTATCGCATCTTTCGACAACACTTAAACGATATGACTTCCATTCTGCATCTGCGCACTCAAGGCTTTCTTCGCGAACATCTCATCGAATTGCTGCGGCAGGCCCGTGCCGATGGCTTCGAAGCGGTTAATATTCACTGGGAACGCTTCCCTCACTCTTTCGAGCCCGAACCGGCCCACTCGCCAGAAGATGTCCGCGCCGTCGATGCCGCGTGCGAGGAATTCGGGCTCGAGGTCATCCCCGCCAGCCACTCCTTTACCCACAGCGGCGATCTTATGCGGCTGCCCGCCTTCAAGCATCTCAAGGACGGCGGAGATTCATTGGAACTGACCGACAGCCGGACCCTGGAAATCATGACGTTGATTGCCAAGGAACTGAAAGCCGCCCATCCCCTGGCACGCACGGTTCACATGGGCGGCGACGAGATTTTCCGTTACGCAACCAACCCGGCCAGCAACCGCTACGTCGTGGATCACGGGAGGTCCGCCCTCTACGTCGATTTTGTCAACCGGCTGGCGGCGGAACTGCGCAAGCTGGATCTGCGCCTGGCCATCTGGAGCGATATGCTCATCCGCTACCCGGAAAAGGCGACCACCATCGACCGCTCGATCCTGATATTCTACTGGGATTATTGGAGCAGGGGCGAACGGAGTCCCTTCGCCACAGTCGGAGGCGGGATGCAAGATATTTTCATTCTGGACCGCGCCGCCATTACGGGAGATTTGCAAACGCTGCTTTTCAGTCACCTGGCCCGCGAGGGACGGGAAATTCCGCTGGGCCATTGGCGGGAGTTCGCACGCTACTGGCAGGTCGATCCGCAGGAAAAAAGCGTCCGCTCTTTCTCCTATTGTGAATGGTTCCGCGATTTGGGTCTGGAACACGTGGCCTCGCTTTTGACGATTCCCGAAAAAGGGTCGTTCCTGCCACCGGTGGCGCAAAAACTCGATCACATGCGGGGGTTTATTCGGCGCAGCCAAGCTGCGGGAGGAGTTGGCTGGATGTCCTGCTCATGGGGCGATTACTGGCCGCCGATCGCGATGTTCCGACCTGGATTTCTGGTTGCCCAGGCGATTGCCGCGCATCCCGACGCCGATGACGCCGCAGTCTATGCCGCTGCGGCTCGGCAACTCGGCGCACCGTGGACTCAGGCCGCGTTGCAGGGTTGGTGCGAAGCCGGTGCCCATGTGGAATTTGCAGACATGCTCGATCCCAACTGGGGTGCGACGCCGATTGGCCATCGCCTCGATTGGCTGGCGAAAGCCGACTTGCTGGAGGATGATCTCGCGCGAGCCAAGGCGGCAGCCGGGCGATGCGAGGCACTTCTTTCGGGTTCGATGGTCAACTTTCCAGCCGAAGGTTGGGAGAGATTTGCGCTTGAGGACATGGCTTGGCGCTGCCGTCTTGAAACCGCTTGCCACTCGCGGGATTGCGAACAACTCCAACAGCTCACCGCGCAGGGACACACGTTGAGGCAGAGGGCCACCCGCATCTTTGCGCAATGGTGGCCGGCTGCCGCCGTCGAAGCACGAGTCGCAAAACGCTACAATTCATGGGAAGAAGCCGCAAGTGCCGCGTTGACCTCCCCTTAGTGGAATCATAGGGGTCAATGTCTGGAGGTGCCGCTTTGCAACGGTATATGCTCGCACGGGGGGTGCGGGCGCGGAGTTCGAACGAGAATCGGATTTGCCGAGAGGTGTACAGAGAGAGGGGGCTCACCGGAGACCCGGGTAGAAGAATCAAATCGGCGTCCAGCGGGACAAGATCCGCTGCACCAGGTTAGGATCGCGAATGCGGAAGAGTTTTCGCAGAATGGCGATGAGGAACTTCATGGGTGGGGTTCTGCTCGGCGCATCAAGGGAGCCGGTCGTATTCCGCATGGGTGCCGATCCAGTCCCACACAAAGATGCCATCGTGAAACATCCCGACAGCCCGATAGTTGAGGCCCAGGCGAACACTCCACTTCCCGCCGCCAATCTTCTTGAAGTGCAGCAAAGGATGGAACGGAAACTTGCTCCAAATCTGATAGTTCTTCCGCGCGAGGATACAGGCCTCGACCGGCAAACCGCGATAGAGCTTACAAAATTCAGGAGTGCCCCGGCTTGGAACGGTCAAATCTTCTCCAAGGTGGGCTCCAGAGGGAGCAAAGTTCCATCCCGCCGCGCGGCCTCAATATGCCGGTCAACGAAGTCGAGTTTCCCTGATGCGGCATCAGCCTTCATCTGCAAATCCCATTCGTCATCTGCGAATGGTTGCAGATCCGCAATCAGCTCGCAGTATTCCTGCGGGGAAAGATGCGCAATGGCTTCCTTGATCTCGACAACTGTGCTCATGAACTAAATCTCTGCCGCAGGACGGCGGATATTGCAATCCAGATCAAAACGCAAGGCCGCGCATGTTCGACGCGGCAGCTTTCGATGCCAGATTGCCCTTGTGTGGGCGAGATCTAAACCTGCGCCAACCGGCAAACTTTGGAAAACCGCTCGTGGGTATCGCTGAACCATTCCTCCCCGTCTTTGTCCATCCATTCGGTTTCGGTGTTGTCCTTGGGAATCCGAGCACAGGGCGAGGACGGATTCAGTGAGAGCATGGACCCGCCCCGCGATTTTGTGGAACTGGTGCCTGTATTCGGGAAAACTCGCATGGGTACTTATCCTGACAGCATTGGGCTGGGCGCCCGTTTTCCCTGTGCTTTCCTGTTTTACTCGGCGTTGACCGTGCAGGTTGAGGGGGCGGTTCTTGAGTAGAACCGGCTGTCATACATCGGGGAGATTTGGGCGGCGGGCCAGGTGAACGAGCCGGCGGCGGTCGCGCGGGCGAGGACGGAGTACGACTGGAGGCCGGACGGGGATTCGTCGAAGAACAGGCCGGTGCGGCTGTCGCGCATTTCGGAATGCGAGAGAAAGGCGGTGGTTACACCGGCTTCATCGGGGACGTTGTAGGATTTTGCGAAGAGCGCGAGGTTCGGGTTCAGGACCTCGATGCCGGCGGGCAGGGCGTCTTCGAGGGCGAGGAAGCTCTGCGGCTTCGACGACTGGAACCGGTAGGTGATGAGGAGTTCGTCGCCGAGCCGGAACGGGGCATCCGGGGTTCCTTTGCGCGAGGGGTCCGTGAGGTTCTTCACCATGCGGTCGAGGCGGATGCCATTCTGCACCGGAGCATTTTCGGATTCGGCGAGTCGGCGGCGCGCCTTCAAAACGAACGTCCCTTTCGCGCCCGCCCCGAGGCCCGAGATTTTCAATCCGTCCGCATGGGCGAGCTCGCGCCCGGCCCACCCGGCCGCGGATTTGTTTGGCGAAACCGCATCCGGCGCGGGCTTGAGCGGATTCGCGAGCGCGGCGGCGGGCTGGGATTTCAGCAGGGCTTTGAACGTGAGAAGGAGCCAGAGATTTTCCTGGGTTGAAAGCGATGCGGACGACTCCATGAGCTTGTCCAAGCGGGTGCGCAGGGCATCGGTCGGGGCGTCCGGTTCGATGGCCAGCATCGCCATCGCGCGGAGCGCCAGCGAGCGGGTCTTGGAGGAAAATGTCGCCGGGTCGAATTCCTTCTCGGGAAAATGGTCGGGCAGCTCGCCGAGCAGTTGGCGCTGTTTGTCGGGCGCGGTGCCGATCTGCTGCAACGCGAGGGCGAGCATCGCCTTGCCATCGTAGGTGAGGCGGTCGCGTTCGAGATAAAGGTCGTTCGCGGCCGATGCGAGGCCCGGCGACTTGTCGGTCTGCGCGGCCACAAACAGCGCGAACGCCCGGAGCGTCGGCGAGGTGGAGATCGTGCGGGCGATGATCGCCTGCAGGGCTTTGGAAAGTTCCCCCGTGAGCCGGTCGGAGACCTCGAAGCCTTCCGCCATCGAAACCGCCCATGCGGATTGGATCGTCACGAACGGGCTTCCGATCGTCCCCATCGGCCAGTAGGGAAGCATCCCGCCGGGCAGCAGCGACGCTTCCATGACTTGGAACGACTCCGCGAGCGAGCGCCGGTAATTTTCATCCCGCTCTTTGTTTGTGGGGATCCATTTCAAAAGATCGGCCAGCGAGGTGAAGACGAGGATCCGCGACGACTGCTGTTCGAGGCAGCCGTACGGGTAGTCGAGCACCGAGGGGATGCCCATGAGCTTCGTGAGCCAGGGAGACGTCGAGAGCGTCGCGTCGAACGTGCCGGCCGACCATGCCGGCGGCAGGAAATCCGCCGCGGAAAATTTGTCGCCCGACCAGGTGCCGGCCGCGGATTCGTTGACAGTGATCGTGCGCGGAAGCACCGGAAGGGTGACCTCCACGGAATCGTTGTTTCCGCCCGGCGCGCTCACAGCGAAGCGGATTGGCACGGACGACGTGCCGGGTTTCACCTTCGCGGGGAAGCGCGCGACCGCCGGCGCGTCCTTGGCGGCCGGGAGATCGAGCGTGGATGGGCCTGCGAGGTCGAGCCCGGTCGCGCAGCGGACGGTGAGAATTTCTTTTGCGGAGAACTTCTGGCGGGCGACCGCGCGGAGCTCGACCACGTCGCCCTCGCGCAGGAACCGCGGAAGCGCGGGCTCGACAAGAAGTTTTTTCGAAACCTCGAACGTCTCCGAGGCGCTTCCAAACTGGCTTTGCGTGGTTTGGGCGAGTGCGACGACGCGGAACCTTGTGAGGTTGTCCGGGGCCACCGTGTCGAATGCGACCGAGCCATCCGCACCGGTTTTCAGCGACGGGCTCCAGAACAGGAGCGGCTTGAAATCCTTGCGGATGAAATTCACATTGCCCAAGGCTTCATCTCCCCCGTCGCCGACCGTGAACCCTTTTTGCGTGAGCTGGGCGGGCAGGATCCCGGCCGCCAGCCCGCGCAGCGCGGGCGAGGTGATGATGTTGTAGGAATTCTGCGGAAAAAATTCCGTCCCGAGCCCGGGCAGCGTCCAACCGCCGAGCGTGAGGATCGAGTCGTCCACCGCATAGACCGTGACCTCCGCGCCCGCCACCGGCGCGCCCCGGCTGGTCACCGTGACCCGGCCCGTGACTTTTTCCCGCGGCTCGTAGGATGGCTTGCCGACCTCGGGGCGGACGTCGAGTTCGCAGGCGGGATCCTTGAGCGCGAACGTCCCGTATCCGAACATCTCGCCGGGAATCCGGTCGTCGCCGCCCGGATTCAAAACATAGACAGCGACCCACGCGTTCGGGCCGAACTCCGCGCGGGTCGGGATCTCGATTTTTGTCGCGTTGCCGGGGAGCCGGATCGTGCGGGAATCCAAGATGTGATCGGTCTCGACCGTGACCCACGCGATCCCGCCCGAGGGCGAGATCACATCGAACGAGGCGCTCTCGCCGAGCACGACCGGCACCTTCGGCGAGGTGACCACCAGGGCCTCGTCGCTGCGCACCGGAAATTCCGAATCGCCAGGGCCGGTGACGTCCGCCCGCGCGCTGACCCGGATCCCTCCCGCCACCGGGCCGGCCACGAGGACGTAGCGGCCGGGTTCCTTCGCGGGAAAATCCACCGTGCCATTCGCCGGGACATCCTTGGCGGCGAGCCGGATGAAGTCGTCGAAATTCCGGTAGCGATAAACGAACGGCGCGACCAGTTCCTTCACGGATTTCGTTTTGACGAGGTAGAGGACGGCCGGGACATTCGCGGGGACCGGACGGCCGGCGATGCGCGGGACGGCGCGCAGCTCGAAGCGGACGAGCCCCGCCGGGCAGCCGGCCACTTCTTTCACGGCGAGCGTGATGTCGTTCATCGTGATTTTTTCGTTCGCTCCGCCGGAGATCGTCTGTCCATCCGGGCCGGTGACATCGACCTGCCAGAGGACGTTTGCCTCCGCGCGGTTGCCGGGATCCGGGAAGGGAGGCGGGCAGGTGATCGTGGCCTGCCCGTTGCCATCCAGCGCGGTCTCGCCCTCGGCCACCGCATCGAAGACCGGCGGCTTGATGGATTGCGAGCAGAGATCGATCGGGCAAAACGCATCCTCGCCAAAATAAAATCCATCGCCCGTCCAGGTCGCCTTCCACTTGACCCGGCTGCCGGCATTTGGTGCGCCGTGAAAATACCGCGAGGCGACGCGGACGACCGACTCCGCCGGCTTCGGGGATTTCTCCGGTTCACAGGCGACAGAGAACGGGGGGTTCCGGAACTCCTCGATTTTGAACTCCGCCGGGCTGCCGGCGTCGGCCGCGCCGAGTTTGGCGCACACGCGGAATTCCCCGACATCGCCAGCTTCGGGCACCGTCCAGGCGGCATCCCATCCGCCCGAGGCATTGACGCGCACCGTGCCGGAGGCGAGCACGTCGTTCTGCCAGGATTTTGTGATCTGCCATGCCACCGTCCGTGTGTCCGGGACCGTGAGCCTGCCGTCTCGTTTCACGCGCACGAAGCCTTTGATTTTGAGATCCTGGCCCGGGCGGTAGAGCGGTCGGTCGGTGAGGATTTTTCCGAGCACCGAGGGTTTCGGGGAGAAGGAGCTTGAGCCCGAGGAGAACTGTCCGTCCGGCGCGGCCGGCCAGAGTGTGGAGGAGCCGTTGAGGAGGGTTTGGAAGAACGAGGCGGCGGTCGAGACGGTGCGCGGGAAGCGCACGAGCCCGTTGGCATCGGTATCCGCCGAGGCGACTTCGAGAAGCTCTTTGGTGAGGAGTTGGAGGCGCACGCCGGCGACCGGTTCGCCGGTTCCCATGCCCGCGACCCGGATCGTCAGATCCTCCGGGCCGAGCTTCTGCGTGAGGGCGAGCTCGCCAAACCAGATCAGCGAACGGTTGGCGATGCGCGAACCGTCCCCGGCCGCCGCCGTCGCCTCGATCAAATACGGCCCGCCCAATTTTTCCTTCCACTCGATTTTGCGAAGCTCCTCCCTGTCGCCGGTGACCGAGCCGAACTCTCCGCTTCCGACGACCTCGAGGCCGAGTGAGTCGATGAGCAGAGGATCCCCGGATTTCGCTTCGCGGCTCAGCGCGTCCTGCACGGCGGACAGCTTGGCGTTCGGGATTTTTGCGAGCCGCCATGTGAGCGCGCCGGTATTGCACTGGATCAGCGCGAACCGCAGGCCGAGAGCCGCGCGCTGACGGAATTCTCCGGGAGGAAAAAGGATCGTCGGCGGCTTCCGGGGAAATGTCGCCCCCCAGCGCGAATCGGCCGCCAGTGGGAAGCCGCGGTCGCCGGTCACCTTGTCGGAAATCGTCACCTTGTAGCGGATCGACGTGTCGAATTTTCCATCCACAAAAATCCGGTTGTCATCTTTGCGCAGAGCGATGTCCTTGACCGGCGGATCGAGTGTCACGGCGTTCGCGGGCAGCGGGCCGTCGGCGAGGGAGTTTTGGAATTTGATTTCGATGTGCGGATTGCCGGTCGCCCAGTTTCGTGCCGCGACGAAATCCACCGCCAGCGGCCGGGTGGTTCCCAGCGGGAAGACCCGTGGATATTCGAGCGTGCGTCCCGCGTAGGCATCGCCCACGTTTTCAACGACCAGATCGTAATAGGCGCCGACCGGGAGCGGATCGCGCGGCGTCGCCCGGATCGTCACCGGCGTCGGCACCGGCTTCGTGTCCTCCGCATCCGCCCGGACCGAGATCTCCGCGGGAAATCTTTTTCTTGTCGCACGATCCTGGAACCACAGCCCGGCGGCGGCATCGCCCAGGCGGACCGGATAGTTGAACTCGAGCGGGACGACCGGTCGGGAATTGAGTTGGTCGCGCTCGTCATACCAGCTCGAAACCTTCATCGGCGGGGCGGCCAGCTCGACGCCCCATGTCCCGATCGGAAGCGCGCTGCCGTCGAGCGCCTTGAGTCCCTCGCGGAGCCGCAGCCGGTAGGTCTGGCCAGGAATCCGCAGTCCTTTCACAAACCAGTCACCGCTGGCGGGCGACCGCCAATAAAATTTGTCGCCGAGCGGCGGCCAAGCGATGACCGGGGACTCCGCGC
>Ga0194039_1000123_pt1 | contig 49522 bp, 52 predicted proteins | sample JunL228m_MetaG_FD_148679 | JGI IMG/M metagenome (GOLD analysis project Ga0194039, IMG submission 148679) | Anoxic zone freshwater microbial communities from boreal shield lake in IISD Experimental Lakes Area, Ontario, Canada - Jun2016-L227-8m | ecosystem: Environmental > Aquatic > Freshwater >...
TCCCCAGACGAACAGCCAGCAGAAAATGATCGTGTTCATCACGGCGTAGCTCGAAAGCATCGGCCTCGCGGCGAGGAGAACCAGGCTCAGAGCCGCAAGCGCGACGACGTTCAGCGGGATCAGGTGGAAGGCCCTCCGATCGCCCTGGCCGCCAGGGCTCGCCGCGTTCAGCGCCGTGAACACCCAGGTGCCAAGGACAAACATCGACCCTCCGGGCGGGTGCAGCCAGTTGTTGAGGACGAGCGCCGCCACGAGCGCGAGGCCGGATTTCACACCGTTCTTGATCCAGAATGGCGGAGGCCACGGCGGCGCAACCGGCACCGGTGACTTCTCAATGACGTCATCCGCCGAGGCGTCGAGAATCTCGTGAGCCCGCACGACCTGCGCGCGGATTTCATCCAGCCCGAGAACGTGAAGGCCGAGCACCATCGCATGCCGGGCCGGAATCGCCCGCACCAGATCGCCCGCACGCATCGTCAGAAACGCGCTCTCCAGCACCCCGAACGCCGCGTCCATCGCCACGCGCACATGCGCCCGCGAAACCTTGCACGAGGCGGGGTCTTCCAGATCGGCCAGCGCGGCGGCAATCTCTGCATAGACCGCATCGATCTCCGCTCCCGCATGCCGGCGGTAGAGGGAGTCGGCCGGGATTTTCTCGCGCAGCGACCCGATCGCGTAGGCAATCTTGCCAAGGCATCCGGTCAGCTCGTAATAGACGTTCAGCTTGCGCCGGAAATACAGGCTCTCCCGCGATCCAAATTCCAGAAGCGTCCGCAGCCCGGTGATCCGCGCCGGGAAATCCTGCGCGCGGAGCTCACCCTCCGCCTCCCGCCCGTCGCTCCGGATCCCGGGCGCATCCAGAAAACACCCCCGCAGATCGCCGAACAAAGCCCGCACGTTTTCCAAAAATTCGACGCGCGCATACCGCGGCCAAATCACGCTCTGCACGACCATCACCACGACGATCCCCACGAAAATCTCCTCGATCCGCGACAGCATGAACGTCCACGAGGTCGCCGGATCGCCCATCCCGTTGCTCGCCACGACCAGCGTCGTCATCCCGCAAAGCAGAAACGCATACGGATACCGGCTCTGCCCGAACAGCGCCGTGCAGCCGCCGACAATCAGCCCGACCAAACCAAGAAAAATCAACGGATCCTGCTCGAACGCCCCGGTGATCACATACCCGGCGACCCCGCCGACGAACGTCCCGATCAGCCGGAAAATCGATTTCTCGGAAATCGCGCCGACATACTGCGCGACCATCAGCACGAAGACCGTGAACAGCGCCCAGCCCGGATTGTCGAGCCGGATCACCAGAGAAATATAAACCGCCAGCACGCCGGCCAGCCCGAACTTCAGCCCATACCGGACGGCCGGATCCCGAAGAATATTCCCCGGCATAGAAAGTCAGTAAGGCGAATCGGGGCGGCGGTTTTTTTCGCGGGGAGATTCGCCGGTTTCGCCGGGTGGCGATGGCACGGAATTCAAGGCGCGATCCGGCTTCCCGGGCGCTTGGTGGAGGTTCTGGAGAAGCTCCGTGGATTTTGCTTTCAGGTTTCCGCCCTGTCCGAGAAGCCAGGCGACCCCGATCATTCCTGCGATGGCGACGGCAAAGACGAGGTATCCGGTCGCCATGTGAAACCAGCTCGGTTCGGTGAGGGCATTTTTTCCGATGGCGAACTCGGTGCCGAAGGCGATCGTGGCAAGCGTGAGGGCAAGGATCCGGGCAAGGTTGCCGGCGATGGCAAGGGGGATCGCACAAAGAAACAGGATCCATTTTCCCCACCAGGACTTCAGGGTGAAATGCGCGTAGAGGGCGGAAACCATGAGCAGGGCGAACAGCGAGCGGATCCCCGAACAAGGGTCGGCAACATCCACGGAAAACTTTTTGCCGGCCGGTAGCCCGAGCAGCGGATCCGGCGCGGAGAGGATTCCGGTTCCCTGCCGGATCACATCAATACCGAGAAATTCCAGCACCGCCGCGCTGGCGTTCGACATGATCACGCGCAGGGGAAAGGCGACCATCGTATCGAGCCCCGGAATCGGAATGGCGAAGATGAAGAAACCGATGGGAAACGAGAGCATCAGCAGCATGCGCCAGCCCAGAAAAAACCAGACCAGCCCGACCACGACACCCATCAGGCTCACCAAACCGATGCTGGTGACATCCGCCTGGCTGCCGGCCCAAAAAAGAAAAAGCCCGCCGGCGAGAACCAGCAGGCCGGGGAGGCTGGCACCGGACAGGGGGACTTCCGAAAGCTCCCCGCGGCTCTGGTAGATGAGATAGGCGATAATCGGGAGGACAAAGAACCCGTGCTGCATCTCCGGGTTCGTGGTCCAATTGATCCAGAGAAACTCGGCGATGGAAAATGTGCTCGCTCCCACGCCGAAGCTGTATGGGAGCGAAAGAAGCAGACCGAGCAGGGCGACGGCTGTCGCGCCGGCCGCAAAGAGCGGAAGCCTTCCGTTGCGGAAGGTCAGGGGCTTGGAAAATTTCTCTTCGCTCACTTCAGGGGGCATCCTTTTTGTTCAGCATGATTTTCGGCGCGAGCTCGCCGACGAAGCCCTTCAGCAGGCTCTCGGTTTCCGGGAGATCCAGTCCTTGTGGGGCAAGTCCCTTGAGAACGGGGGCGCTCGCGATCACGTAGGCCCAGCGATGATTTTTCCTGTGCACCACCCGGTCCCAGCTCGTGAGAAAAAGCCGCATCACATGGCTCGGCGTCGTCACCCGATCCCCCACAAACCAATACAAAAACACCGAGTTCAAGGTCCGGATATCGCCCGCGCGCACCTCGATCGGGCGCGACAGGACGAGCTGCATCACCTCCAGGCTCTGCCCGTTGGCGAGCGGCACACGCACCACGCCCCGCGAGATAATCGTCCAGCCCTGCGCGGGCAGGCAAACCTCCGGACGGTGGATGCTCCGCTTTTCCGCCCCCGCCAGAACGATCTGCACGTTGACCGGGACGTCGTCCGCATTTTTGTAGAGCATCTTGGAGAACTCCGTGTCCGCCGGCAGCACGACCTTCTCGGCGTCGGAGACAGCTTGCGTCGTGCCCCGGAAGGTGCCGATCAACGCCGGAAGTTCCATCGAGATCCCGGCCCCGCCGTGCTGGTTGACGGATTGCATGCCGAAAAATCCAAACGCCGTGAGCCCGCCGAGCACGAGCACACACGCGATTTTCCACCAGAGCACGGCCCTGCCGGCTTCCGGAGTGTTGGCAGGAATGGATGGGGATGACATAAAAACGGAATCGCTAACGGAAAGCTTCCCCGCCGCGAAGTCAAGACGGCGATTTCGGGTTTACTGCGCGGGCGGCCCGGCGGTTTTTTTCACCGGGTGCAACGTCCACGCGCCGGCGGCCAGTGCGTCGTCAGCGGAAAACGACAAATTCTCGGTCAGGTTGACGACAAACCGATCCTGCTCGGGGAGCCCCAAAACCCGGAACCCGAGCTCGTGTGCCGAGGTGGGCAGATCGATCTCCAAATACCAGGACGCCAGGGAATCCGAACCGCTCACAGCCTCCCACGCCTCGCGCTTCCAGAAGTGCCCGGTTCCCATCATGCTCAGGATCTCCGGCCGCCGCAGCGAGGCCGGCGGGCTTCCGGGCCAGTGCGGATGGATGGTCGAATCGATCCTCCTGAGCTTGTGGCAAAGCACGTCGGCATCCCGCGCGACCAAAGCCTTCAGATAATTGGCGGCGGGATCGCGCGCCAGCGGGATGTGGTCGTATTCCACAAAAAGGATGTGGGTGAACACCGAGGATTTTAACCTCTCGCAGACCTCCGAAAAGATCGCCCGGTAGCTCTGCGCCTCGCGCTGGTGGTCGCTCGTCCGCAGTCTCGGATCGGAAACAAAAAAAATGTTGGCTGCGGAAACGCCCTCGAAGCCCGCGCGGCTCCCCCCGTAGGCAAGCAGGATGTCCTCTTCGGGGATCCCGTGCCGGATCCACTGCCGGATCGTCGCGGAAACCTCATCGGGCATCCGATGATCCAATATCACGAGCATCACCCGCGAGGGCATGCCGGCATACGGGCTGCTTTTCAGCAACGAGATCGCGGGCTCGGCGCGCGGGAAATCCGGTTCGGCGTGGCGGGTGAACCCGATTTCCTGCTTCCAGTAGGTGATCCGCGCCTGCGGCACAATCACCGGCGCAACCGTCTCATCCACACCAATCAGGAGAATCTTCCCTCTCCACGGCAGCAGCAGCCCCCGCCCAAGCGAAGCACCGGTCCGGCAATCGCGGATCTCGCCCCCCAACAGGCGCGCAACACTCAAGACGAGCGAACGCAATAATTTCAACGGACCGTTCAACATGAAAATAGAAAAAATATTTTTCCGGAGCCGTCCCTTGCGAAACGCATCGCGTGTTCCGCCAAGGAAATTTCCGATCCGGAGATCATGCCTTCCTCTCCCCTCCTTGGGCGAGGAGATACCACAAAAAAAGCGTGTTCCATTTGAGATACCGTCCGCCAAGCCGTCCCGGCTCGCTCGCCATCCGGTAAAGCCAGGTGAGGCCGCGCTTCTGCATCCACATCGGCGCGTCGCCCTTCATGCCGGCATTGACGTCGAACGCAAACCCGACCGCGAGAAGCACGCCGCGGCTGAGCAGCGGCTTGATGCGGGCGATCCACGCATATTGCTTGGGAGTTCCGAGACCGACCCAGATAAAATCCGGCTGGAGCGCGAGGATTTCCGCAAGGACCCGCTCGTCGTCGTCGAGGATCCCGTCGGCGGAACACTTCCCGTGGAATCCGCCGCCAAATCTCAGCGACGGGTTCAGCTCCCGCATGCGCTCGCGGAATTTGTCGCCGCACTCCGCGGAGCCGCCGACAAGGTAGTGCGTGGCGTCCGCCGGACAGGAACCCAGAAACCGCCGGGTGAACGTCGGCCCATACACGCGGTCATCCAACCCGGCGCCACGAAAATTCAGCGCCCACACCAGCGGCATCCCGTCGGGAACGCAAAGATCCATGCAGCCGGACAACTCCCTGAACTCCGGCTCATGCCGCCGCATGGTCACAATCTGCGTGTTCGAAAAATCCACCGCGAACGCGCCCGCCTGCCGGGCCCGATCCAAAAGGAAATGCGAAAGCCCCTCGTAGTTTGTCAGGGCCAGCGGAGTGCCGATGACCGGGATCGTTCGGAGCTCGGATTCCGGGCCGCTCCCGCTCATCCCGCAAACAGTTTTTCTCCGCAGACCCGGCGTCTCTGCGTGAAGAAGCCCCGGGCTCCCGTGCTCATCGCCCTCATCGCCGGCAAGGGCTCGCTCCATATTCTCGCGGAACCTCTCGACGGTGAAGTTCTCCTCGAAGCGCCGCCGCCCTGCCGCGCCCATGGTTTCCCGAAGCACCCGGTCATTGAGGAGTTGCTCCAAGCGGTCGGCCACCGCAACGGGATCATGGGTGGGAACCAGAAAACCCGTCGTGCCGTCAGCGACAACATCCGGGATTCCGCGCCAGTGCGTTGACACGACCGGCAGGCTGAACATCATCGCCTCCACAAGCACCAGCCCGAATGTCTCCGAGGAATAATGGCTCGGGAAGCAGAAGATATCCGCCCCGCCATACATCGCCCATTTCGCATCGCCTTCGAGCGGTCCGCTCCACGAAATCCTGTCGTCCAAATCCCGCGACGCCGCAAGCGCCCGGAGATCCCGCTCCTCGGCGGCGGACAGAAACGGCCCAGCAACCACCCCGCGAAAGGCAAGCTTTCTGGAAACCAAAATGCTCAGGGCCTCCAGAAAAACGCCGGCACCTTTTTCCCGCGACACCGCCGCAAGGAAAAGGATCGTCGGAACTCCTCCCTCGTTCCGCATCGCACGCTTCCCATCCCGCACGACATCCGGAATCCCGTTCGGAACAACGGCGATCTCCCTGCTTCCGAAATGCCTGGCGTCCGCGGTTCCATGCCGGGTCAGGCAGATGCAAAGATCCGGATTCGAGTAGGCCAGCCGGTAAAGAAGCTTCAGAGGAAAGCGCAGCCGGGGATAAAGCTCGGAAATGCCATTGGCATGAAAGTGAAACACCGTGCGCCGAAACATCCAGCGGGTTGATATCAGGATGGCACAATCTCTCAGAAATGGAACCATGTTCGGACTCGCGGGCGGATAGTAAAGAGTCGGCGCCCGGAAACGAATACGGATCCAAATCACCCGCGCGGTGACGGAAAAAAGATGGGCGATCTTCGACCACTGGAACTCGGCAACTTCCTCGATTTTCTCAGAAAATGCCATGCGAACATGCAACAACCGCACCCGGCGATAGGAACCGTCCAGCAGCAATCGGTTCATGGCGGACTGACCATGAATAGGAGGGGGCGTTTGAGCCACGGCACAGATGCTAACAATAGGAGGCATTAGGAAACCCGTGCTGTAGAAGAAAATTCGGACGATGCTGCGTCCAGAACTGTCAGCATAATCTTTTTGTCACCCGAGCCAAGGCAGAGCAGGCTGGCAAAGGTCGTTTGGCGGCGGTTTGTGGCCAGCGTGAGAGAAACCGCAAATGGTTCGACGCTCGCTTTTGAAAAATATTGCACGTATTTCCGCGTGGCACTCCCTTCATCTGTGTCCGCCATCATGAGCGAACTCCATTTTTCACTGCCAAACTGACAATCCATGTCCCCGAAGAGTTCTCTCCCCGGTTTGTTGGCAAATGATATCAAACCCGTCGCATCGGAGATGAAAAGCGGAACAGGAATGTTTTCCAGCACCTGCACGGTTCGCTCTTCGGCTAAACGTGCCTTGCGCCGAAAAACCCCGAAAAAAAATGCGGCGCCGCAAGCAAGAAAAAAACTGGCCATCCGCACCATCACATAACCGCCGCCCAACCCGGATCCCGGCATGGCATTCATGTGCGCGACAAAGGAAATATACACACTGATGGAAAAAATGCCTCCCGCCAAAACCACGTTGAACGGACTGGAGTAAAACGCAATGCCAAGAAGAAAAACAACATACAAAAACGGCGCGATCGCCATCCCGGGCACAAACCGTTCCAGCCATTGTGCGAATAGAGAAAAAATCAATGGAAATAAAATGCCCGCGAGCAAATAACTTTTCAAAAAGAATGCCGTCCCCGTCGTCTGCTCATGCAATGCGTGCTCCTGCTCGGCCTGAGGCCATGTGAACGGAATGCTCGGCACAGCGGTTGCAACTCGCACTCCGGAACTGGATTGAGTGAACAAGGCTGTTTGTATGGATTTATATCCATAGGCTCCGGCAAAAAACTTCCTCAGCCGGTGCAGAAAAATAATCGGCATGCGGAAGGATCGCTCAAAAGCCGATAGCTTCTTCCGCCACAACATCGCCTCCGTGAATGCCAGCGCGGATTGCCCAAGGTTCGAAGTCGTGATGGTAAATGCGGAAAGGGGTTCCGACATCACTCCCATCTTCACCCGCGCCACCAGCATGTCCACAACCCATAGGGCATCAGCAATGGCCTTGCAGGAGGCATCCAGCACAAAGCCGCGATCAAAAACCCTTCGCCTCACAAACGTGGCGCATGACAACGTGTTCAAATGCGCCAGCATGATATGCCGCCTGTGCGGAAGAATAGCTCTTCGGTATGAAAGAATGTTTCCGCCCTCATCCAAAAGCAGGGCGTCTCCAAAAAGCACATCCTTTTCGGGCTGGCCATCAAAAAAACGGGCCGCTTTTTCAAGTGTGCCCGGAAGATACTGCTCATCACTGTTCAGCCACGCGATGATCTGCCCGCTCGCTCGCCAGACACCCCGGTTGATCGCATCATACATGCCAGTATCGCGTTCGCTGAAAATGACAATCCGATAGGTGGGCAGGGATTCTGGATTTTGGATTTTGGATTTTGGATGCTCCGAGGATCCGGACAATTCCGCATTCCGCATTCCGCATGCCCCATATTCCCCTCGAAAAACCAGCTTCCCGTCGCGGTAAAAGTCGCCTCCAACCTCGCGTGCAAAGTCATCGATCCCCGGAGTTCCCGCATCCTGGATAATGTGCTCGACCGCCAAGGTCGGGATTTTGGATTTTGAATTTTGGATTTCAGATTCCGCATTCCGCATTCCGCATTCCACATTTCGCATTTCGTTTGAGGCAACGTCAACCTGATCCCGGACGCTTGCCACGCACAGCCGCAGCCAGTCGAGCTGGTTGTAACACGGAGTAACAATCGAAAAGGTATCCGGTGAACCCTGCGGGCCCGGTTCGGCCATGCTCGCGCCTTGTTGATCCCAACCCGGGAACTCCGCGTCAAAATTGCGGATGAGCGCCCGGATGCTTTGGTAGCGATCGGCTTGTTGGCGGCTTTCGATTCGGCTGAGACAGGCGGCAAACAAAGGCACTTCGAACCCCGCGATGCCGGTAGCCGCAGCGTATCGTTGGAACTCCGGAGCGAGGATCAGCTCCCGAATTCGCGAAAATGTTTCCCGGGCGCTTTCACGAAAAACAAGAACGGAAGTCTGAACATAATAATGATACCAGTCCCACCCGGGAATCCCCTCCATGCTCCCGTTTTCCCAATCCAGCGCGCTCCATTTGTTCTGCGGGTCGACCTTGATATTCCATGGCACCAGATCTCCGTGGGATACGACTGGCACCACATGCGCATCTGCCAAACATCTGCCCGCCCTCCTGAAGAGCGGGTTTTGGACGGCTTCCATTTCCTTCCATTCGGGAAAATCCTTCACCGGGCGACGCGAAGCGCCCCTGATCAAGCTGTCCATCAGCACAGAAAGCTTCGCGGCATCAAACCCTCTGGCCGCATGTCCGGCGAGATGCTCGGAAGCAAATGCCGCCACATGTCCGTCGTCGAGCTTGTTCAGAACCTTTGGAATCCCGCTGACATGCAGCGCGGCACTTTCAAGAAACACGATCTCTTTAAGTATCAATTCCCGGGCACGGGAGGAAAATCCGGCTTTCACCACAATCTCCGGCACACGCTTTCCGCGCAAAAGGGTGAAAATAAATCGCCGCCCGCGAGTCCTGGGATTCCCGCAAAGTACGCTGAAAGCGGGGATCCCACGCTCTCCCGAACAGGAAATAAGAAAATCTCCAAAAGAACTGCGCGCCGGAATGGACGCCCAAATGCGCGGAAGCCCCCACCCCAAACCGCTCGCAATCGCACCCCTGACTGTTATGCGAAAAATCCTGGCAGCAAAACTTTGCGCCGGGTAGGACTCCAGCGCCTGCAATGCGGATTCCTTATTGCGGTCGAAGTAAAGGAACGGAATGCCCTGCCGCCGCAAATACACAAACTCGCGCCTCTCCCCGACGGGCTTCTCTACAAACAAACTGATCCAGGGAATTTTCATCGGGCGTGGCCACCAGAAGAAGCACCGTTGAATACGCGTGAGATTGCACATCCAAGAATCGTCTCAAAAACACGGAAATGATTTTCTGCGTTTTCTTGGTTCTCCACCATTGCAGTCGCAATGGCGGCGAAATTTCCTTTCAGGGTGAACATTATCAGTATTTGCGACGGTTGAGACAAAATGTTTTTTTTCGGACACGCCGCAAAACACGCTGCATCATTGCGCCAAAAACTGATAGAAGAACAGATCGAACAACTACTTCGAGTGGTTGTGAAGCATCAATGATCTCTGCACGATCCAATGCAAGGTTTAGTGCGCGATATTGCCCGATCTGACGCTCCGTTTCGGAAAAACTCACCTCACGCTTTCTGCCTTGGAATATCCCGGCATTACCGTCGAGCATTAAAACTAGATCAGGCGTCGGCACAAGATGAAAACATGCGCGAACCCACTTCATGGAACCGCCATATCTATAGCGCTTCGGATCAACCAACAAGTCGTAAAAGTATCGATCAAACACTACCAGCCGCGACCGTAAAAGAAACGGAAGGATTTTAACCATGTAGCCGACAATATAATCAAACAGCCAGTAGCATAGTTTTACAGTTGACATGAAAAACCTCCGGTTTTCGGATGCATGCGGGTCAATGACTGTCACGTCACTCACAGGACAACCCAATTGCGGGCGGAGGTGAAAGCAGAGAATATCCGGGAAAAAAGGAGCCAGCTCTCGCGTTGCCCCGGCAATGACACTGCTCTTACCGCTGCCGTCAGGTCCCATGAGCGCCATGAAAAAGCCGTGAGGCTGGCACACGGATCGAATCCGGCAGCGCAGTTTTCCAACCATTGCCCTGGCAGACCAATCCAGTTTCTTAAAAAGAACTCGCTTCATGTGCGCAATGGAGACTTGGATCCCGCCCCAGCAGTTGGTTTCGGCGGCCGTCTTTATCAGTGCCCTCTCCCGTTCAGGAAACATCCCGCATGTTTGTGCAAAACAGGCTTCGGGACTTTTAGCCCACTCTTCGCTTAAATGCGCACCTTGCGCTTCAGACAACGCCTCCTTCGCGATTTTTTTAACAAGATAATATTGAAACTCCTGCTCCGGGCTGGGGACAAAGAAATCTCTCGCTCCGCCGTCATCGCCACGCGCCCGCTCCCGACGAAATGGGAATGACGAACTTGCTGACAATCTGCGCCCGTTCCTGAAATAATCGCCGCAGATATCAGGCCGAAACCAACAGAGCATTCCCTGCATATCATACCATGCGATCGTATATAAATACGCTTCCGGTTCGTCCCTCCTGCGCTCGATCAGAAACACACGGTTCTGCTCGCAAAACTCAATCAGCAAACGATCAACGTTCGCAAGACTGTTCGAATCAAAAGTAAAATCAACGTCGCTCATAATCCGCGCGGGATAGGCGCGGGCATCCCCAAGAACGCAATAGCCAACACCTGCTTTTTCCAGAAATGCTATAAATTTCGCAAAAATCGAATTCACAAAGCTCAAATGATTTTTGATTCCATTCCAATTGGTCGGGTCAAAATGAAGTCGGATGCAGCGCACAGAATCAGAAAATTCCCCCGTTGGAAATACTTCTTGACGCGCCCACTCCTCTTCGCTCGACTTTTAAAAGTTCTTTCCGGTTCAAACTGCTGCATTTCACTATGCGGGGGCAATTCAAAATCATCATACCTGTATGCAACTCCTGCTGCACGCTGTTCAAGCTTCTTGAGCACCTCAGACAGGATCCGTCTGTTGCCCTTGAGGATGTGATTGTCGTCGATGACGCTTCCACGGACGGCACGGCGTCCGCTCTTGCACGACATTTTCCCGAAGTTGTCCGTCTGAATGGCACCGGCTCGCTTTACTGGTGTGGGGGAATTCGCATGGGCATGGACTTCGCCTTGACCACAAACGCGCCATTTATCTTTTGGCTGAATCACGACTGCCTTCCTGACCCCGGCTCGTTTTCCAAACTGCTTGAAGTACTTGAAGATCCCGCAGTCGGCTGCGTTTCCGGCTTTTGCCGACTTGCCGGAGATTACCCCCACAATCCGGGGTTCAAGAGCTTTCGCCCGATCCATCTGCCCAAGGGTGCCAAGCTCGTTGAGGCGGACGGACTCAATGGTAATTTTGTTGGGTTCCGCACCGACGCCGTCCGGAAAATCGGTCTCCCGGACGCCATCAATTTTCCACACCACGGCGACACCCCATACACCCTCCGCTTCAGCCGCGCCGGCTGGCGAACGCTGATCCTTACAGAAGCCCGCGCCAATCTGGATCACGAACTCCATCGGCTTCTTCCAACATTTTGGCGTGTTGCCTTGAGCAAACAAACCCTCGGTCTCTGGTTCCAATGGCATTTCACCTCGATTAAATCGCTGTGGCATTGGAAATACCGTTGGAAGCGGATGTTTTGGTTTCGTGGAACTCTGGCCGTTGTCGCGTATCCCATCAGTCAAGCTATAACTGCTGGATCGATCATTGCTGGAGTCATCGCAAGATCATTGGTCAATAAAGAAAAACTTCTGCTTTGGTTTCTTCGTGGTCGGGATGAGTCATATCCCAGCGACGTTCTGCGCAAAGAACTCGGTTTGCAGAAATGAGCTGCAAAATAAATTTATTTACAGCGACTAAGGGCCGTCATCGCCCCGGATGATCGTGACTTCCGGCCACACTTCGCGCGCGGCATCAGCCGTGCCATCTAGGCGCAGCCGTCGCCAACTAATCGCTTGGAAAGCTCAGGGCATTGGTCCGGCAGAGGGCCGCGAGCCGATCCATGGCCTCGGGAGTGTCCTTCAATTCGAGAAGAGGTGCGAGTTCGCGGCGCACCAGGGTGAGGTCGAGCTTTTCTCCCTGTCTTTGGAGAATACCTTCGATATCGATCCAGTCGCGGCTGCGGCCAGCGAAAGTCTTGTGAACCAAAAGGTCCTCGGCGCAGCAGGTGCGAAGTTTTTTTGTCCCCGATATTTTCCAAAGCGAGCTTCTCATGACCGAGCGATTTTCGAAATCCATCGCTCCCAGCGCGACATCCACATGGGTGCCTTTCGTGTTTTTCAGCAGAAGCACCCGGTTTTTGAGTGCAAATTCCCTGGCGTCGGCGCGCCGGGGAGCGAAATGCGAGCCGAGCAGCAGGTCGGTGACAAATTCGTCCCGCACCCAGTCGGTCAGCACGGTGGCATCCGCATCCACGGTCAATCGAACCTCGCCCCACCGCTGGACGGCAAGCCCGCCGATAATGCAGAACCTCTGCCCGTGAAGTTCGAGGAATTCCTGCAGTTCGACCGCCGCCTCAATGGCCGGATGCATATTCCGCAGACCTCATGAAGAATTTCTGCTGTTCGACAAGACCGGATGACTGCAGGCGTTCCGGTGAAATCCAATAAGCGCACTCAGGGATGGCGCACCTGTTGAAAAGATCCGCGGAGTTCTGTTCGCTCAGCCCGCGCAGTTCCTGGGCTCGTATCTTTTCGAGTTCGATGGCCGCCGACCGCCATTGGCTCATCCAGGTTTTTTTTTCGTCGTCTCTCATGGATGCAGCATATTCTCGCAGGGAGCCAATCTTCCAGACAAACTTCATCGGCTGGCGGGATCGTGCATGACGGGAATGTTGCATGATTCAAATGAGCATGATACAAAACAGCATGATAAATCCGTTTGTCTTTGGCAGAGTGGTGACCGGGGAGAATTTTTGCCCGCGTCGGGAAGCAGAAGCGACATTGAGATCGCACATGGCGTCGGGGCGCAACACGCGGAGGGCACGCTCCCCAATCGCGGGGTTTTCTTGAGGAATCCGGAGTGCGACTCCCGGCTTCCGTCAAACGGGCGCTTCAACGGCTCTGCACGCTGGAAATCCTCTACGACGACCGGGGAATCTATCGGTTTTTTGACCCGTTCTTCCGCACCTGGCTACAGACATCGTGACGTGGAAAAAAACTCCATCAGAATTCACAGGTTCTGCCATGGCAGGGCGGTGACGCCAGGGCACAGGAGTTGCGGTCGTGCACAGCGGCAAATGACAAACCCCTCACCCGTTCGCGAGTGGTCGGCAAGGAAAGCTGCAACATGCCTCGCATCGCTGCGCGAGGGGCGATCCGTCCATTTCACCTCGATGGGAAACAGCTTTCCGTTCATTTCGACAAGATAGTCAATCTCCCGGCCATCTTTGCTCCTGACATGGTGGAGAGTTCCTCCCAGGTATTGCAGGCGTTTCCAGAGTTCGATCCCCACCCACTGCTCGAATATGGGGCCGGGATTTGCCATGACAGTCTCAGGCCCGGGCCGCAACCCGGCGGCCGCATGGCGCACACCCGTATCAAAAATCAAAAACTTGGGGTTGGACACCAGACTTTTCCTGGGGCTTCCAGACCACCCCGGCACACGGATGCCGATAAACATGTCCTCCAGCAACTGGTAGTGGGACTTGACCGTTGGCAGGCTGATTCCCGCTTGTCGGGAAATGGCCGCATAGTTCAGCTCCCCGCCGGACTCCGCCGCCGCCAGACGTAGAAAATTGACAAAAGCCCCCCAGTCTTTGACCAGTCCCTCGCGGCGAATTTCCTCTTCCAGATAGATCGTGGCATAGGATTGCAGGATGTCGGCCCGATCCTCCTCCGGCAGCGTGACAACGCCGGGCAGTTCCCCGTATGAAAGCCTCTCGATCAAATCCGCCGCCGGGAACCTGTTTTTTCCGGCCGCTTGCAGGACGACGGGAGAAAGACACTCCGCGCCGGGTTTCGCCGGTCTCTCGGCAAGGACGAGCGGCATGAGCCGGTGGAGGAGGGCACGACCAGTCAGCAGATTTGCGCCCGTGAGACGCAGTTTCCTCGCGGAACTGCCAAGCATAACGAACCGCCACCGCGTCTTCTCCCGATCGTAGAGATGCTGCACGGCATCGAAAATTGAGGGAACATTTTGAGCCTCGTCCACCACCACAAAATGAGCTCCGGGCCTTTTTTTCAGGGCCTCGCATTCCCTGACGAACGCCCCCGGGTCGGCAAGCAGCCTGGTCCGCTCCGTCGGGTTCGAAAAGTCGTACGCCAGGGAGGGTGACGGAACCAGCGCGCGAACCAGCGACGATTTGCCCGTCTGTCTGGCACCGAACAAAATATGAACAAACGGCTTCGCCAGCTTTTTTTTCAGGGCAGCAGAAATATACCTATCAAACATGGGTTTATTTATATCGTCTTTTTATAAGACGCATTGTCAAGACGTCAATACCCCGCTGCTGGATATTCGGGAAGAAGAAAAACCAGTTGCACCACGAAGAAACGAAGTTCACGAAGGGAAGATTTTGGTGTCCTTGGGATTGCGCGCATGATTCCCCCTCCAAGCCGTTCACCCGCCGGGTGAGACGGGAATTTCTCGGAAGCCTCATTTTTCCGTCTTCGTTCTTCGTGGTGAATCCTACTGCCGGATTTAGGATGAGTGGTTCAAACAATTCGACCCGCCACCCGCCGCAGGCGGCATGACCATTGCTGCAGTCACTCATCTGGCCATTCCCAGTGCAACGGCAGCGGAAAATACCTCATAGACCAGTGCGCGATGCTCGGCAAAGACACAAGCGATGACCGGCTTTCCGTCCCGTACCTTGCGGACAAAAATCACACGATAGGAACCGGATCGCATGCGGTGATAGCCCGTGAGTTTGCCTTCCAAAGATTTGATGTCACCCTCTTCCCGCTCCAGACCGCGCAAGGCCAGGCGAAGCTTTTTACGCGGCTCGGGGGCCAGTTGGCCGAAGAAATCCACCACCTGCGCGGCAAGGTTTACCGCGGTCATGTCCCGAGGGCGGCGAGGGGGGAAAACTTTGTCCGACCCTTTTCGTAGTCGCGGATCGCGCGCATCGCCTTGGGATTCGCAAGAATTTCCATGGTCTCGATGATTGCCTCCATGCGGTCGGGTGACAGAAGGTAGCCCACCACTTCATCTCTTCGAGTAATGGTAATCGGCCGTTCATGGGCTGCCCGGACCACCGCGGGAAAATTGGCCTGCGCCTCCGTAATGGAATATGTAGATGTCATGCCATGGATACGTAGCCGTCCATTCAAGAGCCGTCAAGGCCTGCAAGAGCGGGGCGGAGATCGCGCCAATCCCTGCGTTCCACACCCGGAGCAACAGCGCGTGATACTGTTCCGCCACGAGGGGTGCGATGGACGAGGCACATGCGGATCGGTTTCTTCTTGATCGCGGCAGCCAGGCGGCGCATGGGAGCGGCGTCGGACGGGGTGACCGACCGGGCCGCCTTCGCATCCGCGAGCAGGATCCCTCCGTCACGAAGGGGAACGAGAAAATCCACTTCCAAGCCCTGCTGGTCGCGAAAATAAAACAATTCCCCCCGAAGCCCGGCATTGGTTTGGCTCTTGAGGATCTCCGAAGCAACCAGTCCGTCGAACACGGGGCCAAGAAAAGGAGACCTCTCCAGTTCGGGACGGGAACGAATGCCGAGCAGGTGACAAGCGAGGCCGGAATCGGCCAGGTAGAGCTTTGGCGACTTGATGATGCGCTTGCCGAGGTTCTCGAAATATGGGGGGACAAGAAGGATCTGGCCTGTCACCTGCAGCACGTCGATCCACTTCGAAATGCCGGGGACGCTCATGCCTAACGGCGCGGCCAAGTCCGTTTTGTTCAGAATCTGCCCGTGCCGCGATGAAACCAGTGACAAAAACCGTCGGAAGACCGCCAGATCGTGGACGGCAAGCACGCCGCGAACATCCCGCTCCAAATAGGTTTGGATATATGACTCGAACCACAGGCCGGCGGCTCCGGGCCGGGCAAGAACTTCCGGGAATCCCCCGCTCAAGGCATCCATCTTCGGACATTCCGACGCCGACAGCGGGGCAAGGTGAAGGACAGCCGCGCGGCCGGCCATCGACTCCGTGACCCCACGCATCAATCCGGACTCTTGGGAACCGGTCAGAAACCAGCGCCCGGCCCGGCGCGACGCGGCATCGATACGGGCCCGGATATGGTTGAACACCTCCGGCACATTCTGGATCTCATCCAAGATGACGGGCAGGCGCAACGAATCAAGAAACCCCTCCGGATCGGCTCGAAACCTCGCCACGGCATCCGGAGCCTCCATCAGAACATAGGTGGCATCCGGAAACATGCGCCGGAGAAGGAACGTCTTGCCCGCCCTCCGGGGACCGGTCACAACGACGGCCGGAAACGCCCTGGCCGCACGGCGCACGACCGGCTCGATGGCTCGGGGAATAGCTTTCATCTGTGAGTAATGTAAACAGACGGTTTCGGTTTATCAATCAGAAAAAGCGGGTTTACCACGAAGAAACGAAGTTCACGAAGGAAAGATTTTTTGCGGCCTTGGGATTGCGCGCATGGTTCCCCCACCAAGCCAGTCACCCGCCGGGTGAGACGAAAATTGGTCGTCCGCAAATCCTGTACAGCAGTGGGCGCGGACAACGCATCGAGCCGCCTGCGGCGGGATGTTCATCCCATGGATTTAACCACTCATATGCACTCATCTGAAAAGCCCAACAGAGCTTTTCGCCAGTATTGGCAGAGGGGAAAGGAATCCGGGGCGGACGGCGTCGGAACGGCGCTGTCAGGGCTGCGTGTGTGTGTGGTCCCTGCAAGCTCGCTTGCGAGGCCCGCACCCGCGTGCAACCGAGGGATGGCCTGCCATCCCGCCCCTGCCTTCCTTCATGAAGAGAGGCAAAGATCGCCCTGCGATTTTCCTCCTCTCCTGCCGGGGCCATTGCCCCCGGCACCCATTTCCCCTATTAGTGGTTCAAACAATTCGACCGGCCACACGCCGCAGGCGGCATGACCATTATCCTAAATACCGAAATGGAATCTCGCGCGAAGGCGCAGGGACGCAGAGGAGAGGAAGTTACGAAAAATAGGTCGCACATCTTCCGGGTGATTGGTGATCTTCCTCCAACTCTCAGCGGCTCAGCGTCTCCGCGCGAGTCTCTTTTCCTGTTCATGCACCAAAGTGCCGCACCCAGGCATCCCTGGCGAAGGGATCCCCTTCCTCCATGAATTGCTTCAAGTGGACGCGACCCATTTCGCGCACGGTCGCGTCGGGATTCTCCAACGCGGCTTCCAGCAGGACTTGATCCATGTATTCGGTGAGAATTTCTTTTGCGCGGCTCGGGTTGCAGACCTTCAATTCAGGAGCGAGCCTCTTTTGCAACTGATTTTCGAGAAACTGGATGTCCAACTCGTCTTGGAGCCTCCCCGTGCCGCTCTTCGTCAAAATGAGATGGCTTGCTGACATGAGGCGCAACCCACCTGAAAAAGGTTCGGATGCCTCCCAGGCCTCGTCGAAAGAGAGATGCTCGAGTTCGTTGGGATTCCGAAAAATGTCCAGCGGCACCTCAAACCCAAGAATACGGAGAACGCGCTCCGCTTCGATGAGTTTTTCCACTTCGTGATCTGCGATTTTCCGTGGTGGGAAAAGACTGTTCGCACTGACGCCGGGGTGCAAAGCCAGTGCCTCTGTGAGACTTCGAGCCCACTCCGCAGCGGACGCCGCAGGCTCCATCCAGATATCGGCGTCCTTGGTGTATCGCGAAAGTCCATGCTTTACTATGGCGAGCCCCCCCAAAAGCAAGAGGCGTCGTCTGACAGAAAGATCGGTCAGGAAGTTTTCAATTCGAGGTTCCACTGCTGCGCCCGTTTTTTCATTTCCTGCATGATCCACAATATTTCACCCACCGTACGTGGCGAATGCCCCAACCACGGCTCACCGTTGTCGCGAACCGGATTTTGCCCGCTCTCCCCATCAAGACCGCTTGTTTTTGCGATGCGCCTTTTCTTGCTCCAATACAACCTTTGTTGCCGTTCCACAACCGGGCGACAACGTGGAATAATTTGAAAATACGCTTCGTCCATTTTTATAAGGGTAAAACTACCCCTTTCCCCTCCATGTCGCAAGACCAAACTCTGCAGATTTCGTGACAGTTGTCCGGTTCATCCGCAAATCCTGTGCAATGGCCGCAGACAGGCAACGCATCGAACCGCCTGCGGCGGGATGTTCACGCCGATGGATTTAACCACTCATCTCCACTCATCTGGCCGGGCCAATATGCCCCGTCCTCCGGTTTGTTATGAAGGAGAGAAGGCGCGGATTGCGAAGCATTCCGGGTCTGTGCTGCAAACCGATCTCGCAAGCGAGCTTGCAGAGTTGGCTTTCGCCTCAGACCGCCGAACCGGGAACCGGTTCCCGCCTCCTCTCCGAAGCCGCCCGTTGGCGGCGGAATATTTTCCCCTATTAGTGGTTCAAACAATTCGACTCCAAACCCGCCGCAGGCGGCTTGACCATTATTTATTTCTTCCGGAAATTCATAAATGCACTTTTTGCGGAAGAACCCGCGACCCGTCTCCAAGAGTCCCGGCCCAAGCTCTCGATGAACATGGATCACCGCTTCGATCACCCCTTGTGCCCATTTCATTCTCTCTCAGTCTGACCGTATTCTCTGCGCCTCAGTTGTTTCGCGCGAGTCTGTTTTCCGTCTTCGTGGACTTCGTGCTCTTCGTGGTGAACCCTTCTGCTTCCGCTCCCTGTCTGGAAGCAATCGCTACTTCTGGGCCACGATCCAGTGCGGCTTGTATCCGAAACGGGGGGATTTTTCCAAAATCTCAATGTTCCGGAAACCGGTTCGCTTCAGGTGTTCAATAATATCCCGGCGGACAAACCCGATCTCATGGGTTTTGGACAATTTGGCCACGCGGTAGGAAATGAATGTATGCAGCCAGTTTGGCTCGTTGCATATGAGTAACCAGCCGCCGGGCTTGAGGCACGCGAAGGAAGAATCGACGCTTTTGCGCCAATCAAAGGCATGATGGAGCGCCTCAAAAACAAAAACAGCATCAAAGGGATCAAGGTCGCTTGTTGCATCAGCCACTGTTTCCATAGGTGCAACGCGAAAACCGATATCCACCTCCACACCTTTTGCCTTGAGCGAATCGATGCGCTTTTGACCGCTGCCAATGTCGTGCGGAGCGATGGATGTTCCCAGCACAGAATACTTCATCAAACCAAGAAATTCCGCCATCCATCCGCCCCCGCATCCGAGTTCGAGCAGTCGTTGCGGCGGGCGAATGCCGCAATGCTCCAAGGCAAGCGTGAGTTTAATGAAATCGGTGAGATACTTCCGCACGGGAGACCCATGCCAGAATGGTTTCCGGAGTTGCACATCGGAAACATTGTCCGCCTCCATGCCGGGAAGATTCAAATGATAATCAATTTCCGCAGCATAGGCCGCCTGCTGGTCGGTGAACGTTGGCGGAAACAACCCGTCCCCGTAATCCCGAAGTATCAGATATGATCCAACCCTGAGTTTTTGGATTTTCGAAAGCGGCAGATTCCAGTTTTTCAGATTCTCCTCGTAAAGCTTCCGGTTCGATGCAAACAATGCAGAATCTGAAACCGCCCGGGCGATCTTTCGACAGAAACCCGTCTTTTCTATGTTTGGGAAAGCGGACCCCGTCTCCGCATTTTTTGAGGAAGTAGGATTACCAGACATGCCTTGCATATTGATCACCAGCAAATGGCGAAGCAACTTTTTCCTTCGCCGTTATCGCGGATAAAATGACAAATCACAGCTTGAGTTTCGCCCGCGCCATGAGGTATTTCTAAATACCATGCAAAGAAGTTCGCAGTCAAAACCTCAGGAAACTCCTGCCCGCAGAAATGTGGATGCGATTGTCGAGCGCGAGTGGATCATCGGGCTTTTGGCGGCTGCACTGGACAAGTCCGGGTTTTTGAACCGGGTCTACGGGGGTTTCCCGGCATTTCGCTACAAGCGTCTGGGCATCAGTCCAGATCGGCTCCGGACATATCCTTTCGCGTCTGTCTGGAACCAGCTTGCAAGGAAACTGAAACTTCCCGGCTCGTTGCGTCTGTGCGAGCCGCTGTCTGTCGCCAACTGGGTTGCCCGCCATAAGGACCTTGCGCCCGTTATCAATTGCAACGGAACTGCCTACCGGTTTTTATTTCCCCGGCTCCAAAACAGAAGCCACACGCTGGTTATTGAACGGGGATCCATGTATCCGGAAGACTATTTCCTCTTTCAGGAGCGTGCCAAAAGGGAGGCTGGATTTCCTTCAACGGATCGCCTTCCTGAGTCAATTCTTGACGAAATGGAAAAAACGAAACTCGCCGACTTTGTTCTTTGCGGAAGTGAAATGACACGCGACTCCTATCTTCAACGTGGGCTCCCGCCGGATCGTGTCATCACCTGCCACTACGGGATTGATGAAAAGCGATTTCAGTTTGCGGAAAGAAAATCAAACTTCGGCCGCTCGCTCAGACTCGTAACCGTGGGCTCGATCGGGCTGCGAAAGGGAATATGGCGATTGATCCAGTTTGGAGAATGGGCAATCCGCCGAGGGCTTGATCTGGAGATTTGGCTTGTCGGGCCGCTCGACCCGGAAGCAGTCGCCCTGCTCGGAAAAACCCCCGCCAAATTTCGAACATTCGGGGTGCTAAAAGGCAGTGCCTTTGTGGAAACCCTTCAGCAGGCCGATGCGTATGCGATGTTCTCCTATGAGGAAGGGTTTCCGCTCTCACTGATATCCGCCATGAGTACCGGCCTGCCCGCCCTCACAAGCAACGACACCGGCGGGAGGGAAGCCGTTACTCCCGGCCTTGATGGACTTGTGCTGAATAATTTTTCACACGAGGAATTCGATGCGCTGCTCCCGGAGATTTTCCAAGACAAAAAACGATTGATCCAGATGGGCCGGAATGCCAGACTCAAAGTCGACGCGAACTTTACGCTCGATCATTATACGCGTAAGATCCAAGCTGCTTACATCTTGATCTCTGATTTTCACCACAACCGATCTTCAAAGAACCAGACAAAGTGAGCGGTTTTCCATTTGATAGTGTTTGCAACACCTAACCGGATAGTCATTCGATAAATCAACAAAAGAACATCATGAATCCCAGACTGAAAGTCATATCGCAGTGGCCCAGCGTTTTTCTCGATTTGTCGAAAAGGGCCATGGACTCCGGCAGTTCCCTGTGTCCCTCATGCGGGGCTCCACCAGCAGGGCCGTCTTTAGATCGAAGATTCGGCATCATGAGCCTGCGCCGATGCTCGGGATGCCAACTGCTTTACCGTACCCCTACTGACAAGCCGTCCACGAGCGCTGATTTCTACCAAACTGATTACACAGAACCCGCCGTTACTGACCTTCCTGATTTGAAGGAACTTGCCGCACTAAAAGCAAACGAGTTCGCTTCCAAAGGGAGTCTGACACCCTACCTCGAACTCATTCGCCGGTTTTTCCAAAGTGGTGAAATCCGACTTGTTGATTACGGTTGCTCGTGGGGATACAACACATGGCGGTTTCAGAGTGCAGGATTCATCGCCTCTGGTGTCGAGGTGAGCCGATCCCGCTGCGATTTTGGAAAAAATCACATGGGGCTTGATTTGCGTTATAGCGCGAAAGACCTGCAAGGTCCCTACAATGTTTTCTTCTCCTCGCATGTATTTGAGCATGTGCCAAGCGTTGAAGGATCTATTTCGGACGCAATCCAACTTTTGGGCGCTGAAGGTGGTCTCTTTATCACCATCACGCCTAATGGATCGGAGGCTTTCCGCGAAGTTCGACCGAAACGCTGGCATGAGCTCTGGGGGCGCAAGCACCCAAACTTCCTGGACGGCACTTTCTGGACAGAACGCCTTGGTGCATTCCCGCACACGTTGATGAGCCGGAGCGAAGATGGGAGCGTCAGCGCCCCACTGGGGCAGATTTCCCGAGAGAGTTTAAATCAAAATCGGAGCTTTGATCTCTCTGGAGAGGAACTGATCACCGTGGCATGGCTCCCTGCTAAAGCCGCTTAATGTTAACATGGGAACTTTTAAAAAACTTCGCATCTGCATGGCGGTTCCCGACGTAAACGGCGTTTGCCGTGCCGCGCATCGCGACGATTCTTACCAGTCTCCCTTATTGCATACGATTATGCACAACCTACTCAGCGGGATCAAAGATCGCAGCGCCACCGAGGGTTCGGAATCCGAGGGTGTTCGGTATATCCTGAAAATCAAACTTCAGATCGACCAGATCATTGTTGGATTTCACCACCGTTTTTCTGGTGTTGGGATGCGCAAAACACTCGACTCCTTTGCCTCTCTCCGCAAGGCCGGATATCGGCTTTTCCATATTTCACCGTGGTGCGAAGAATATGCCTTTATCCGAAGATAATTTACATCTTGCGGTTGAGTCCAATTGCTTTGCTCCAGAATGGTGGCCAAAGGGAGTCGCAAACTATGCCCGGCACATATTGGATCGCCTTTGCCTGGACCACGGGGTTACACCGTTGTGTTTCGCGAAAATATTTCATCCGCTGGCGGAATCAGTTTTACCCCGATCCTGCAAGCTACAGATTGTCTCCGGAAACTCCGGGACATGGAGGAATACTGCACTGAAGGCACTTGCTGCAAACCACGGAACTAATCTTGCCTGGTTTCCGTTTCATATTATTCCATGGATGAGAGCTCCTGTCCCTTTTGTTACAACAGTTCATGATCTGAGCTTTATAATCAAATCACGTTCCTCTGGTTTACAAGCCACTTTATATTTTACATTGGCGCTTGCAAACGCGCTTTGGAGATCGAAGCGGGTGCTTGCGATATCGGATACCACAGCATCAGATATCATTCGTTTCTTTCCATGGGCGAAAACCAAGCTTCGCGTTGCAAAACACGGTCTTCCGGATGACTGCCGGGCATTGTCAAATCAATTGTTTTTGAGCGGTAAGCTTGCGCGGAATCAATCTGCACCTATCAAAATCCTTTTTTTGGATGGCGGTAATACCCGCAAACGTCTCGATGCGGCCCTGCGTGCCTGCGCGACTCTCAGCCATGAGTTGCCACTTCAACTCGTAGTCACGGGTAATCGCGAATTGGTTTGCGATATTTGTCGCAGAACTCTGGGAACAATTCCAGATTTCATAAATTCCGTCGGTTTGCTCCCGCGGGCTGCGCTACTTCAGGAAATCGCCTCTGCAAATATTCTCACCTATTTATCGCACTACGAGGGATTCGGATTTCCGATCATTGAGGCGATGTCACTTGGTACGCAGGTCGTCACATTTGATGCCAGAGCTGAAAGGGAAGTGGGGGGAGCAATGGCAATATATTCCAGATCGGATTCTTTGGAATCCTTAGCAGAGGCAATCGCCTGTGCTGCTAAGAGATCTTTCGAGCCCTTGCAAAGTGAAGCGCTTGTTAAGCATGCCCTCTCGTTTTCCTGGGAGGCATCCACAAAGGTTCATGTTGAAGCATTTCAACAGGCACTATTATGCTGATTGTTTTATTAACCGTAAATCGAGGCAATGGTCCGAATCCTGGTGCTTGGGACAAAAATCAAAACGCGCCATGATCACGCCTCTGATCTCTGTCGTCATGCCCGTTTGGAACGGGGAGATGTATCTTGCCGAGGCGCTTGACAGCATGCTTTCTCAAACGCTCTCCGGTTTTGAGTTGATTATCGTGGATGACGGATCCTCCGACGCAACACTGCAGATTCTTGAAAAATACGCGCGTGCGGACAGCCGGATCCGCATTATTCGCCTTAGCCACGAAGGCATCGTCGTTGCGCTTAATCGCGGCATTGCTGAGGCGAAATCCAACTGGATTGCCCGGATGGATTGCGATGACGTGGCACACCCGGAGAGACTTGAAAAGCAATGGCGTGCGGTTTCGAGGCAACGGGATATCGTTCTATGCCACACGAACATCGAGCTGTTTGGTGACCCTGCGTTCTTTCCATTAAAGATGCAGCACATGCCGCGCACTGAATCCATGCTAAGAGTGCGGCTTTGCATTCACTGTCCAATCACTCACCCGACTGTCCTGATGCGCAAGGAAGCCTTTTTATCCGCCGGCGGATACATGCCGGAGGAACGTCACGCCGAGGATTACGGCCTGTGGGGGCGCATGTTGCCATTGGGCCGCTTTATTGTGATTCGGGCTCCGCTGCTGAAATTTCGAGTTCATGGAGGTTCGATTTCCAAACAAGCAGCTGAAAACCAGAGTCTGCTTGCCAATAAAATTCGGACATCCATCAGTTTTAATCTTTTTCAACGCGACGGAAAACGGGCTGAAAGTCTGTTAAAGGGAATTAGTCGGCAAGGCACTCGCCCCTTCACATTTGGCGATTCCATCTCACTTGCGAAGCTTCTGTTGCGCCACGGACTCCTCAATGCGGAAACAACTGCATGGCTCGGACTGAACACGCTGCGCGCAATCCGTGCTCCCGCTACTTGACAGATGCCCGTCTCCCGCTAACCACGACGATCAAGCCCTCCGTCAAGCCACCACGCCTCGTCCCAATCTGCAGACGAGACGTTGCGTGCGGTAGCCCCGCAGACAAGTCCGCGTAAATCCGGTCAATGCCCAACAACCGCCGCAGCCGGAGCTTTCGAGCGGCCGTCATCAGCATCGATTCTTCAAAATATTGGTAATAAACTTCGACGTCAGAAAAAAGTTGCCTGAGAAGCGCGAGAATCTCCCCCTCGCCCGGCTCATAAAGATGATGCTCATTGACCGCACTTCTGCCACCATGCTTGCGATAAGGAACCGATATAATCGCCTTTCCGTCGCTACGCAGGCACCGGTGGATGTTTCGAACCCCTGCCTGCCAGTCGCCAAGATGCTCGATAACTTCGAGACAGATGATGAAAGAAAACTCGCCCTCGCCGAAAGGCAGGTTGCGTGCATCGGCTTGGATGATCTCGGCCTTGCCTTCTGTTCTCTGCCGAGCCCGCTCGCACGCGAAGCAGTCGTATTCGACGCCAACGTAGTTGCCGCACTTTGGAAAGAGTTCCTTCGTAAAGACGCCCAAGCCAGTTCCGATCTCAAGAACACGCTCGCCTGATCCAAGGCGCACAAGGACAAAATCGTAGCGGTTGCGGTGCAGAACCACCTGCAAGCGGTCTTCGCATTTTTCTATATCAAGTCGTTCCAGAGCCATCGTTTCTGATACGTAATTTACTTTTGTGCAATGGCCCAGACGACAATTGGAAATTCGGGCTCATTCCGCAGCGAATGCAACCACGGGATATAGCGCGCCCATATTTTTTCATTTTTTCTGACACACTGCCGGTTGCCCCAGCTCCCAGTTGTGATCTTATCGGGGCTAAAGCCACATTCGGCGAGAAAACATCGGATGCCCGTCTCAGTCCATCGCGTGCAATCGTATGGAAACAAATGAACACGCAAGAGGAATGGTGTCGTGATGAGAAAATACCCGGATGGGTTAAGCATCTGGTGGATGTTTTTCCCTGCCCGATACGGCCAGAGCAGGTGCTCGAACACCTGCTCGGCAATAATAAGGTCATACTTCTCTGGAAGAATACTGCTACAGACATCATAGGCTGGGTATTCGACGGAACGATAATTCTTGAATCCGGCATCCTTCCAGTAGCTGCCAGAGATCTCCAAGGCTTCCATACTTTTGCGGGGCAAACTTTCGACGAACCTGTGCGTTTCTCGGTTCATTACGATCCGGCACCAGTGTTTCGAAGAGTCGCGTGTTTCGCCGCGAATAAAAAACATCAAGGTCATCAGCCGGACATAAAGCTGCTTCAGGATCACCGATCGCGCAAGGAATGCGTGCAGCCGGCTCTTTTTTCTATCAATGTTCATTTGATTAACGTGCCATCTCCATTCGTGATGCGGCGGCGTCTACTGCGCCTGGGTTCACTATTCCGAGATCGAGTGCCTTGCTCATCATTGCTGATATAAGTTCACTTCGCACAGTGCGGTTCCGGCATCTGTTCAACAAGGAAATGAGTTCGTCAGCAGTTGTCGCCTTTTCGCCGAATCCTGCAGCAATCAACCCCTCACGAACCGGAAACCGAAACGTGCCGACAACGAGCCAGATCAAAAAACATCCGGCATACGCGGCTTCAACCGCCATGGTTGACCATGGTACTATCAGCACGTTCGCCCAAGCCAAGTCCTCGGTGAGAGAATTTGTGCTTATCGAGTGATGGCTTATCGAATGCGCATCGCAGACTGCAAGATCAAAGTCGCGATTTGCTTTCGGATGTAAGCGGATGCGGAACTCACTGGAGCCGAGATTGAGAATACGGATTGCGTTAAAAACGGCATCCATCGTTTCGCGATGATGCGTTGTGTCGAAGTCGCCTTCAACACCTTGGTTAGCGAACAGAATTCTCAATCCGCCTTCTCCAGGTTGTATGGCCCGCTTTTTCGCAATCTCAGACATGATTCTTGCCTGCCGAGGATGCCCGTCAGAAAAAACATTTGCTGGCGGATACCCGGATGCGACGAACATTTCGCGCTCGACCGATGAGAAACAATATGTTTGATCCGCGAGAGTGCGTGTATGCACGAGATTCGCGAAGCCGTGCAGAAAATGGTGGGAAACCCACTGGCGGCGAATTGCATAATTCGCAAGGGCTTCACAGGGTTCGCTGGTATCGGACACAAAAGCAACACCTCGGAAGTCACATGTCGCAAGTCGTACAGTGAAAAAATCCATCCAAAGCAAGTCGGAAACCAGACGGGTAATAACGGAGGCCCGTTGGTGCCACAACGCAATGATCGCCCCCTTTTTTTGTCGCAATGCAAACGCGGCGCGCAAAGCAATTCCGATTGCGTGGAACCATGCTCCCACGGGAAATAACTTTTTCTCAGCGAGGATGCTGTGCCCTGAAATGATAACGACATCCGCATTTCCCCAATCCTTAAGCAAGTCTGGCGGAATTGGCTCGCCAGTGACCCACATGACGGTCACCAAGCGACCGCGCTCCAATAGGTTGCGCGCCACCGGCTTTAACGAATCGTATTCTTTGCTGCTGGTGCCGTAAATCAGCACCAGATACTCGTTCGCCGGAATCACACAATCGGTGGGACGCGCACGAAGCCAATCACAAATCATCGCGACCAGCGAACCGGTCACACCGAATCGATATCTTTTACGCGGATTCGCAGGAGCCGCAAGCGTGAGATACAGCGTGACGCGCCTCCTCCAGATGGCATTGTCATTTCCTGCGCTTCTCTTTAACACCTGCTCGAAATCAAGAAACTCCGCATCGCTGTAATGCAATGTTCTGCTTATCCGTGCAGTTGATTTAGTGGCATCGCTCATTGCTACCAAGAGGTGCGCCCGCCCTCCATCGGAATAATGGCCCCTGTCATATAGGAGGAGGCGTCGGAGCAAAGGAAGGCAACGGCAGAGCGGTATTCGTCGCGAGAGGCCATGCGGCCGAGGGGGATCAGGTTGGTAAGTTTTTCAACAAATGCGGGATCCTGATTATTTTCAACTCCACCCGGGCAGAGGGCATTGCATCGGACGCCGGCGGTAGCCCAGTAGGTTGCGAGGTAGCGGGTCAGTCCGACAAGGCCTGCCTTCACCACCGAATAGGTAACCGGTTTGACCGGCTGAGCCGAATTCGGAAGTCCGTCTTTACGGTAAATCCGTTGGTCGGGGCCGATGAGAGCAAGGTCGGATGCGATATTGAGGATAACGCCACCACTATTCTCCGCCATCGCGGCACCGAAAACCCTGCTGCACAGGAACGCGCCTGTGAGCCCCACCGCCAGATCGAGATCCCAGGTGGAACGGGGAAAATTCTCAAGCCTCGACCATTGCTTGGCTCCGCCGTCTTCGACCTTCGGATTGTTCGCTGCGTTATTGATGAGAATCGATACCAATCCCGCTTCCTGGTTTATTTGATCGCGGGCATTCTCTATCTGCACCTCGTTTGTGATGTCGCACACAAGGCAGAGCGGCGTTACGCCTGATGCCATTCTCACGAATTCCGATGCCGATGCGAGGCCCGCATCGTTGATGTCGAGCAGGACAGGAAGCGCCCCGCAATCGGCAAGGGCAACCGCATGCTCGCGACCGAGGAGACCGGATCCCCCGGTAATGACAGCAACCCGCCCCGAGAGGTCAAACCGCTGCAAAGTTTTTTCCCTCTGGTTCATTTCGTCGATTGATGCGCAAGAAGCAGGTCCTCGACAACTTCAAGAATCGCGTGCCCCGCCGTGATGTGGACCTCTTGGATTCTCCCGGTTTCACTCGATGGCACAACGAGCGCCTCGTCGCACAAGGGCAGGGCTGGTCCGCCACCGCAGCCAAGAAAACCAACTGCGCGGATATCAAGCGAACGTGCTTTCTCTAACGCCTTGCACACATTCGGAGATTTTCCAGAGGTTGTGATTCCAAGGAGCACGTCGCCGGGCTTTCCGAGTCCTTCCACCATCCTCGCGTAGAATTCATCATAGGAATAGTCGTTCCCGCAGGCGGTCATGCTGGAGGAATCCATCGCCAGAGCGATAGCGGAAATGGGGGGACGGTTGACATGCGGGCGCAGGCGCACGAGGAGTTCGGCTGCAAGATGCTGGGCATCGGCAGCCGACCCGCCATTCCCGCAGAAAAGAATTTTGCCTCCACCTTTGAGACTGGCCGCAAGAAGCTCCGCAATTCGACACATGGATTCCAAACACTCCGACTGTGCCTTGCGCTTGGTTTCGATGGAGAGGTCGAAAATGGCGGAGATGTGGGCTGATGGGGTCATTTACAAACACTTTGAGTTGGGAAGCCAAAAAGGAAAGGAAACAATAGGATCAAAAAGACCGGCACTGCCCACCGTCAACCACAAGGACGCTTCCCGTGATGAAGGATGCCTTGGGAGAGGCGAGGAATGCAACAGCGGCGGCAACTTCCGCAACAGTGCCGAAGCGCTTCATGGGCACCTCTCGGTCGAGCATTTCTTGAATAGCACCAGGATCATCTTTTGCTTTACGATCCCATATTCCTCCCTCGAAGAAAATATTTCCCGGAGCCACTGCGTTGATGCGAATGTTTCTTCGCGCGAGCGGCCTCGCCGCGCCGGCAACGTAGGAGTGCAGTGCTGCCTTGGCTGACGAGTAAGCCAACGGGGCTCCCAGTATCTCCAGCCCGCAGATGGATGAGATGCACACGATCGAACCGCCCTCTGGTGTAAAAAGATTTTCGCAGGCACGAACCAGATTTGTTGCGGAGAAAAGATTCAACCTCAACATCCTTTCCCATTCGTCCGGGGTCTCCTCGCCCGGCGGAACCGAGCGACCGGAGCCAACGTTGCAAACGAGAACGTCGAGGTTTTTCCATTCGGCAGCCAGCTCCCGGGCAACAATCAGACATCCTTCGGACGTGGAAACATCTGCTATTACGGGGAACGCATCGATCTCCTGTGCTGTGGAAATCACCCGTTCCGGCTCACGTCCGTTTACGGCCACCTGGCATCCCTCCGCCTTGAACACATTGGCAATACCAAGCCCGATCCCGGCAGTGGAGCCTGAAATAAAAACGTTGCGGGACATGTTTTGAAAAGCTGTATCCTATCTCCTGTGCTTCTTCACCATCCTCAATCTTTTATTCTGGTTCCGTTCCCTGCTTCATCCCTGAGTGTGGTCGTCTATGGGATTGATGAGTTCGCGGAAGCCAATCGAATGAAAGTCCTTGGTGTTGCGGGTAAAAAACCGTTTCACGCCATTTGATTTCAATGTGACTCCCAGAACGATATCGTGAGTCCGTGCTGCCGGGGTGCCGCTCTCTGTCAGTCGGGAAAAGACCCTCTCCCATTGATCAAGGGCATAACAGCACCGGGCAACCCCGCTCTCGCTTTGGAGAAACTGTAGCCGCAATGCGGCTTCCTGTGCACCAAGGGGATGGCGGAAAATGCGGGAATTCCTTATTGCCCTGTAAAATTCAAACAAAACCTGGTCGGCAATAATCCATTTCTCTGGGTTCGCCAGCATCTCGTCAACAACAGCGCTCGCCGCCTTGTGCTCGACAGCGTCTTCGTCCGCTGCATACACGAGAATATTCGTATCCAAGCTATTCATCATCCCCGTAAATCGCTTGTTTCATGTCCGTGGCGGAAATCCGAACCCCTCCCCCATGAAAGACAGGGAACTTTTTGGCGGGAGCGGAGGGCAGAGGGCTTTGCTGGAGTACTCGCTCCACTGCACGGCGGACAATTTCACTGATGGGGCGATCCTCGGTTGCTGCAAACTCTTTGAGCTTGCGCATCACAGGATCAGGAAAAAGGATTTGTATCTTTTGCATCACGAGTGTCCGGTTATAAGTTCCACAACATAAGCTGGTTAGAATCTAATGGTTCCAAATGTCTGAAGTCGTTTTCTGTAAGTAGCTCATGCAAAGTCATTTTCTCAAACGGGTGAACACTCAAAAGCTGCAAAGTTCTGTGCAAGGTTCCCGGCAGGTTCAATTCCTTGTGAATGATAGCCACCATCAGGTAAACGCACACCGCGATCCAGATCTGTGTCTTCACCGCATTGGGGCTCGTCCCATAGTAATGATTGATGCGCAGATGGCCTTTGATCCAGCGGAAGAACAACTCGATACGCCATCGCAGGCGGTAGAGTATGGCCACAGTCAACGCAGGGACGTTCAGGTTGTTGGTCAGGAAGACGAAGTCCCGATTTTTCTTCTGGTCGTAATACCGAACCTTGCGCAAGAGCGACGGGAAATCGGCCCGCGCCTTTGGCAGCTTGGGTTTGCCGATCTGGTCGCTGCGCAGTCCCGTTCGCATGTCCACAGGCTGGGATCGTTGCCTGGCGAATTGCAGGTTGTCCTTGGCTCGTGTGACGAAGAACGCTCCGGCCTGAGCGATCAAATGGAGGCGTTGGAAATCCATGTAGCCGCGATCCATCACGTAGAAGGCTCCGGGCTCGAAAAACAGATCGTCGAGCCAGCGCACGTCGTGCTGGCGTGCGGCGGAAACAAAGATGCAGGTGGGAATCGGGCCACGGAGGTCGATCTGCGTGTGCATCTTGATTCCGGCCTTGGTCTTTCGGAAGTCTGCCCACGGAAAGAGAGTGAGCGAGAGATCCACAGTCGTCGAGTCCAAGGCATAGACCGTGTTGTCGATGTCCAGCCCCAAGTCTTCGCCCGCGTAGAGCGGCCGGGCTTTGCGCATGAGCGTCTTGGCCAGTGCCTCCCAAAGCCGCCAGTCGCGCTGTTCGTTGGCATCGGCCAGCGTCGATTTGGCCACCGGCTCGGAAAAGCCCAGATGATAAAGCGTGGTCGACCGCGCATTCAAACACTCGGCAATATCGCGCAGTCCCTCCCTCCAAGTCAGTTGGGCAAAAGCCATGCAGATGAGTTGCTGTCGACAACCAAAATGCCGGACGCGAGACTCCGCATCGTAGCGTTCGACCAAGCGGTCGAGGGTTTGGCGATGCACAAGATCGAGAACCTGGGACAAGATGAAGCGGCCGGAATTCATGCGCCAGCCTGTCCGAAAGGGATTCAAAATTCAAATGCGTCACATCGGTTTTGCTACGCAAGCCCCTCATTTTATGATTTTTCCAGAAGTTCATCAGTCAGTTAACCGGACACCCGTGCTTTTGCATGTATCCATGCTATTGATGGATCGCAATCTTGTCAATGGAATAATCGGAAGATTCAGGATTCAGGATTCTCTGCAAGAACGCGATGTGTTTTTGAATCGCCCCAGCATGGTCGCCGTCCGTTGCCCGCGCCGTTTGTAAAATCAGGTTGCCTTCGTAGTCGGCCCCGTGCATTGCTTGAAAACAGGCGCCGAAGTCGCAAGCTCCCTCGGCCAAAGGTACGGTCGTGCCGCCAAGAAGGCGATCCTTGATATGGACATTGATCACGCGGGAGCCGTAAAGCGACCATTCCTCCTGCGGGTTGAAACCCAGAGCAGCACTGTTTCCCGTGTCATAATTGATTCCAAAAATAGCCGCCGGGTAGCTGGCAATCCACTCGGCCAATTCATGCGGCGGGAGATCGCTTTCAAAAGCGACTTGGAGGCTTTTTGCGGCGAGTGCGTCGGCTCTGGCGAGAAGCCCGTCGCGCAGGATGTCTGCCTGTTCTGCAGATTCGATCCTGCCGTTATCCACAACCGGAACCACGATGATTCCTATCCCGAGTTCATCGGAGGCGTGTGCCACGGCGTCGAATTCCAAAAGAAGTCGTTCGCGGTCGGAAAAAACTGACGCCTTCCAGAATGGAGCCTGCATGAAACAGTCGCCCGTGACGGACGGAATAAATACTGAGCAGGCATGCGAGAGGGTACAGATTTCATCGCGGCCAGCAGAAGACATCAGCGGGTTATTTGTCAGATTATCATGATCCAGCGTCCATTCCATCAAGCCTAATCCCAAGCCCTGCGCCGCAGGAAACTCGTCACGCCAATATTCGGAAGGGAACGCCTGGATTTTGCCGTTCACCTGTGGGCTCAATCGCCCCTGCATGAAGCCAACTCTGTTCACATCTCAAACTTTCTTGCGTCCTAAAAAGATAACCCAATTGTCATTCCCGCCGACAGAACTCTTGTCATCCAGTCGGCAATCGATAATAGGGTCAAACGCTGGCAGGAATCGATTGATAAGAGCTTCTGGAGAAGGAATGGCTTCGCGGCCAACGTAGGGCTTGTCGAGGGGGGGAAAGTTTTGGGCTATCAGGAGATGCCCGCGACTCTGAACAAGTTCCGTTAAGTTAGCCGCAACCAGATCGATTTCATGGAACAAATACCAAAAGCATCCTCTTATGCAGACTAAGTCATATGTGTCAACAGACTGTGTTTTCCCAGTTATGTCCATGACCTCGAATTTGATATGGGGGAAAAACTGACCGGCCTTCAATATTGCCGTGTCTGAAATATCAAACCCTGTGACTTCCGCCTGCGGAAAACGCTGAGACAAAAGATCGGCGAAAAAACCCAGGCCGCACCCAACCTCTGCGATTTTGGCATCGACGCAATGGCTTGCCTGAGCAATATCGAGGGCCACCCTACAGTCAATCCGTTCCGCCTCGCGATCCTGATGCCAAGGGACATCCTTCGATTTGCGATACATCTGTTCGAATTCGCCAACGAGTTTCCCATCACGAAATACAAAGTCATGGTAATCGCTGGAGTTGATTTCATTCATTGCCCGTTCACTTGCTGCTTTTAAGTCATCGACAAAGGCCCGGCCCCTCATCACCGAAGTTTATTCTGCGATTTTGTCGCAAAAGCATATGGGGTGGCGGCTTGATTCTCTACCGGTGATGTGTCGCCTTTCCATGATTTAGCTTGCGCCAGGATATCGACCCCGACTTCCTTTCCCCATGTCGAGATCAATTTATTAAAAACAGGGCCGATAATTCCATCACCGATATTCTGTCCGAGAAACTTTGTGGCTGGCAACATGCAGAAAGGCGTGCAGGTGAAAAAAGCCTCGTCCGCATCCATGAGATCATAGGGTTCCAAGTTTTTTTCCCGGAATGGAATATCCATCTGCGCAGCCAGTTCGATGACATGCTGCCTGCTGATCCCGCGCAGGATGTTCCGGGGTTCGGGACTGAACAGGGTGCCGTCTTTAACCAGAAAAAAGTTGGAGCCTGTTCCTTCAGTCACGAACCCATCTGGATCTATGAGCAGAGCCCAAACGTTTTTACCATTATATCTGGAGGCTTCGATGTTTGCCATGAGGTAGTGGATTCTATTGCGATTCTTCGCCTTTGGCTCAAGAAGCTGGGCGGGAATCATCCTTTGGGATGGAATAAAAATATCGATTCCTTCCTCATAGAGATGTTCGCTCCCTTTGACGGTCCACCGAAGCGGGAAATCGGCGACGATGAAGTTGACTCCCGAAGGAACGTCAACGCGCCCGTCGTAAATCCCGAGCAGCCCACGGGTGATATTGATCATGAGGCGGTGCTCGTCATCCACAGCAAACTGGGGATCATTTGCGGCAATGACTTTGTTGCAAGCCTCTTCCATTTCATCAATAGAGTATGTCAATGGAATGTGAAGCCATTCCGCTGAGGCTGCGAGTCGCTCCAGATGCTCCCGCAACTTGAACTGCTTTTTATTAAACGAGCGAGTCATCTCAAATGCTACGTCGCCGAACATCAATGCCGAGTCGTAAATGGATACTCGAGCTTCGGACTCAGGAATCAGGTTTCCGTTCCAATAGACGAGGCGCTGAGAGACAGGATCTTTTAAATTGCTAATCATAGTTGTTTTGTTGGCGGGGGAACAATGTTTGCCAGTTTGGCGGAAAAGACTGCGCTGCACAAATCAAGCCCAGCGGGGCTGTCGATCTCGAAGACCTTCCATGGCTCGACAGGCTGCATGCCAATTTTGCCGTGAAGGCGGTTTCCCGTGCGAACCAAGCCATCAACTGCAGTGAGGTAGAATGATCCCGTTTCGATCCAAACATCGTCATCTGGACGATCTTGGCGGCGACCCCGGTTCAGGTAATCAAAATTAAGGCTGGTTAATTCACCCGCACAGCGGTTCCAAAGGCAAAAGTCCTCCGCAGGAGCTGCGGAAAAAAGCGAATCCAACCGGCCGCTTTTCAATGTCTCCACTGCCCGCTCAAGCTCGCAAGTCTCGCGAAGCGGTGAGGTGGGCTGAAGAAATAAGAAATGCGAAGGTGCGTCGCTGTTGGCTTCGGATATAATGGTCGCTGCATGGATCAACGCGGACTCGGAAGATGCCGTGTCGCCGCTTATGGAGATCGGCCGGTCAATGACTAATGCTCCATATTGCCTGGCAACGTTGGCAATAGTTTGATCGTCAGTAGAAACCCATACCTTCTCGACAGCACCGCAACGACGAGCACAGTCAATAGTCCAAGAAATTAGTGGATGCCCTAAGAAGCCGACCACGTTTTTCCCAGGTATTGCCTTCGACCCGCCCCTGGCGGGAATGATTGCGTCAATTCTCAAGCGCTCGTCGGCCAATAGCGAAGCTTCGATGCGACAGAGACTTCGCCCGGAGTTATTTTTTTGACCCCATCGCCGAGAACGGCGGGGATTTTTCGGATTTGATTGACCATGGATTCCAGGCCGACCTTTTCAAGGGAGGCTGCCTGATCGCTGCCATACATGGCACGATCGAGCGTGATGTGACGCTCAATCGCAACGGCACCCAGCACGGCAGCCATCACGGAAGGAGAAACGCTGGATTCATGGCCACTGTAGCCGACAGGGACACCATACCGCTGGCGAAGTTCGTGCATCACCCGCAGGTTGAGATCCTCTTCGGGGGACGGATAGGTGCTGACTGTGTGCATCAGCACGAACGGACAATCGTTTTTTTTGAGGATTTCAACCGCCTTGTCCACGTCGGCGTATGTACACATGCCAACTGATAGGAATGTCGGTTTTTTCTCCGAAGCCACACATTCGACAAAGGCGAGATTCGTGGCCATCGCAGAGGCGATTTTATTGTAAGGCAGATCGTATTGTCTGAGAAATTCCTGACTGGGGATATCCCACGCCGAAGCGAACCACGCGATGCCCTTTTCACGGCAGAAGGCGTCGATTTGGTCGTATTCCTTCTTGCCGAATTCGAGTCCTTCTTTCTGTTCGCGTGTGGTTGTCCCCCATGGGCTCTGCCGGGGAGTGTCCAGTACCTCGGGAGTATAAACGACATCAAGCGTGCGCTTCTGGAACTTGACTGCATCGCATCCGGCGGCTTTCGCCATATCGATCAGCGCTTTGGTGATCGCCAGATCACCATTATGGTTGATTCCAATTTCTGCAAATATCAGACACCGCTTCGGAAGCTGATACGGGCTGGCCTGAAGAAGATCGTTGGCAGTGGGAAATGGAATGCTCATTGATGAACCCTATAAAGGGGGAATAACCGAAAACAAGTGAAAAATCAGAATGCGATGGCAAATATTCACGAGCCATTCAGCGCGACCCGAGGGTCGCCAAATCAATTTTCAGAATCTTCTCGATGATTTCGCGCGTCACCCCCTGGCCGCCTGGGGTTGTGAGGACATGCGTGACGGCGGCCTTGACGCTTGGGTGGGCGTCCGCCGGGCAAGCAGAATGCCCGCAGAGGCGGATGGCGGGGAGATCGTTGATGTCGTTTCCCACAAAGAGAGTGGATGCGAGATCCAGCGACTCCTGGTCGGCGATCTGACGAAGAGAGTCCGCCTTGTCGGTTGCCCCCTGAATCGCAGGAACGCGAAGCTTCTCAGCCCGCTTCGAAACGACCGGATTGGTTTCGGTGGAAAGAATAAAAAGTTTGATTCCCGTCTTCCGCAAGATATCGAAGCCGATCCCATCCTTGCGGGAACAGCAAACCATTTCACGCCCGTCCTGATCCATATAGACTTTATCGTCGGTCAGGACGCCGTCGAAATCGAAAACTATAGTGCTGGCATTGAGCCCGTTGATTGTCATGCTTAAAGTTGCAGCTAATACTGTTGTTAAATGAAGAATGGAATACTTGCACAAATCTACTGCTCAAACGTTATGTGCGCTGCCATATTTCAACAGAAGCAGGCTTTTCCAGCAAAATAAATCCGGCGTTTGTAAGAATCTTACGGCACTCGTCACAACCGTCATGACCGATGATAAAATCATGCATGTCAACTATGGCAAGACGAACATTTCCAAGCAACGAAGCTGCCTGTCGCAGAAAATCCAATTCTGCACCTTCAATATTTACAATAATCACAGTAGGTGAGGAATATTTGAAAAGCGCCGAAACATCTTTGACCGGAACTTTTACAATCTGTTTCGTTTTTCTGACAGCAGACCCACCAACAATCAGATCGTGAATATAAAATACACCATCAGAATTGTTTGATACAAGACAGTGTTCAATGCGGAAGGAACAACTATTTCTAAGCTTGTTTCGCTCAATCCACGGAATAAGTAGCGGATTAGCTTCGACCACCACATGGCATGTGGGATTGACAAGGCGCTTATTGGTGATGCAGGCAAGAAACCCGATACAAGCGCCCAATTCGAGCACGGAGTCTTCCGGTTGGATATATTTTTCTACAAGATCAGCATCGCTTTTCTCATAGGAATGAAAAAAAAACCGCGATCTGAATCCAGTCGTTGTCAGGTTCTTTGGGATTTCAAACATACACCCTCGCTCCTTGAAGATTCCTCCAGTCAGATCGAAAAGAAACCCAAAGAATACGTTATCAAGACGCCTGTTCGCCCAAAGCTTGTTGTATGTCTGGCGCCCCCATATTCGCAACGACAGCGGAATTTGCTTTTTTATTGATGTCATATTCATAATCAATCGATCACACGCTGCGCAAGCGCCTGAAGATAAACTCCATTCTTTTGATTTGCTGGAGAATAATCCGGCGAAACTTCAGAGTTTATGTTGTCCTTCCTGAGTAATCGTCGCACCTTTCGAAACGCACGTTCCAATCGGGTTAATGGGCGCATTTTTCTAATCTCGATATCCAGTTGATTGCCACAATGCCTGCATGCCAATATTTTAAAACCGGACTCTTTGAGGTGTGATTCAAGACTACTTTGAGTGAAGTAGTTCAAATGCGCCATGCCGCGAAGACGCCACTGGATTTGTTTCTCAACCCAATGAGGCGGGTCGTTAGGAACCTCTATGAAAAGACATCCGCCCGGAGAAAGCGTTTTAGAAACAAGAGCGGACAGAAAATTATGAGGTTGAGGGACATGTTCCAAAACATGGCTCATCGTGATCAAATCATATTGCTCATGGCACATCAAATGATCAAATAGTCCGTTAACAAATGAAATGCGTTCATTCGCGAACGTGATTGAGGAAAATTCAAACATCGCATGATCAGGTTCCCAGCCTTGGAGCGAATCTCCGATCGGAGACAAAGCGTGAAGTAATGCGCCACAGCCTGATCCAATATCCAGGATTCGAGAGAAGAAGCGAATATCCGAGCATCCTTCAATAAACTGTTTTTGGAAACCCGCCCGCATTTTCATGAAATGTATATAATCGGCATTGGGGGTTTCAGCCCGAATTTCACGGTATTTAGAACGGTAAAAATCGCTGAGATCCTTTTTGGTTGGATAGGGTTCTGTGCAACAGAAATCTTTGTCGGCAAAGACACTAACCTTTGGAAAATCCGGATGGATACCTAGATTTTTCATTTTTTTGGGGGTTCATGCCGCGAAGTTTGCTCCGACTTTGTTTCGTGTTGTGAAATCAGATTCATAATTCCTGGGGGCTTGCACTGAGGTTGTCTCCTCTATGTTGCCACGCTTGTTTCATTTGCGATTTGAATCCCGTGCATAACCCTCCATGACCAAAATGCGACCGGGACATGTACAAGAGCAAAAGAATAAGATAGGGCGGCCACCCCCAACGTGTTCATATTGAGCATAGTGAGTCCGAGAAATGATACCGCGATAATCATGTGAGCATAAACAAAGGGCTCCAAACGATGAGCACGAGTATAATGCATGGCTGCCAACCAAAAACTATAAAAAAACCACCCTATGGAAAATCCTGCAAAAATGGTTGGGGGAAGAATCCTTTCAGCTTTCACCGGTGTCAAAATTGCTGCTGTAGCTACAATTGCCAGCAAAGACGCCTGTCCCACAAAAGCGATGGCAAGATGCAGGCGAGACGACTTTAGCCAGGATTCCGCGAGAGCGGACCTCTCGTTCCTGGAAATTAATGCGCCCCAGTAGGGTATTTTTGTTGCCGTCCAGGAAGATGCAATTGAAGCAACAATCCGTGTAAGTTGGAATGACATGCCAATTTTTCCAGCTGGGACCGCACCAAAAAACTGGAAAGCGATTGCTGGAATGCCAGCTTCCAAAAAGTATCGGCCGCCCCATGTGCCTGCAATTCTCCATTGAAAACCCCAGATTTCCTTTCGCCAATTAACCTGATATCCACTCCGGTATGGCCTGCGGATTTGATAAAGTAGACCCGACCATTTCCAAAATATGTAAATGTAGGCAGTTGCCGTGGTTGCAATCGAAGACCAAATGACCACCCAGATGCTTTGCGTTGCCACCATCCCAAGTGCGCCTGTTAGAAAACCTGCAATTGTCACACCAAACCGATAGGCCGCAACATCCGCTACTCGATTACACCCTTCCAGAATTGCCCAAAATGGCGTGAGCAAAAAGTTTAGTCCCGCACAGAGACTGGCCACGATCCAAGGTATTTGCCATGGAACGCCATGGTCCGGTTGTGAAGAAAAAAAGAAATAGCCACCAACGCCCAACCCAAAAGTCAGAACTGACGCCGTTGCGACATAGTATTTTCTCGCTTTTTGATAAATGGACCGCATTCGTGATAGATTTTCTGCTTTGCCACGAAGAATGTTTTTTTCGGTAAAACGTAAATTTGCAAACTCCCTGGCGGCAAATTGGGCGATGCTCACCGCAAACCCTGCTTCCAGAAAAACCTGAATCCCCATCACTGCCCCAAAGCTATAGTAGTATCCCTGTGTCTCTGGGGAAAGATACCGGATAATCAACAACATAGTGATCGGGCCGGTGACGAATCGAATCAATTCTGTCGCCGTCGCTGCACTAATCGCTCTGTCTATGCCGAGCGTATGACAAATAAATCGTTTCATGTTCAATCGACTTATCGTTTAATGCGATATGGCAGTTGACCTCGAGGATTGATCACCATCCCATTTTGTCAGAGATCTGGAAAGCAGGTTAAGCAACCCCAAATTGATTAAAAAGCCGGCGTAGGCACTGTCTGCTGCCCCATAAATGAGCCAATACGATATTGGCCAATATATTACTGGACTACAAACAAAGAGAGCCATGGCAAAGAAAGGAGTCCTTTTTGATCGCACGACAAGCTTCCATGCATAGTTCGCACAGGCGACCATAAAGATCGTCATGAGCAAAAGGCCGACGACTCCGACAAATCGTATGGCGGACACCGGCCCGCTGTGATAAGCTCCGACAACAAGAAAGTAGTCCTGCAACTGCTCCGGGCTCGTATCCTGCATCCCTCCCATTGATTCAAACCCCTGAAGATCCACGGCACGGAAGCCGAACCCGTCGCCCAGCAGTTTGTTGCGGATATACCTGTCACCTGCAAGAGCCTGTTTCCACATTTCAAATCTCCAGTCGCTGGAGCCCTGAGCATCGGCAGCAACCCGCTGATCCCATGGGCCGGGAAGAAAAGAAAGCGAGCGCTGAGCGGGAAGTGGAAGCTCGAAGCCGGCGCTCTGACAGATGATCAAGATCATCAGTGCGGCGAGGACAACCAACGCGATGCGCAGAACACCACCGAGTCCGCTGCGAAAGTAAACGGAAATCGCAGTCATCACGACTAATGAAGCCACCACGCTTCGGAAACCAGATAATAGCGCGGCGATAATCGCTGAATAATAAATTATGGAAACAAAGGGACTCAAAAAAAGGAGAAGCCGAACAGGATCTCGGAAGGCGACCATTGCCGGGCCTATGGTTTCCGCATATCCTTTGAGGTAAGTTTTCCTGTCATCTGAACCTGGAGTAACATCCATAGAATCGCGGACTCCAGGCAATGGCACGCCAGTATAAATGGGGTAGATCTTGTAGGCAATGTTTGGAAAGATGGCGCAGACCATGCTGAGAAGAGAACTCCCGAAGGTGCCGACGCACGTCAGCACCGGAATAAGTGTCGCCTGCTTGCTGGTGAGGGTGACATGCTGGAGAACCCAGTATGCGAGGAAGGCGATGAATGCCGCGAAATAGGGGCGCCCTCCGATGATTTCCGTTTGAAACATCAGGACGCCAGCCGGGTTCCTCGCATAGACGGTGACGAGGTAGGCGAGATTGACGAACAAAAGCTTGTCGTAAAAGTTCCAGTGAGGGAGTGAAGGGATGGCCTTCATGGCAGACAAAACAACAGACAAGCCAAAAGCGACGAGAATCGCAATTTCACTAATTGTAATGTTTCCTGGCAGGAACCCGATGGTTCCGGTGATTCCGCTACAGAGCGGAATAATCATCCAGATGTTTGCCCGCAAAATCAGACACATGCTGAAAAGCCCTACCACAACGATAATTAAGCCCAGATCGCGGAATTTCCCCTGGGCAACAAACATACCCAGAAACAAGGCGCAGATCAGGGCGAAGAACGTAACAAGCCCGAGAAAAATGGCGTTCTTATTCATTTGGAATGAGCGGTTGAAATCTTCTTGCTGCCCAATTTCCAAACTGTAAACGCCGGAAAAAACTTACTGATACAAAATCCATTAATTTCCATCCACTCGCGAAGAGCGCCGGCCCCGTCGTAGATGTCCGCTTTGGAAAGAATGATCACATCGGGCTTGGGAAGCGAGGCCAGTTCCTCTGGTGTGGCGTTCATGATGAATATCGCACTGGCTGGTTGGGAGTCGGGGTCTCGTGTGATCCTGCGCATTGAGCTCTTCCATCCGTCCGTTTTGACTGAATTTTCAGCAGGAAAAACTCCATAGTAATTGGCTCCCGCCATGTCGGCCGCCCACCAGACTGTTGAGCCCACAGATACCGCGCTACGAACGACGGCGGCTGCGGATCGGTAGTCGTCCTTCGCGAAGCGTGGTGACAGACGAAGCGAAATACAGGAAAAAAGACCGGCCAGAAGGACAGCGGCAACAATTCCCCTCCTCCCTCCCCCGCTCCACAAAACTGATGCGAGGCCTGCCATCCCAAGAAGCAGGAATGGCAACAGCGGCATGAGGTGGCGGCCGATGACCCGGAAGTCTGCGGCCACTCCGAGACCGATGACGGTCACAGCAGACGCCAGAACAGCAAGAGTTAAGAACCTCGGGGCAAGCCTCGAGGCATTTGGAGGGACCGGCTCTGTCCGGTCCGTTTCTATCCACGGACGACACGGAGGACGTCCCTCCAGCAACAAAGCCGAAGCAGGCTTCGGGGTATCAGACCTAATGGGAATTCCGGGCAGAATGGCGGCGCGGCTGAAAAATGCCCGCAGATATTTCAGCGAAGCAACGAGAAAGACGGCGAGGATCCCGCCGTAGAGGGCAATGGGAAATATGAACGGACGGAGCGCTCCAATCGGATTTTCGCGAAGTGCGGCGCGCCCGGGCCCTGCGCCGGTGAAGCCGAGAAGCTCGTAGGCACAGAAGGCCATGCTCATGGCGTTTGTCTTCCCTACCCCGGATGCGCGGGCGCCGACCTGAAGCGTCCAGAAATAATAGGTCGCGAGTCCTGCCAGGACCACTGCGGCGGGCAGCACAAGAATCCACAAGCCGGGCCGCCGCAGGGACGCGGGAAAAGACTCCCTCCCAAGCCAGATCGCAAGAAATGCCAGCCCGAAAAAGAAGGAATATATGACGCCCAACAGGCTCGACCCGCAGAGAAGAACAATGCCTGCAAAAACCAGCGCGGCCTGCCTGAGACCGGGCCTGCCCTGCTCACTGCCCAGATTGACAAGCCCCACCATCACCAGCGTCGAACAGAAGAATTGAAGGATGTAGGGGCGCGCCTCATCGAGATACGTCCAAACCATCGGGGAGCAAACGGCAAAAAGGCAGAACCACGCCCGGATCCCTACAGGAGTCGAAAGCCCCCACAGGGCGGTCGCAATCGCGGCAATGAACAGGGGAATATTCATAGCCCGGAGCGCATACTCCGACGAGCCGGCCATCTTGTCCCACCCCCAAAGCGCCCCCATATAAAGCGGCATCTGGAGATCGCTGCCCCTCTCGGATCTCATGGCTTGCACAAAGCTTCCCCACGTCGGCTGAACGGCTTTCACCGCGCTGTTCGCCTCGTCAATCCAAAGACTCTGCGACGAAACGGAGAAAAGAGCGATGCCTGCCGAAATGATAATAAGAAACCCAAGGCGGTCAAATTTCAACGCAAGCGCCTTCATTCCTTGAGGCATTTCAGATTGGCGATGAGTTCTGTCGCCTTTGATCCGAATTTGGCCAACCGCACACTCGGCTCCCCTCCGTAGCGCTCACGGAAGCGAATCGGAACCGTGCCGTGCCGGATCGATTTGTCTCGCTTGAGCAAAACGGCGAGACCGATGTTTGAGAGAAAGAAACCGCGTGGGATCTTATTGGTTTTTGCACCAACACTCCTGGAACGCATCAGTCTGTAGGGCACATTCGCATCCTCACACCAAACACGGGCGAAAAATAAAAGAGTGAAGCGCAGCACCCAACTGGCCAGAACCCGGCGCCATCCGTCGTCCCTCTGGATCCGGATCCCATAGATCACATCATAGCTGTCCCGTTTGCGCCAAAACTGAAAAAAATACTGCGGGTCGCATTGGCCGTCGGAGTCGATTTGAAGGATCCATGGGATGCCGCGCTTCACGGCTTCCCCGTATCCTTCAAGACAAGTCTGTCCATGCCCCCGGTTTTCCCGTGAAATCAGTTCCAACCGCTCCCCAAATTGTTCGCGAAGTCTTAAGAGGACTTTTTCCGTTTCATCTTCCGATCCATCATTGATTGCGAGAAACACAAAATCTTCTGTCCAGTTCTCAATTTCTTGAAACCACTCAATGACGACTTTGCGCACAGAAGCCTGCTCGTTGCAAACAGGCATGACGACGAGGAGTTCGGGGTTCATACACTTCGCCTCACGGTAATTTGCGCCAACGAAAGTTCCTGAGCGATTCAGGGAAGATCCAAATCTGCCAGGGCCACGATCTGAGGGCCGAGGCCCTTTGGAAAATCCGCAACATTGGAAGTGACCAGGATTTGCGCGCCTGCTTGCCAAGCTGTGGAGAGGATTTGCAGATCATGCAATTTTTTTCCGGCGATCTGTAACCGCACAGACCATTCGAGCAGATTTTTGCACGAGGAAACGGATTCCGGGATGAGTTTTGCCTGCTTTCGAAACTCGAAAACATTGTTTGCTGCATCCTCGACAGACAATCCCAAGCCGTTGTTTTTTTCGGGGCGTGTGGCTACCACCACGTATTCACGGATGACCTGAGTGGCCAGCAAGAGATCCACTCCGCTTTGAGGGAGCAATGAGAAAACGCCCAGCGCTTTGCTGTGAAACAACCTCCCCTCATCCGTGGCATCGAGTAGAATATTCGTATCGAGACAGATCTTTTGACCGGGCTCAATCCTCATAAATTGCTTCTCGCGACCAATTTTGCGATCCGCCGGTGCGGACTGTCTTGATCTGGAATTCGCCCGTCTTGCCAGCGGGGTTGTCCGCAGCCTCGGTCAAAAGGAAATGGAGTTCGCCTTGCAAAGAACGATGATGGGCCCGCGCCCGATTCTTCAACCTCTCAAGCGTCGTTTCCGGTATCCCTCTCAGCAGTATCGATTTCATAAAATATCAAAATGGTATCGGAATGAAATCTCGATCAACGTGCCATGTGCGTCAATCAAAAAAGGCCACTCAGGCGAAGGGGGGGGGCAGGACAAAAATCTTCCGGGAATCCCCGAAGGGGATCAATCCGACAGCCATGAATGGCACGCCATCCACCCGGAAGTGGTATCGGGCATCCGCTTTTGGAATCGCTTCATGAATCCTCTCACGGAGTGACCGCGCCGATCAACCGGCTTGCGGACGACTACCACCCGGCACTCGGTATCGGAGATCATCTTCCACAGAAGGGGTTGGCCAGGGCGGAGCCCCAGCTTCTTGCGCAGTGCGGCGGGCATTGATACCTGCTCTCTCCGTGAGTGTTGTGAGGCTTTTTACCATGGGGAAAAGCATCTTGTGATCGCATCATGTCAACCTCGTCATAGCAGGGGCCATCAACGGGGGCAGTTCTTCCCTGTTCAGATCTGGAAAGAAAAAGCAGAAACCGGAAAGCGAAAAGAGGAAAATCAGTCGGCCGCGAGCTGCTATGGAAAAACGCAGGGGACGGGCTTGTTGCCCCATCGGCGATAGACTGTAAAGTCCGTGCGATCGACGGTGAAGACCCGGCAGACCCGATAGATTTCTGACATGCGAACCACGCAGCCATCGGCCAAATCCATCGGTTGGTCACGGTATTTCAGGGTCAGTTTGCGAACAGCCGTGAACTCGTCAGCCAACGAAAAAGCCAGTTGCAAATCACCCCGCTCCAGCATCTGGAGCAGAGGGTCTGGAGTGCCGGTCACGGCGGCCACCTCGGCACAGACAGCCTCACACACAAGAAATGGAGGTTTTTCCTCTTCCACCACCTTCTTTGCCCAACGATGAAATGAGTCCAACCGGTCGAGCAGCGCGATCAAAAACCCGGAATCGGCAATGCGTGTCATCGCGCTTTTTTATGCCCCATGGCGGCGCGAACACAATCGTTGGTGGATCCGCGCCCAATCGCCAGCGAACCGACGAGATCGGTGGAGGAAAATCGCTTTTCCTGGCGGCTTGAAGGCTTTGCAGCGGCGTCAAAAAGTCGCGAGCGAACGAGATCCGTCCGGGTCACACCAAGTTCCCTGGCCCATGCATCACACAGCTCCATCTCGGCCGGTGCCAGGCGAACCGTAAGAATCTTTGTCATACGTTAACTGTATTACACGCAAGTCGGCCTGTTGTCAACCGCGTCGAAGGGGTCTTCCCTGTTCACATGGGGAAGAAGTTTTCAGTTTTCAGTGTTCGGTTTTCAGGGAGGGAAGGGAAGTGCCGGAGGCGCGTTTTTGGTTCCTCTTCGTTCTGGTTGGAGCGGGAAGGTGTAGAAGGCATCAACGGGCCAAAGGGCGAGGGAATACCGTGCTAGGGCGCGATCAGGCGAAGCGAGGGAAAGAGTTTGCGAAAATCGCCGGTGTTTCGGGTCAGCAGCCCTTGATGGCGCAGGGCAAATGCTCCGATGAGAACATCGGCAACCGGGCGCTTGGCTGCCTGATGGTTGCGACGCTTCTGAACATGCCGAGTCCATGCCACACAAGCGTTCGCGGTATCTTTCGTCAACCAGCCTTCCTGATGGTCAACCCCCAGTTGAAAAAGAAATTCCTCCAGTGCATCGAGATGCCCGGAGAATGCCGGAGCCAGCTCGACGAACGTCACCGGACATATCAACAGCCCTTCGGTAAGTTTAGCATCCAAAAGGCTCTCGGAACCGGATGCAAACGTCGGGTCGTCAAGACCGACATCCAACAAAACGCATGTATCAACGACCCAAGCCATTAATCACGCTCTCCTTCACGGAGCAACTCCATCCACCTGGAAGTGGTATCGGGCATCCCCTTTTGGAATCGCTTCATGAATCCTCTCACGGAGTGACCGCGCCGATCAACCGGCTTGCGGACGACAACCACCCGGCACTCGGTATCGGAGATCATCTTCCACAGAAGGGGTTGGCCAGGGCGGAGCCCCAGCTTCTTGCGCAGTGCGGCGGGCATTGATACCTGCCCTCTCTCCGTGAGTGTTGCGAGGCTTTTTACCATGGGGTAAAAGTATCATGTGGTCGCATCATGTCAACCTCGTCATAGCAGGGCTCATCAACGGGGGCCGTTCTTCCCTGTTCAGATCCGGGAAGAAAAAGCAGAAATCGGAAAGCGAAAAGAGGAAAATCAGTCGGCCTCGAGCTGCTATGGAAAAACGCAGGGGACGGGCTTGTTGCCCCATCGGCGATAGGGGGAAAGATCATGCGGAATATGGAAAGTGGCAAAACCATGCGGGCTACACGACTTCCACGAGACGCTCACCGACTTCCAAGTCTCGAACAATTTGGGTCCAAACAGGAAGAAGCCACTCCAATAACTCTACATTTGTGCAGTTTCCCACACGCAGCCAAACTACCGATGGCCCATCTCGACCGGTCAGAACCCACTCCGAGAAGTCTTCATCTTTTGTTACGATGACAGCCCCATGAGTGGTTGCATACTGCCAGAGAACGTCGTCCTGGCTTTGCTCCATTGCCAAGTCCAACACATGCTCGGCTTCCTCCCCTTGATCGCGTAAACGTTGCGCCAATATTTTTGGCAGCTGAGTGTCGATCAGGAATTTCATGCAGGCTGCAATCGAAAAAAGCCGTGGTTGGCTTGGGCTGAAGCGTATTGGTAGCAGGCACGGAGATCCTCAGACTCCAGAAAATCGTAGTCAGCAAGGATTTGCTCCTCAGTTGCCCCAGCCGCAAGAAGATCCAGCACATCTTTGACGCGGAGCCGATATCCCCGGATGCAGGGGCGCCCCCCGCACTTGCCTGCTTCAACGGTGATCCGATCAAGTAAATTGGTGTTCATGAGGATAAACATTACTTCGAAGCCGCCCATCCGCCAACTGGAAAAGCGCATTCGCTTTGGCATCGGGGAACACGCCGCCAGAATCGAAGGGGTCTTCCCTGTTCAGATCTGGGAAGAAAAAGCGGAAAGAGGAAAGAGGAAAGAGGAAACTTTACAGGCGGTTGTTTTTTGTGTTTTTCCCAATGATCGTAGGGACGGTTAGAATTTCGCGGGATTCCTATGCACGGAATTTACGGATGAGGAAGAAAATCAGTAGGGGATTCGAATCATCGGATGCTCTTTATCGAAGTCTTTCGTGTTGCGCGTGACGAGGATGCAGCCTTCGCTATCTGCCGTGGCCCAGATGACGGCGTCGGGAAGTTTGAGCCGGTGCTTTCTTCGCGCCTCGACTGAGAGCTACGCGACTCGTGAGAACAGTTCAACGTTTCGCATGGGCTCGCGGTCAAATTTTTGAACTGATATCATCTGCCGCGTTGAGTGCCGAGGCGACGACCTGATCCATGTTCCAATAGCGATAGGTGGCGAGTCTTCCAAGGAAAGTGACATTCCGTTCGGTCGCCGCCAATTCGGCATAACGGTCATAAAGCGCCTTGGTGTCGGGAGCCGGAATGGGATAATAGGGTTCTTTGCCCTCGCCGAAGTCTTCCGGATATTCTTTCACGATGGTCGTGACCGGTGACTTTTGTCCGGTGGCGTGTTTGATTTCGACAATCCTCGTGAACTCGTGGTCGTTCGGGTAATTGACCTGCATGGCGGGCTGAAAAAATTCCGCGTCGTGGGTTTGCCGTTCGAATCGGAGCGACCGATAGGGCAGCGGTCCGAACCGGCAGTCGAAATATTCGTCAATCGACCCGGTATAGACGGTGTGCCGGCACGAGATCGCGTCGCGGACACCGCGAAAATCCGCGTTGAGAAGAACCTGGATATTCGGGTGCGACAACATCTTTCGGATCAGAACCGTGTAGCCGTCGACGGGAAGTGCCTGGAATCGCTCTGTGAGATAGCGATCGTCGCGGTTTGTGCGGATGGGGATACGTCCGCAGACGGTGGGATCCAGGTCGCGGGGATGGCGCTTCCATTGTTTCAGCGTGTAGTTCTTGAAAAACCGCTCGTAGAGATCCACGCCGACCTGTGAGATGACCGCCTCCTCGGAATTCCGGGGGTTCGCAATGGGGACTTTCCATCGCTGAAGAGTTTCCTCCATTTCCTCCGATGTGGAGGGGCGTCCGAGAATCTGCTCAAAGGTATTGAGATTGATCGGAAACTGCCAGTAGCGATCCTCGGTAAAGGAGAGGATCTTGTATTCGACAGGCAGCCACTCCGTAAACCAGCTGAGATACTCCCGCACTTTTTCTGAATTGGTGCGGAAGTAATGCGGCCCGTAGGCATGGATCAGGATGTGGGATTCCGGGTCATGCTCGTCGTAAGCGTTGCCCGCAATATGGAGCCGCCGGTCGATGACGAGAACTTTTTTTCCTGCGGACGCGAGCCGTTCGGCAACCGTTGCGCCCGAGAATCCCGCTCCCACAACCAGGCAGTCATATTTCATTCGGGTGATTTTTGAAGCTGAACCCCTCCCGCGCGGGCATGCTGCCGCCTTTGGTCGTTTCGGGATTTCCAAAGACCATCGGCTTTTTTGTTTTTTATTCTTTCAAAGGCGGAGAGGAACCTCCCCTTCATCTAATCGGACGGATCCGGGTGGTGTGTGCCGACCGGGAGGGTGAGCCGGGCCTTGGTCAACTCGCCGAGGACGGCGGCCATTTTTTCCCGGACGCCCGGGATGAACCCGCGGTCGCGATGGAAGACGAGCATGGTGAGATCGTCGCGGTGGAAAAAGCTGATGACTCCTTTTTCGGTATGGAGGGTGACTGCGGGCACGGTGCCGACTCCCATGCGGGCGGAGGACGCGCGCATGGATTGCAGCATGTCGGCCGCGTGGGCGCTCATAGAAACGAGATCAACGCCTTGCGGGACGTTGTGGGAGGCGACGACGACCGGGCCGTGAGCCAGCACGCAGGAGTTGATTCCTGGAAGCCCGCCGCAGAGCTCGATCACGCGGTCAACGCTCATGATCTCGTCCGTCAAAAACAATGCCTGGAGCGGTTCTTGCTCGATGATTTCGTTGCCGTGCGCCTCGCGGGACATCGCCTCGGTCTGCAGCATTTTCACGATCGGCTCGGTGGCCTGTGGCGGCGGCTCCATTTTTTCAAGAAGTGGAACGTCTGCCGCTGCGGGTTCTGCCGGTGGCGGGGCAGGAGGTTGCGCGGGAGGGATGGCGACCGGTTCCTGGGCAACAGGCGCGGGCGGCCCGACAACCGGATCGCCGGCGGCGGGCTCGGCCGACTTCGCAAGCGGATCGCTGGCGGCAGGACCGACTGGCTC
>Ga0194039_1000124_pt1 | contig 49350 bp, 52 predicted proteins | sample JunL228m_MetaG_FD_148679 | JGI IMG/M metagenome (GOLD analysis project Ga0194039, IMG submission 148679) | Anoxic zone freshwater microbial communities from boreal shield lake in IISD Experimental Lakes Area, Ontario, Canada - Jun2016-L227-8m | ecosystem: Environmental > Aquatic > Freshwater >...
AGATTGGTTGTCCTACATTAGGACTTTTGATCGCTGTTATATACATCGATAATCCTCTCTGATTTACTCAAATCATTTTGACTTGAGATTATACCAGATTTGTTACCGATGTATTTCAACCTACGCAGGGGTTTTCCCGATAGAGTGCTTTTTATTCTAAACAATTTGAGAGTACATACTAGTTATGACCACTAATATGTACTAATCCTTTCTTGATTTATATACACTATCTCTATTCTTAGATATGAACTCCGCTATAGAGAAGTCCTTAATACCTACTTCTACAACAAATTTTTCAAAAAGTAATTTCCCTATTTTCTCGACTTGCATGCAGGAAAAAGTAAGATGCCACTCACTCCACTCTAACCTTCTTATTCCTGCAAGGTTCTCGTAATATGCTTGAACTAGAATTGCACAGGACTGGTCCACGTCATAGTTTAGTTTCTTCCTTTTTAGCTCTTTGTAGGCTTCTGATTGTTCCCAGCCAGCTTTACGAATCAAAATATGGCTACTCTCATGACCTATTCCTGCCCAAAGATAGCAAATATCATTTGCAAAATTGAGATATATTGTGTCTTTATAAAATCTAGCGTCTTGCTTCAGTGCTTTATGTTCAATATTTATGACCATGGGTTCTGTTATTTCTGGGTAAAACCTAGCTATTAAATCTTGAGCTATGTCATAACGAATCATAAAACTTTTGATCTTTTGATAATTTTCCAGATACCTTTTTGGTATTTCCCCAAAATGATAATTTATTTTCATAGAATTATTATAACAAAAAGTTAAAGAAGGTATGTTTATTATGTCTGCTCTAAGGGGACAAAACAAGATTGCTCCCAACCCTATCTTAGAGAAGAGCTCTTGATAGAAGAGCTTCTACATTTAATGGAAGAAATTGATCTAAATAAGGTTAAAGGGAAGGAAAAGATAGAAAGGGAAGTTAAAAAATATAACAATTTTACAAAAGGCGTAATTAATAAAGAATTTAATGATGTTAAAGCGTCTAAGATTGACCTTAAAACCTATGCTAAATACGTCTTAACAGATGGCAGTAGAGATGAAAAAAGAGAGTTACTTTCTTGCCTAAATACCAAGATCTACGTAAATAATCGCAAATTATACACCAATTTAGAGAAATTACCTGGTGATTTAAGCACAAAATAAGCGGTTCTTGACCATTGTGGTTGAAATAAAAAAACACGGATTCTTGCGAAAACGTGTTATTTTTTGTGCTTGATTTCAGGCATTACGGACACCAGGAACGAAGACATTTGGCGAGCAACACCGGTCGTGTACCCCCATCCCTCTCCCTTAACCCCTTCTAGAAGTGCTTTTGATAATGTGAGACTGGAACAATTGGGACACTATAAAAGAGGGAGGGGCCACTGTTTCAAAGAAGAGCCGAGTAACGGAGAGATCAAAGTAAGTTCAAAATGAGGTAAATGAGGCGCTATAAATATTTATGTTCTCATCTTTATTAGCTCATCTAGCATGGTTAAAAAGTTTACTTTCTGCTTCCATAGATCAACAACCTTATCTTGCAAGTCTTTTGTTGAAGGTTTATTATTTTTCTCCGGTACAAGAAGGAGGTTGCGAAATTCATAATTGAGTAAAATCGCTAGGGCTTCAGTTATCTCGAGAATGGCCTGCTTATCAGCTCCCCTCTCGGTCAAATCATTTTCATAGTTACTTCTAAATATTATATGCATAGTTTCATGCATAATAGTTTTTATTTGAGAGGGTAAATTTGAAAAAAAGGATACATAAAAATGACGATTAACTACACTATAAGGACTCATTGATAATGTTGTAAAATAAACAGTCATTTTATCTACATCATTTGGTATTTTCATGTAATCGCAAAGTCTCTTGAAATATTCTGCTTCCAAAGACGACCAATATTTTCTTAACCCCTCAATTTCTATAGTTATCGGTAATTCATTTTTTGCAAAATTGTTTAAATAATCTTTTATTATTACTTTTTTGTCATCATCTGCAGCTTGGTCTATTTTTCTTTTTAAGCTCGGCCAAAGGAATGGGGCTGTATCTAAATCTTTTCGCCCGTAGTTCGGATATTTGTGATCTAAGTAGTTATTTTCATAATTTTGAAGGTCCTTTTTTACGTCATAACGAAAATCTAGTTTGTCCATAATAAATACCTCATTTATTTTTATTTTTTATTTATTGATTTTAAAATAAACTGACTGACATTCTGGGCTCTGTCCCAGCTTTTTTTATACTTCTCTACAAGCTCTCGATGTTCTGGATAAGAGACTTTAGGTGTATAGCCCTGTATCTTAACAAAGCCCGGTTCTGCTTGGACAATGTCATTAAATATTTCTGAGAGCTGCCAGATACCATCCTCATCAACAGTTATCGTATCCTTAAGAAAAGATAGCTGATTGTAAAACTGAAAATGAAGCATCTCATGGACAGCCTGTCCTATAATATTTTCTTCCCAGCCATAAAAGCTTTGGAATTCTTTAGTTTCTAGGAATCTAGGCCCAGCGGTAATGATGGAAATAAATCCCCGATATTTACCTTCTGGCCAAAATAAATTATTAAAAACTTTATCGGTTTCCATGTAGAAATTATCTTCAACTTTATCCCATTTTTTTTGAAAAGATTTTTTTGCTTTTTCTAAATCTTCAGAATGGTCTATGTAATATGAATCCGTATAGTCGTTAATTAGAGCCTTTTGTTCTTCTGGTTTAAGCCCATAATATTCTTTTAGTTTCGGATGAATCTCCCATATTTCTGCGGCAAAATCCATCCCTGCTTTTTTGGGATATTCTAAAAATTCTTTGATCATCTCCTTATCAAGCTCTTTGTTCAAGCTAAAAATAACATGTGGATATTTTTTCATAAATAAGCAAACCAATTTAAACATTAACCGGAGTTCTTTGAATAATTCTAACATAAAAAGTGCTTAGCAGATTAGTTGTTTTACGTCATTAGTATTAATAAACTACCGAAGGATAGCTTATTAAGTGTGTGTTTCTTTTGGCAAAAGTGAGTAGTGCTGGAATCATTTCCAGAATGAGACAGTGTATTTCGAAAATTTCTTAATTCCTAACGTATTTAGCATAATGTGAGACTTTTGAGAAGCACGTAAGAGAAACACTCCAGCGTCTTTTAATCTTTCCTAAAAACAATCAACCTTTAGTCCTGCAGCCTTTTATTATTTACCACACTTATGCCTTAGCTAGTCCAAATTACTTCTTTGTCATGATCTATAAAATATTTTTCTACCTTTTTTTGGTTATTGTATATTATCTTTGACATTTCTTCTGGTGAAACATATGATTTTTTATTAATCATGTTAATAATTGATTGACCATTATAATAAATGAGTAACATTGGGAAAGTAAAATTTGATTTTGTAATTTTTTCCGAATCGTCATCTTTAACAATTTGAGATAATCTACTAGAGATTTTTGTTGGAAAATATTTTTCTGTTAAGGCGCTTGCATCAGTGAATAATGAGTAAGTAAGCAATTCTGATAAGTAGTCAAAATCACTTTTCTTTATTACGTCTTTTAACTTTATAGATTTATTGTTTTTAATGAATTCTTTTTTATATTCATCTATATATGACTTTAATATTTTATGAGTTATTTCATGCCAAAGAATAGCTAATTTATGGTTTATAAATTCTTTTTTGGTTGAGCTGCACTCTAATGAAACCTTTCTGGGGCCTATATTTGCTCCTCCGCCTCCCCCATATGGACCAGTAGAGATAAACAAATAAACTGTATAATCATCATTTACTTTAACCTTACTTTTGAATAATATCTTTAAATCGTTTAAAACATTTTCTTTTTCCTTAGAAAATTCTTTTTCTAATAATCCTCTTATTTTTTCTAATTTAACAGAATCCTCACCCCAAATTTGTTCAAACCTGTGCCTAAAAATGTCCATTGCAGAAAAATAAATTTCATATTCCTTCTCATCGAAAATAGTATTATTGGTCTTGAGTTCTTCAAATCTTATAAAGTATTCAAATATATTTAAAGAGGGGGCTTGTTTTAATGGTTTAAAACTATATTTTGAAAGTAATCTTCTTAAAGACGCTAATGCTTCAATCTCATTCTCTTTAAGGGGACCAGTGATTTCAAGCCATTCTTTGTTATAGCTTTTCCGACATGAAAAATGCCACTCAGAAAGATTCTGGACAAAGAAAAAATGATTTGCGATTTTGGATATATAGAATGATACTTTCATGAATATAATATATATTATTTTTGACTTTAACTAAAGAAAAACGCTAGGCAGCCGTTAAGGTTACCTAGCGTTCGCTGTTCTTGTTCACCCGTGGCAAAACGACTATCCAAGCGACGCTTGGGAATCAACCATTATTACTCACGGGACGTGATCGTCAGAGTTGTCAAAGGGGGGGTGGTTCTCGTGGCTGAGTGAATTCTCAGCGTTTCCCGATTTGATCTCTATCCGATCAAGAACAACTGCCATCAGATTTTTCTTCATGACCTTTCGCCTCCCTTCTGAGTAATCATCTGCTCGATTCTTCGAGCAGTATTGGGACGATTACGCGAAACTTCATTTCTAACTTTCTACCGTATTTTCCCTTGGTGAAACCAAAAGTAAGTTAGATAATAGTACCAGACCTTTGTTCTGTCAACACCTTTGTAGATGTTTTGGAAGTTCGATGAATCATCTAGCGCGCTATCTAAGTAGGGTTATTACCAAGAGATTAGCTAATTATTTGTTCCTCATCGTTATTTTAGTCTTCTAGGACACAAGCTACTGACTCTCTTACACTCTCCACTATTGCTCTAAGGTGGTCACAATATTTAGATTCGGTATAGAATTCGTGGCAAAAAGAACAACCACCTTGACACGCAGAAAACGCCACACAGCTCTCTTCGCACTCCTTGTTACGCCTCTCAACAGCTTCGAGAAAATCTTGCCGCTTTTTTGAGTCAATAATTTTCTGCAAAGATGTATCATTAATATTGCCCCAACGATACTTTGGATCATCTAATTGGTCGCAAGGAAAGACGTCCCCATTCGGTGTGATAAACGCAAAGTGACCGCAGAAGCCTGATTGTGAACAAAGAGGTTTCATGTTTTTCCCACTGAGGAGATTTTCTGCGTAACCCATGAAGTTTCTAAAAATCAAGTTGGGGTCGTCAAGATCAAGCCACCTTTTCATTACCTCTTGATAAAAAACAGTATAAGAGATGAGATCGATGGAATGCTCCCAAGTGCTAGTTGATGGTTTGATTGCGAAACTTCTGACACCAAGGTTACTGATAAATTCAAAGTATTTTTCTGAATCAGTCTTATCGCTGATGACAGAGATACACGAGAACTTCAAATCTCTATCTTGCAGTAGTTTAATTCCTCTTATAACTCTATCAAACGAGGGTCGATTATAACTCATTGGCCGATTTGCGTTCTGAACATCTTCATAGCCATCAACACTTACACCGATAGAAAATTTATTTGTTGCAAAGAAATCAGCGAAGTCATTGTCTATTAACGTAGCATTTGTCTGAATAGTGTTGAGAAAATTGGTTGACGCAGATCGTTGAATTTCGAGAGCATACTCGAAACCCTTTAACCCCAAAAGAAGCGGTTCTCCCCCATGCCAGAGAAATCTGACACTTTTAAGGCCAAGGGAGTCTATCTCATGAATCACGCTTTTAAGTGTTTCATTTGTCATCTTTGTGTTTTTGAATCCAGATCTGGCAAAACAATAACCACATTCTAGGTTGCAACTACTTGTGACTCCTATGATGAACGTTGTAACAGTCAAGGTACTCATCCTCCTACTGGAGTCAGTTGGTCTGATGTGGCGCTAATATACATCATATATTACTTTTTTTCAATATTTATTTTCTACTCAACAAAGAGCTTGTTTTGCGTCATTAATAGAAATAAGCTACCTTGTGGCAGCTTATTAAGTCTGTGCTATTTGGCGAAGCGAGTAGTGCTGGAGCCAGGACTAGATATTTTGAGACATTAAATCAATATTTCGCCTCAAGTCGTCAATAACGCTAAATGTATAAATCAAGCATATCATATCACGGGTCGCCCTAGGGAGATCCCTTGAAGCATGTTTCAAGCCAAATTCATGTTTTGTTGGGATGTGCTCTATTCTTTGAAGTTCGGTAAATATACTCGCAAGACTCAGGTAGAAATTTAGAGCGCCAAGATAGTCATTTCTTTCAAGCTCCTTTTCAACATCAACTTTCATGATCCTAAACTCACCTTCGAGATATTTTTTGCGATCAATAACTTCTTTTTCAAATTTCTTTTGATCTAGCGGCTTAAAGTTTATCACGTTTTTCTTATCAAAAAGAACCTTAACTTTTTCGCCTTCCTTGCCCTCAGTAAACCAAAAGACGCGACTATTCGCTTGCACGCATAAGTCTACAATTAAGAATTTAGAGGTGTCTATTATGTGAAAGAAATGCTGTCTGATTTTTGGATGCCCATGGTCCTTTTCATAATCGAAGTCTAGTTCACCTATCTCCATCAAAGCACTACGAAACACCTTTATTACTTCAAGCTCTTTCCCGTCCTCAACATCAACCCAGACATCAATATCAGAAAATTCGTCCACTGTATCCAAGCTATCTGCCCCCTCTAACCAAAGCGCATTAACGTAGTTAAGAGCCTCTAGAGATTCTGTTAATTTATTAAGTATTAAATTACGATCAATTTTCATTACTAAATATTAACATAAAAAGCCCTTAGCAGATTAGTCTTTTTGCGTCATTAATATAAATAGACCGATATAATCGGTCTATTTGGTATGTGTTCCATTTGGCGAGGCTAGAGGCGCAGGAATTATTTAGGGTAAATCCTATATTCGACGCCATCTATTTCTCCGCCAAGAGCTCTAGGCCTTTTATATTTATCTTCAATAACTCCACCCAGCGACTCCGGGATCTTTCTGCTTGCTATGTTTTGTATCGCGACTGGGTATTTTAGATATTTGTATTCTATGCTTTGATCAGCCCAGAGTTTTAGGGCTGTCATGGCCTCTCGGCCATATTTATTACCATGAGCGGATTTTTTTACCCATACTCCGAATTCCGGAGTGCTTGTATCTATGTGTGCTAAACTCCCACCTCCAATAAATTCACCTGTTCTAATGAAAAAGACTACATGAAAATCTTTGCCCTCCCGGTTCTTTTTTATAGCCCCAGAAACAAACTCCTCAGTGTCAGACAATTTCTTTGGTGGAGCGGGGGTAATAAAGGTATTTATTTCTTCATTGAAGTTGTTGTATATATCCTGAGTATGACTGTCTTGTAAAGGATAAATAACTAATCGCTTTGTTTCAATTTTGTCTGGTAGCCTCATGTCTTGATAATAACATAAAAAAACACTTAGCAGATTAGTTATTTAACATGCTTTTCTATTAGCTCAACCATCGCACTAAGTGTCTTTTTCTATTTCTTTTTAACTTCGGCTAATTTGACGCCCGCTTCTCTCAAAAGCATGTCGGGCAATGGAGTTGGTGCTCCAGTCATTGGATCCTTGGCATCCCCAGTCTTTGGAAAGGCTATCACTTCTCGGATATTTGGCTCCTCCAAAAGTATCGAAAGGACTCTATCAATTCCCAAGGCAATCCCGCCATGGGGAGGTGGTGAATATTCAAAAGCTCTCAAAAGATGTCCGAAACGACTATTTACTTCTTCGTCCGATATCCCCAAAATTTTGAAAATTTTCTTTTGCAGATCTTCCTCATGAATTCTAATACTGCCACCACCAATTTCGAAACCATTTAGTACAAGGTCATAAGCTGACGCTCGAACCTTGGCTGGTTCTTTTTCTAAAAGTGCCATGTCACTACCTCTTGGTCGAGTAAATGGGTGGTGAGAAGAGGTCAAGCCTTTTGAATTTTCAGTTTTTTCAAACAGTGGAAAGTCGATTATCCAAGCAAAAGCCAATTCATTTTTATCATCCTTGTTTTTCCTAAGATCGGGCTTGTCTGTTTTGTACTTTTTTATGGCTTCAGTGTATTCAATTCTTGGGAACGGCTTATTACTAATCTTTTTTTCTGGAAAAAGTTCTTTGACAATCTCAACCATCATTTGTTCCGTGAGAGCTAGCACGTCTTCCTCTTCCACGAATGACATCTCGATATCAAGCTGAGTAAATTCGGGCTGGCGATCTCCCCTTTGATCCTCATCTCTAAAACATCTAGCCAATTGAAAATACTTTTCGAACCCAGCCACCATCAATAGCTGTTTATATTGTTGTGGAGACTGAGGAAGGACAAAAAAAGACCCTTTACTTAGCCTTGAAGGCACAATAAACTCTCGAGCTCCCTCGGGGGTCCCTTTGGTCAAAATCGGCGTCTCTATCTCAGTGAAAGTCTTTTTGGAAAGATAGTTTCTGATAAAGAGATTAAATTGATGCCGAGTCTTGATATTGCGGGCCATTCTGGCGGTTCGTAGATCAAGATAACGATATTTTAATCTGGTTTCTTCGTTAACGCCATTGGTTGAATTATGAATTTCAAAAGGCGGTACTTCGCAACTAGAGATCAGGGAAATCGATTCTGAAGCAAGCTCCAAGTTCCCGTTTGCTAGCTCTGCATTGACGAGGTTGTCTGGCCTTTTTTGAATTTTCCCTGCAATCGTAACCAAAAATTCTTCACGAAAGCCTTTGACTAGTTCGATAAGGTCTTTTTTGTAGATTACAACCTGCACCACTCCAGAAGTGTCCCGAACGTCCCAGAAAATGACCTTTCCGTGATCTCTGGAGTTTTTTATCCAACCAGATATTACGACATCTTGATCAATTTTTTCTGCAAGTTCACCAATCATCTCTCGTTTCGCCATATTTTACCTAACCCACTTTTTTATACTCTAAACCAACTAATTTGACTCTCATTATAATACGAAAAGAGCTTAGATCCAAGGATTATGAGACCAAATTTATCATATATCGAATCGTTGTACCAAAATCCCTCATCCCCTCTTTCGCTCTCGATTCTGGATATAGTCTTGTAGCGCTCTTTCTGTAGAGAGCCAATTTCGGTTTTCTTTGTAAGCCTCAAGCTTGCCTAGGCCCGCTAACTTTTTCAGATATGCGGCAGAGTATTTGGTTTTTTTGCTAAGATTCTCTAGACTTATAAATCTATCTCTGGAGTTTTGAGAAGTTTGGACTGAGCTCAAATAGATGTTAAGCGAACGGATGACAGATCGAGCGATAAATTCACAGAGTGGCTTGGGATCACCATTGTCTGCTCTTTCTAGAACTCGATAATATTTCTTGCGATCTGTTTTTAAGATAATGGATAATGGATAGCCCGCTTTCATAAGTAGTACATTCATAATTAATCTCGCCGTTCGGCCATTCCCGTCCCAAAACGGATGTATAGAGACAAACTTGTAATGCAATAGTGCCGCTAACTCCACAACGTGGTGGTTTTTTTTGTTTTGTTGGAGCCAGGTTATTAACTGAGCCATCTCTGGCTTTATCTTGTAAGCCCTGACTGGGATATGTTTGCTCCCGCTGATAGCCACCTCGCCTTTGCGATATTTACCAGCAATCTCTCTATCGGAATCAAAGATAACTAGATTGTGAAGCAATTTAATTAAATTCTCATTTACAGCAATTCTTTTTCTCTCATCGACAAGTTGATAGAGAAAATCGAGCGCCTCTTTCTGATTCTTTGCTTCCAGATGATCTTTGAGTGGTTTTTCCTTGATGGTTAGGCCCTCTTGGATAACCCAATATGTTTCTTTTAATGACAGTGAATTACCCTCAATCGCATTTGAGTTGTAAGTCATCTCTACCTCAAATCTCTCCTGTGTTTTTTGCAAAATTGTAGGTGGAATTGGCCGCAATGAGCTTAGCTCTTGAAGTCTTTCGTCTAATAATCTAATTGTTTTTTTGGATAAATACATTTCCTTATGGTACGTTAGGTATGAATATACACTATCGTACCTTAAGCTATTTGTCAAGACTTGTGGTTTATAATAAGCACGCACTAAGGTACGGTTTTTAATATTTATGACTAGAGTACCTTTGTATTTGATAAAAGTTGAGGGGAGTTTTTTACGCTCCCCTAGTTGATAGGTGTATAAATTGCTGTAAGCTTTCCGGACTCCACGTCATAGCTTAGTGTGGTTACCATTAGCAGCTTTGGATTTGTTCCCTGGGAAAAATCGAGAATCTGGAAGGAATAGGGACTGTCAGGATTTCTTCCGATTTCGTCGAAACCAGATGCACCGCCTGTCCCACTTCCAATCAGATTGACCGTTCCCTCCTGTGTGATGCTCGTCTGGTGGTCGTGGCCAAAGACGACAGTCAAAGCTACCCTTTCCGCTTTTGCCTTTTCGATTATCCCCTCGGCCTGTCGAATGTCGTGAACGACAACGACTTGTGGCTTAGAAGTGTAATTATCCCACCAGCTAGCCATATCACCAGAAAATACCTTTAGCATTTGTTCGTCCGAATCGATGAGATAGCTCGATGCCAAAGGGTCGCTGTAGCCAAGGATGGAAAGACTCCCAATGCTTATTGGTACGCCCTCCAAGATCTTGTAACCCATTCTCTGGAATGTAGTCATAGCCTCGCTGTCTTCGTGGTTCCCGCCAACCATGTAGATTGGTATCTGAGAAGTGATCTGACCAGCAAAGGCTCTAGCCTCGACTTTGGTGCCAAAGTTGGTAATGTCCCCTGTCAGGATCGCCGCATCAAATCTCTCCGGGGCTTTGCCCTCCAAGAGATCGCTGACAATCTTTATCCCGAGCAGATTGTCATGGACATCGCTTATGACCAGAACGCGCGTCCTAGGATCGCTGGTGTCCGCATAGGGCTGGTTATCGATCTGGTAGGTAACATAGGTCATGCCATCTATGAAGTTTTGGAGAACGTTTTTGCCAACCTTGTAGTCACTGCCAATCTTCTTGATCAGACTGACGACCTTGGGGAATTCTGCAATCGGGCCTGTATATTTGACTTCTGGTGTCCGGTCCAGAGTTTTGCTTGTTATTCCTGCAAAAGCGATGGCAAAGAGAGCAAATACCCCTGCCCAAATACCTATGTTGCGGACAAGTCGCATCAGCCACCTTTTGCCACCGTTTGTCACCTCTATCCCCACCGCAGCCCCGATTAGGACTAGCCAGAAAAAGCGCCAAAACAGAAAATCATAGAGGGCACTGATAGCATTTGGTTTGAATTTGGAGACTCCACTATCCCACGCATCGCCTAGGCTCTGGCCATTCATCAAGTCTTTGTTTAGGACCAGGTCCATCCGCAAATTAACTGGTGTTTTATGTGTTTTGAAGCTAACCATCCCGGCTGGGCCAAGCGGTAGCTCGACAAAGCCACCATGCCAGCTAGGATTCATTCTGTATGTAAGCTGGCCTTCTGTGACTCGATAGCTCGAGGAGGTCGTTACCATTGTGTAGGCAAAGATAATAAAGCCGATGCTGAATATTTTTAGAAAAGTTTTGAGAGCAACTACGATTTTTGGGTGTTTTCCAAAAAATCTAGACACGATTTGCAACCCAGTGAGGATTGCCTTTTTGCGATTTGATAGCAAAATGAGCATCTCCCCACCTTTCATATATCAAGGTACATTTACACCTATCTCCACCTCTGTGGTGGGCTTAACTTAATACAACTCTATTCATGTGTCAAGGCAAGGGCTATAATCTAAGCACAAATTATGATAAAAGCTGAAAACATTCATTATTCGATTGGAACTAGAGTCATTTTTGACGATGTTAGTTTTAATATTAACAAAGGCAACAAAGTCGCATTAGTCGGGGCTAATGGGACTGGCAAAAGTACTCTTATTAGAATCATCCTTGGCCAAATCATTCCAAGCCAAGGTAAAGTTAGCCATGTTTCTAAATCACAACAAATTGGCTATATGCCACAGCAAATTGCTGACCTGGGAATATTGCCACATAAATCAGTGACTGATTTTATGCTTTCGGGTAGAGGACTGGATGAGCTAAAAATAAAATTGTCAGATACCCTCCTTGAGATGGAAAACCAGGAATTGCCAGAGAAAGAGATGATGAATCTTGCTCACAAATATAGCGAATCGTTCGATCTGTTTATGGGTAAGGGTGGCTATGGAGCAGAAAATGAAATGCTCGAGGTTTTAATTGGCCTTGGTCTTAGCGAGATTGATCTGGATCAGATTGTATCGACGATGAGCGGTGGTCAGAAAACCAAATTAGCCTTAGCAAGGGTCCTTTTTTCCAAGCCAGATTTGATGATATTAGATGAGCCGACAAATCACTTAGACGAGGAAACAATTACTTGGGTCGCAGAATACCTTAAGGAATTTAGGGGAACGTTGATTATAATCTCCCATACTCCCAGTCTCCTCGATGAAATTATAAACCGTTTAATATATTTAGATGGAGATGGTCAGGTTCTTACCTATAAAGGTAATTTTAGTGATTTTTTGTTGAAAAAAGGACAAGAGGAAATCGCTCAGGAGAAACTTCACAAAAAACAAAGTGTCGAAGCAGAAAAACTGCAAGCCTTTATTGACCGTTGGCGAGGCAGAAAAGTCAGTCAAGTCCATGATCGAGAGAAAAAGCTAGACAGGCTTAAGGCCAATATGGCCAAAACTAATAACAAAAAATCAGAACTTTCTTTGAGCTTCCCCGTCAGCAAAGAGCCAGTCAAACAAGTATTAGTCGTCGATAATGTCTCAAAATCATTTAATGACAACCATGTCTTGAAAAATGTTTCCCTTCAAATCACCAGAGGTGAAAGAGTCGCTATCTTGGGCTCAAACGGCGCCGGCAAGACTACTTTTCTAAAAATTATTGCTGGTCTCGTGCGACCAGATTCGGGCCTAATCGAAATTGGACAAAATGTTGATCTTGGATATTATGCCCAGGAACAAGAAATTTTAGACCTTGAGAAAAATCCCCTCGAAGAACTGATGTTAGCGACCGCTCGTCCCCAATCACAGGTTAGATCTATCCTCGCTCATTTTCTCTTTCCAGGGGATCGTGTCTATACCAAGATTAAATCATTGAGCCTTGGCGAGAAAAGCCGCTTAGCTTTAGCCAAATTGGTAGTCGAGGGCCACAACTTTTTATTACTAGATGAGCCAACCAATCATCTGGATGTTACCTCACGAGAACAGGTCAAGCTCGCTCTCAAAAAATATACCGGAACAATTTTAATAATATCCCACGACCAAGAATTTTTGGATGGCATCGGAGTAGAAAAGGTCCTACTCTTGCCAGAAAATAAGTTTGGATTTTTAGATCAAATCAAGAGTTAGCATCTCGTCATAATTAAAGCTTATTTTTACGTACTCTTTTAACTTTATTTTGAGGTTTTTCTGGTTTTAGAAGTGGGAACATGACACATTCACGGACTGGCTTATCAACCATAAAGGCAAATAGCCTCTCCGAGACCCCAAAGCCAGTCGTTGGTGGCATACCGTACTCAAGGGCTTCAACAAACTCCTGGTCATGCATTTGCGCCTCTATATCCCCTGCTTCACGCATTTTGTTTTGCTCCGCAAATCTTTCTGCCTGATCAATCGGATCATTCAGCTCTGAATAGCCATTCCCATTCTCCGATCCGGCTATTAAAACCTGATATCGCTCAGTCAACCCATGATTATCCTCTTTCCTTTTTGCTAAAGGGGAAACCTCAACTGGGTGATTAACTAGAAAGGCTGGTCCAGCAATATCACGTCGGATTTGTTTCCAGAGCAAGTCGATCAACCGCCCTTTTCGGTCGGAAGTACGAAAATCTATCTTTTTTCCTTTCAATAATTTTTTTAGATCAGCTTCACTCATTTTCAGAACATCGATTTTGTAAGCCTCATTTATGGCCGTCGTATAATCTATTTTCTCCCATTTTTGATCAAAATCAACATCATGGCCGTTCATCGAAAATTTATAAGTGCCGAAGACATTCTTGGCAACCCGCTTGAACATTTCCTCAACCAAAGCCATTGAATCATTGTAGTTGGCATAGGCCCAATAGAATTCCATTTGGCTATAATCCTGGAGATGTTCCCGAGAAACACCTTCATTGCGAAATTGTCTGCCCAACTCAAATGTTTTATCAAAGCCTGCCACCATTAATCTTTTCTGCCACAACTCTCCCATCGAAATACGAAGATAAACATCAATATCCAGATAGTCATGGTGAGTCACAAAGGGATTAGCATCTGCTCCTCCACATGTATTCTCCAAAACTGGTGTTTCTACTTCGAGAAAGCCTTTCTCAATCATAAAATCACGAATCGTCTGCCAGAATTTAGCTTTTTTGACAAACAAATCTTTTAAATCTGGGTTCAATAAGATGTCGAGATATCGATTGCGGTAGCGCTTTTCCTCGTCTTGAATCCCGTGCCAAATATCAGGCAGAGGACGCAAGGCTTTGGTTAGTATCTTTAACTTTTCTACTTTGACAGTCGTCTCTCCCATTTTTGTAATAAATAAAGGACCAGAAACTTCAATAAAATCGCCAGCATCGACTAGCTCAACAATTTCAAACTCTTTCCCTAGAATATCTTCTTTCAAAGCGACTTGAATCTTGCCCGTTTGATCAACGAGATCGGCAAATACCAACTTACCGTGACCACGCATCGCCATAAGTCGTCCCGCTACAATTACGTTTGTCTCTTTTTGTATCAAAGTTTTTTGATTGTCCAAAACATCAGCACAAGTATGATCTCTCTCAGATTTTGAAGGATATGGATTGATTTTCTTGGCCTTGATTTTGTCTAATTTTTTCTTTCGAAATTCTATAATCTCTTTTTCTGATAATCCCAGATGTTCATCCATGATTTTCTCCTTTGTTACAAGGCAAATTTTAGCATAAACAAAGCCTTGTTTCTATAGTAAATCTGTCTTCTCTAATCTGCCATTTTCCAAAAGATAGATACTGTCTGGTTTTATTTTGTCAACAAAAAACCGATCGTGTGTGATAGCAAGAAAGGCTCCGTCGTAGTCACACAATGCTTTTTCGATAATTTCTAATGACAGAAAATCGAGATGGTTTGTTGGCTCGTCTAAGAGCAATAGGTTGTTTTTGTTAGCATCTAGGATTGTCAAAAGAAGCCTCGCTTTCTCTCCAGGGCTTAAGACTGAAAGAGGTTGGAAAAGAATATTCTTATTTAGTCCAAAGCTGGCAAGTAATGTTCTGGCCCAGCTTTCATCAATACTAGTTTGTGATTTGAAATATTCATAAGCAGTTCTTTTGTCTGATAAATGATAATATTCTTGAGGTAAATAACCTATTTTTGCCAATTTATTTATATAAATATCACCTCGGTCAGGCTCTATTTCTTTTCGGACAATTTTAAATAATGTTGTCTTACCACAACCATTGTCGCCAACTATAACAACCTTTTCACCTGATTTTATTTTGAGATCTAACTCATGAAGAACGGGGATACCATCAAATACCTTAGATATATTCTTCAGTTGGAGTAGGAGCTGTCCATGCTTTAGGTCGTTCGTTAAAGATATCTTTGGTTTTTGAATTTTTTGTAAATACTCAACCTCTTGAAGTTCGTTAATTCTTTTCTCTAATGCTTTGGCCCTCCGATCAAATAAGGCTGACTTATCTTTTTTGGCATTTCTCAGTAGTTTCTCATTGTCAGTTTTTTTGGGACCTTTCGCCGCTTTTGCTGACCATCGCTTTTGATCAATAAAAGATTCCTGATATTTATCGATCTTTTTTTGTGCGTCGTCGTACCGTTGTCTTTTCTTTCCTTCTTCCGACTTTTTTTGAGATTGGTAGGCAGAATAATTTCCTTCGTATTCCGTTAATTGGTGTTCTTTTGTGTCCAATTCAAGAATCTTTGTTACCACGTTGTCCAAAAACCGTCTATCATGCGAGACCACCACAACTGTAGATCTGGTTTTCTGGATAAAGTTCTCCAGCCAAATTATAGCCCGCAGATCCAAATGATTAGTTGGTTCATCAAGCAAAAATATAGTAGGTTCCTCAAGCAAGATTTTTGCTAAAAGAAGTTTAGCTTTTTGACCACCACTTAATTGCAAAAACTTTTTACCTGTATCGATTTTCAAATCAAGTTGATGCAAAATCTCAGCTATTTTGTATTGTTCAAAATCGCACAGATAATCTTTAACCCTTATCGATTGATCAAAAGACATGGCTTGAGGCATATAACTAACCTTGCCCTTGGCTTCTATCGTAATGCTACCGTTGTCCGGTGCTAGTTCTCCCATAATCATTTTTAGTAAGGTTGATTTGCCGCAACCATTTAGACCGACCAGGCCTACTTTTTCACCACTATTAATGGTGAGATTAATACTAGAAAGTATCTCTTTATCCTGAAAATATTTAGTTAAATCACTTATTTTTATCATAAAGAATCCTTTTTAAAAGGTTCGGACAACAATATTTAATTTGAGTAGCAGAAATATTTAGATGTATTATATTTGAATCATTGGTTTTGGATTTCTTATTATCAAAATTATACTTCTAAGAAAGCTAAAGTCAATTATCTTATAAACTGAAGGGTGCCAGACGATAGCGGGCTAGACAGCTACATCTTTTCTGTTGAACCAAAGCGCGGCCAGTAAAGAAGCTACAATTGCCACCCCGATGAAAACATAAAAAGTTAGATTATCGGCTTGGCCCTTATCAATAACGTTGGCTGGCTGAAAATAATTAAAAAAAGAAAAATATCTCAAATCTCTTAGGCTTTCTTTGAGACCTCCGACTATATTTAGAACATACATCAATACCAAAATCCCACTAACGGTAAAAGCAGCCTTCCCCTTTTCTGCGAAAAAGCTCGAAGCCAGGAAAGCGATTCCATAAACTGCCCATACGAACAAAAATGAGATTAGTGCAAAAAAAGCAATCTTACTAACATCTACGTTGGCACCATGCATTTTTGCCAAAGGGATAATAGCAAAAACCGATATAAAGGTGAAAATAGCGAGAAAGCTAAGCCCAACAATATATTTGGAAAAGAATATTTTGAGGCGTGAGATTGGTTGGGATAGTAAAATCTCTGCAGTTCCTTTCTCAACCTCCCCCGCCAATGAATAATTGGCAAACCCGATTGCAAAAGCAATTGCCATGACAGGCCAGATAAAATTGAATTGTTCCATCCCCAAGTAAGAACCAATTTCGGTGAAAGAAAGTTGGTTTGGGTCAATATTAAATGCCTTAAAAAATGAATCTGGATATGATTTCATCAGCGCAGATAGTTGCTGGGATTGTTTCTGCAAAGACGGGAAAAGAGCAATATACATTTCCAAAAATCCGACTGATGCTACTGAGTAGATAATCAGAGAGATTTTTTTATCTTTAACTGTACGCCAAAAAATACCTAACATTATTTGTCCTTTTCGTAGAATTTTAAAAATATTTCCTCTAGATTTGCATGAGATATCTCGATATCGGCAATTTTGTACTTTGAAATCTTTTGTAGAATAGGGTTTAAATCGCCCTCTACGGTCATCAGTAAACCACTTGGAATTTCCTCAATACTGGTCACCCCATCAAATTTAAAGTCATCAGCCGTAAATTTGTCATTTAGTCGAAGTTCGATCTTGTGCATCCTCTTTTTGCCAAGCTCTTTGAGCGTCTCAACCTCAATCATTTTTCCTAGTTTGATAATGCCGACTCGATCACAGATTTTTTCTACCTCTGGCAAATTATGTGATGAGACAAAAATAGTTGTGCCCTTCTTTTTTAAATCGTTTAGTAGCCCATAGATTGTATTTTGTAATAATGGATCGAGGCCAACCGTTGGCTCATCCATAACAAGAAGTTTCGGCTCGTTCATAAGAGTCAAGATTAAGCCCAATTTTTGCTTATTTCCGCTTGATAGACTGTGGAATCTAACCTTTGGATTAAAGTCTAGTTTCTGAATCAAATCATCAACATTTTTTGACTTGCCCCTGATACTTTCGATAAACCTAATATGATCCCAGCCATTCCAGTTTCCATAAAGTTTTACATTCCCTGGCAAATAGCCAATCAACTTCTTTAATTCCACAGAATCTTTCTGAGCATCTTTGCCAAAAATAGATATCTTTCCTGAGGTTGGGCGAATAAAATCCATCAAACAACGAATCGTTGTTGTTTTGCCAGCTCCGTTTGGACCCAGAAAACCAAAAGCCTCACCTTGCTCGGCCTTAAAGGTTACTCCATCAACCGCCTTCACCGAACCGAAGCGCTTTTTTAGATCAACGATTTCTATTGCATTCGCCATATGGATCAATTATAACTCAAAAATTATTTATTAATCCAGCAAAAATGCTTCCTGAGCCTGAGTCATACCGTGGTTGATCGCTCTTTTTAGCGTACCTTGGCGCGTTTCGTATTTGTCGAGCATATAGTCTGGAGAGATTGTGTAAATATTTATTTTACGGTGAATTTTTTTTCTGCCAAAAATTACATCCAAACTCTCATTATAGTTATCATGCTTTTCTATATTGAGATACTTTTTTTTGTACTGCTGGGGCAGTTTGGACATCAGCACCCTCTTTAAACCTTTGGCCAGGAGTGTATCCTTTTTTTCGTGATAATATTCAGGCACAGTTGTAACTACCAAAAGATCTGTGCAGCCATCAGATATTGCATCTTCGATTGGCAAAGCTTTTTCAATTCGACCGTCCATAAGCTGATTTGGACCAATAGTGACAGGCTTGTTATAAAAGGCGGGTAAGGCACAAGAGGCTTTGATCACCTGGATCAGATCAACTTTGTCTTTGTTGGTATAGTAGCTACACCTCCCATTATTTACATCTGCGACGAATATTTTAAAGATAGTCTTACTTTCCTTGATTTTTTTTGTATTTAATTTCTTTTTGTGCCTGAAAATATCATCACAGAGATAATCAATATCAGCCGCTCGATTGATCCGCCATGGCTTGATAAATTTATAGCCAGACAAGTCTTCTGTATATATTGATGATCCAGATTCGGTCTGATGAGAGAGAAAGTAAGCTCCGGCACAACTGCCAGATGATGAGGCATAGATATAATCAAAAGCATCAGTCAATCCTAGCTTCTCTAGACCGACCATTACGCCCCCAGAGAAAGCACCACGCATCCCTCCGCCCTCTACGATTAAGCCAATTTTGTGTTTATCTCTATTCCCTGACTTGCGACCAGTAAGTCTCTGTAAAACGATTTCTTTGTGAGTGTTCATTATGTTATTATAGCCCCTTTTATATAAAATCCCTCTTAATAGTAAGAGGGCGGTTTAGCAAAGGTGGCGGTGGGAACCGCCAGTAAATTAATGATCCGTCCTTGACGGTTCCCACCGGTTGGTGAAATGCTGTCAGCCCCGAAGAGCTTTTGAGAGTGCGCATCCAGGTCGAGCAACCTGCAGCCTTTCCGCGGTTATGTGGCGCGGGGGCCAGATTCTCAGATAACCTTATGCGGCTTCACCGTTGAAGTGATCGCACTTCGTAGGCTCAGCACCTCATAGTGATGGTTCATCCCTTAGTGGTAGCGTAGCTACCGAGAAGCCACCAGACGAGGCCGGACTGACAACTAGCTTTTACGTCTCGGAAGACAAAGTGGTCGATTTCCCGACCTTCACCCGCGAGGGCGGGTAGCTGTAGCTCAAGCTTATTCGCTTGGCTCATTTTCCTTTGCCTATCAAGACTGGTGCTTTCTATTAAAGCTGTATAGTGGTTAGACCACGTTCTTTTTGTTTTTTAATAAAACAAAAAAGTTTTCTTTATTAGAATGGTTAGATTATATACAAATAATTTTAATTTGGCAAGATTGATTTTGAATTAAATTAGCTGAAAGTAGATTTTTTCTTGGACAAGACTTGTGTCGTCAGCTTTTTGCTCTCATCTTCGCCACATTTTGATCAATTTTATCCTTTGCATCAAGCATTTCTACCCGTAACTCTTGGTACGCTTGCAGAAAGAGAGAATCGAATCCTGGAATATGGGCTTTCATATATTCGGTTACTGCCTGATCATCTTTCTGCTCGACAATAGTATCTAGCTCCTCTTGCTCCTCTCTGGTTAGCATATTTAGCACCTTTGCGGCTAGCTTATTTCGAAAAGCATCGGCAAGATTTATCATTAAGTCCATCTTTTCTTTCTCTGGCAAATCGCTCATACCCATCTCATCAACTAAATTTTTTAATTTTGGCGTGTCCATATTCCTCCGTTTCGATTATTAAACAAAAATTTCTAGAATAGCGCTCGCACCGAAACCTGTTGCTATGCCACTCGCTGCTGCTGCTGCAGTCCACAACCGATCTCTATTTATGATAGTTCTTTTGTCAGCCTCATTAAGGCTCTTCAGGACTGAATCAAAAGCTTTCATGGCTCGTTTTAGTCTTTCGGTGGGATCTATTGTTTGTTCAGGAGTGTCGCCAGCTTCGGTTTCCGACGGAAATTCGAATGGGGGGGGTGCAGTCTCTCCAGTATCGGGATTAACTTCTGCGGCTTCAGGGGCAACTTCGCCTGTTCCTTCGGGTCTCTCGGCAGGTTGACTGTCTATACCTTTGCGAATCTCTTCTTGCATTGTAACAATAATCCTTTCATGCAATTCCTTTCTTTTTTCGCCTGACTCTTTCCGTTTGATGTTTCTAGTTATTAAATCCGCAAGTTTGGGACTTGGAGAAATTTCAAGCGTTCCATCGTCTGAGAACTCTGGTTTAATCATTCCGGCTAATTCAATCTCTGTCTTACCAACGTCGATTCTGTCTCTTGCCGGCCATATAATCCTGTTGTTAACCTCAAAAGCAAGCCCAGCAATGATAAGTAGGGAGCCAGCAGGCGTCGCTGATAAAACGACTCCACTAGCTATCAACACACTTGGATGTTTCTTTATCCACTCAAGTGTCTTGTGCGTCTTACTTTTACTGGCTAGCTCGGCTGCTACCTTGTTTTTCTCAACGCCCTCTTCGACGGCGAGGGCGGTACTTTTCTCGATATATAGTTTGATATATTCATCACTTTCGACATTTATCTCTCCGCCTTCACCAACAATTCCTTTTTCTTTTGCTTCACGTAATATTTTTTGTTCGGACAATTGAGTTAACTCTGTATTATATTTTTTTTCTAAATCTTCAAAGTCTTTCCTTTTTTTTGGTCCAACTAATCTAAGCGCTTTCAGCACTATAGACTTTTGATTAATCACGTATTGCAATCTTAGATCATCAACGCTTGTCTCTAGCTCTTTAAATTGTTCATCCCCCAAAAGTGTCCTTGCTATCTCTCGTTCTTCTTCAGCAGAAGCTTCTGGCTCTTGTTCGTCTCCTTGGTCTTCCTCAGTTTCTCCCTCCATAGTCTCTGTATCTTCTGTGCCAACGGGCGTTTCGGGTTCGATTGTTTCGTCAGGTCCTGGTGGCATTCCTTCTGGCATCTTTAAGCTCCTTCCCCTTCCTTTTGCTCTTATTTATTGCGGTCTTCATTATAATATATTTCTTTCTCATAACAAAATCTTTGTCACTTCTTGTATATATTCTCTATCTCTTCTAAATTCTTTTCGTAAATCACGTGTCTGCGTAAGCTTAATTTGGGCGTTAACTCACCATTTTCTATCGAAAATTTTTCTGGTTGTACAATAAATTTGTACACTTTTTCATATGATGCAAATTTTTTCAGCAACTCTCTCATTTCTTCAGTTAAAAATTCAAATAACTTTTCATTTTTTATTACTTTCTGTGGACTCAGATTGTCAAACTTTTCGGTCATTTTTTCAAGGTTTGGTACTACAATTGCGCCAATATGTTTTCTAGCGTCACCAAAAACGAACGCTTGGTCAATATATGGGCTCGATTCAATCGCTGACTCAATGATGGTTGGCGATACTTTTTTACCAGTCGAAAGAACGATCAGGTCTTTTTTCCGGCCTGTTATCACCAGGAAACCTTTTCGATCAAAATAGCCATAATCTCCGGTTTTGAACCACCCATCAGCGGTGAAGGAACTTTTCGTATCGCTGTTTTTAAGATATCCCTGTGTAACATTTGAACCTTTGACAACAACCTCCCCACTAGCACTTATTTTTGCCTTAATCCCATCTAAAACAGGTCCGACTGTTCCAAATGAATAATCTTCCAACCGGTTACAAGATATCACTGGCGATGTTTCGGTCAGGCCATATCCTTCCAAAATTGTAAGGCCCACTTGATCAAAAAATTTACCCAATTTTGTTGGCAAGGCTGCTCCACCAGATACAAAAAATCTTATCTGACCCCCAAACTCAGCCCTAACTTTTGAGAAAACAAGCTTTTCAAATACCTTTTCCAGCCTCTTGTGTTGTCCGTTTTTCTTGAGTCCAAAAGCAAAGCGGAATATTGCTTTTTTGAAAAAGCTTTTATTCACTTTCTCTATAATTTTTTCATAAATTTTTTCAAACAACCGAGGTACCGCAATGACAATTGTTGGACGACGTTCTTTTATCTCTTGCGAGACTTTCGCTAAGTCTGTTGCGTAGCCGATACTCGCACCACTCAACAAAGGTATATAATAGCCTATTGTTCTCTCGAAGATATGCGATAGTGGCAGAATTGAGAAAAAGCGGTCTGTTGGAAAAACATGGACCCATTTGACTACCGCCAATACGTCAAAAAGAATATTTTGATGCGATAGTTTAACCCCCTTGAAATGACCCGTTGTCCCAGAAGTATAAATAATAGTAGCCAGACTTTTAGGTTCAATCTTAATAGCCTTATCGACAATTTCGGTCGACTCTGTTGCGGTAACTTTCTGGCCATTAATCTCGGTTTTAAAATACTTAACATCCTTAATGCCTGCTTTTTCTGGCTTTTCGTAAGAAAAAACAAAAGGTATTGTCGAAATGGTCTTTGATATTTCAACCAACTTCTCGCCTAACTCACGATTTGAGAACAACAAAACCTTGGGCTGAATCTCTTTTATAATCACCTCCAGCTGAGCTGAAGACAAGACACTATGGATAGGAACATTTATGCCTCCCAGAGAGATCAAGGCCAAATCAGTTACGACCCATTCTGGCCTATTCTCTGAAAAGATAATAGCCTTGTCCCCAGGCTGAAACCCCAGTTTTTTCAATACTGACGCTAATTTTAAAGTTTCTTCTCTAAGTTCCTGATACGTAAGCTGCTCATAATGATGACCAACTTTGTATTTGAGGGCTTCGTTGCCAGCAAACTTCTCCGACGCAGAATAAAAAAGGTCGGCTAAATTTAAAGGCTGTTTTAATTCTTTTGGCTTTCTGACCATAATATTTCCGATTATGTGATAATTATATACCTTAACCGATAAATTTTGAATGCAAATTGACAAGTGTGACTATTGTTATACAATTAAGCTATAAATATGGAGTAGTCATGGCGATCAAAATTCACATAGTGGAAGATGATATACAGCTCCTCGACATGTACAGTCGCAAGTTCGAACTAGAAGGTTTTGATGTGACCATAGCCGAAGATGGTGAAAAAGCAATTGATATTCTAAGAGAATTTGTACCAGACGTCGCAATCCTGGACATCATGATGCCCAAAGTTGATGGTTTGGAGGTACTCCGGTTCATCAAAAGCAAACCTGAGCTCGAAAACGTTATTACAATTATGCTAACCAATAAATCAGATCAGACCACCGCCGAACAAATCTACGGACTCGGAGCGACCGAATACCTAGTCAAGGCAGAATTCACTCCGCTGGAAGTTGTAAACAAAGTTCGTGAATTAATTAAAATATACACAACAGAGAAATAAATAATCTCACATAAAGAAAAGAGCCCTGATTGGGGCTCTTTTCTTTATGAAATAGTTACTCTTTAAAGGTACTTGTTAATTTCTGTAACGTACTCTTCTTTTGTCTTGGAGCCTTCTAAGCGTCCAACCTCTTTGCCGTTTTTGTAAATTAATACAGTCGGCACACCGCTTATGTTCTGTGCGTTAATGAAATCCAAATTATTACTGTCGCCAGCACTCATCTTGCCAAAATAGACCTTACCCGCATATTGGTTCGCGAGATCGGTTATAATCGGGCCAACCTTAATACAATGCGGGCATGTTGGTGAGTAAACGTCAACAAAAAATGCTTTATCAGCCTTGACGACGACTGCATCAAAATTTGCGGCTGTTACACTCTTCTCATTAGCGCCTAGTTTGCCTGCTTCACTTGTATCTGCTGTTGGTTCTCCGGTCGGGGTTGCCGGCTCTGTTGTCGTAGGGGCTGTAGTTTCTTTTTTCGTTACTTCTTTCTTTTGGGAATTTCCCCAAATAACGATCCCAGCGAGTAAAAATACGCCGACTACAACCAAGGCTATTGTTGCCCAACTCATTTTGTTATTCTTCATAAAGCTCCTTTCAAATATTTAGTAGCTTGTTACTAATTTCTAGTATATTTTACCTTTTATGCGGTGGTTATTCAAGCCTCCCTATCTAAAAGTTACCACTCTTGGAGGGCCCGGTGGGATTCGAACCCACGACCAAGTGCTTAAGAGGCACCTGCTCTACCACTGAGCTACAGGCCCAAGATGTTATCAAATATGCTCTTTCGAAAATTTCATATTTTGAGTGTCTAAAAATTCTCAAAGATATAGTTACATATATCTATATGTTTATAGCAAATTAAACACAAATTATCAACCCTTTGCCATTATAGCTGTCAGCCAAAATATTTTTTATTTGACTAATCTTATGCTAAGCTATGTAGGATATGAAACCCGATACAAATAATTACAGTTTGAAAAATGTAATCAATCACCGAAAAATTTCAAGATTACATTAGAAAGAGACAGCGAATAGCGTGCCCGATAACAAAGAAATCGAAAATTTAGAAAAACCCCTCTCTGAGGCCGAAACCCTATATTGGTCTATCATGAAGGCTTCTCCTGACGATATCACCATCACTGATATTCATGGCCGCATTCTATCGGCCTCCAAATCGGCCTTGGTAATGTTTGGTTACGAAGAGCAGGAATTGCTCGGCAGAACGCTTACTGATTTTATCGCCGTCAAGGACAGGAAACGCGGAGAGAGTAATTTTGCTCTTATGCAAGAAGGTAAGTTGACAGGATTGGGTGAATATCTTGGGGTACGTAAAAACGGTAAAACTTTCGACATAGAAGTAAACGGTGAGTTTGTCCAGGATCGAAATGGGAAATCGACCAAAATGATTTTTATCGTCAGAGATATAACGAAGCGCAGGGACTCAGAAAAAATAATCAAAGAAGCCGGAGAATATTTAAACAATATCGTTAACGCGGTAGCAGATCCAATCTTCGTAAAAGACGCAAACTATAGATTTGTTCTAACTAATGATGCTTTGTCCAAAATGCTAGGAATAAATAAAAAAGATATTATCGGCAAAACTCTTGCCGAATCATTACCCAAAGATCAAATGAAACATTTTCTCGAAGTTGACAAAATGGTATTAGATACAGGCACAGAAAAAACAAGTGAAGAGTATCTCACTGGCAAGAATGGAAAAAGATTAACGATAGTCACAAAAAAATCACGCCATATTGACTCCTATGGAAATAAATTTTTAGTCGGGGTGATACACGATATCACAGACCGCAGAAAAATAGAAAAAGCCTTAAAAGAAAGCGAAGAAAAATACCGCACTATCTTCGAACAGTCACCTATAGCCATCGAGGTTTACGACCAAGATGGAAAGTTAGTAAATGTAAACCCATCTTTCCTAGAGCTCTTTGGAGTTAGAAAGATTGAAGAAATAAATAACTTTCCCCTCTTTGATGACCCAAACATATCTGACAAACACAAAAAAGACTTAAGACTTGGCAAAATGATTCACTATGAGGCTCTTTTTGATTTTGAGAAAGTCAAAAAGAGGAAACTCTTTACTACGACTAAGTCAGGACAGATTAGCGTCGAAGTATTGATAACCCCGACAAGCAGCTCCGATAAATCGATAACCGGATATTTGGTCCAGGTACAAGACAAAACAGAACGCAAAGAACTCGAGAATAAACTAGTTGCACTTGCCCTAAGAGATTCCCTAACAGGTCTCTATAGCCGTCATTATTATGAAGAGGAGATTGCTAGACTGAAGGAGAGTCGTCACTTTCCAGTCAGCGTAATCTACATAGATATAGATAATCTAAATCATGTTAACAACACCTTGGGACATAACCAAGGTGATAAAATACTCAAAAGAGCCAGTTCCGTTATAGGCAGTGATTTTCGAACAGAAGATAATATTTCCCGTGTTGGTGGAGACGAATTTGTGGTACTAATTCCTGACACAGATGAAAAAACAGTTATCAAGATTGTCGAAAGAATCAAGAAAAGCTTGAGAGAACACAACATCAAGATTCCTGATCCTATACTCTCCTTCTCGATGGGTTATGCGACGGCACTTACAAATGATCAACTCGAAAAGAGTATCCAACTTGCTGATAAACGAATGTATGTTGAAAAAAACTCAAAGAAATTAAAAAGACGTTATTAATATTAGTTTGTAATTGGTGCGCCTGGCAGGATTCGAACCTGCGACCAATAGCTTAGAAGGCTACTGCTCTATCCCCTGAGCTACAGGCGCAAAAATAACATCCAGATTATAGCTTATTTATAGCTTTTTTTCAATTATTTTACTCGTAATATTGCCTTCAAAATGATATAATTTTGCCCTATGGAAGGAAAAAAGACTATCGGCTTCGTCCTTGGTCGCGAAACAGCTCTATGTGTTGCTGAGATTTTTGCAATACTGACAAGAGAAGAAGTTAAGTATGAAATTGATTTTTTCCAACCTCCTATTTTAATCATATCCATGACACCTAAGTCTTGTGGCTTTGATATCAAAGAGTTAGGCGGAACTATTAAAATTTTTGATGTAATTGGTTTTGATCTTAACAATGATGAAGTTCAAAAAGTTCTATTTGATATGGAAGTTGCCCAAACAGAACAACGGATTAATTTTGGTATATCTGGTTATGGAAAGATAAATCAAAAGTTGATATATCGTCTGGGCAAAGACCTTAAAAACCATTATTTAGAAGGTGGATTTAAGGCTCGTTTTGTAACGGGGAAAAACATTGAGCTCTCGAGTGTGATTGTGACGGAAAACAAACTTCTCTCTCGTGGATTTGAATTAATCTTGGTCAAAAACAAAGAGCTTTATACCTTGGGCAGGACAACTGCTATCCAAGACTACAAAAACTATGGCAAACGTGATTTTGGTAGGCCCAAAAGAGACGATAGAAATGGTATGCTCCCACCAAAAGTCGCGCAGATAATGATCAATCTAGCCCAAATATCGAAGAATTCAACCCTCTATGACCCCTTTTGTGGCAGTGGAACGGTCTTGCAAGAAGCTATTCTGTCTGGCTATAAAAATGTTTTTGGAAGCGATATCAACGAGAAACAAATTGCTGATACGAAAGATAATTTACTATGGCTTGAACAAATATTTTGTACAGAAACGGTAGATAAGAGCCACCTTTTTGTGGCCGATGCCGTAACTAATAGTCCTGAGTTTCAGGTTGACGCTATTACCAGTGAAGGCTATCTAGGTGAGCCCGGCCAGAAAACGATTGAAGTTGCCGAGTCAGAGATAAAAGAACTTGCCCTTTTCTATGGAAAAGTACTTCAAAATTTCAGCAAGTTCTTATCAAAAGATGGTGTAGTTGTCTTGGCAGTTCCCTTTTTTATTATCAAAGCCAAACATTACTATCTACCAATCATGGATAGATTGAGTGGTTTCACTTTACAAAACCAAATCCCAGAAAGCATAAGAGTAAAAATGTCTCCTAGGGGCACTCTAACCTATCATCGATCGGATCAGTTTGTTGGACGGGAGCTTTTAGTGTTGAAGTCTAATAAGTAGACCCAAGAGCACCTACTTTGTATGAGCTAAAATATGATGAATAACGTGACCCATGAACACTCGATAAGACTGAGGTATTGTCTTCCCCACAAAGAATATGACTTTGCGGCCCACTGTGAGTATAACTTGATACGTCATAAACAATATTAGAAAGTATGATCCAGCAATCATTTGAATTATTGTGCTGTGCCACAACAGACGCCGTCAGAACTTTTGCTTGGGTGGCTGGAGGAGTCTGAGTCGGTGTCGTATTTGTGTTTGGAACCGTTGACTTTGATGCAGCATCTGCACTCTCGTCATCTTTTTCTGTGATTTGGGCTTGTGCTTTATTTGTGTTGGTAGTTTTGGCCGCCGTCTTTGCATACCAGAAATTTACGTATAAAAAGACTGTGATAAAAATAAGGTAAACCAAAACAAGTAAATATTTACCAAAACTATCCCATATTCTCCAACGCTTGAAGGCTAGCCTGATAGCATAAAAGGTGTGAATCGAAAAAGAAGTTAGAACGATCAGGGGCAAAACAGTGTTGTGCAGCTGTGTCGCAAGCCTAGTGTCTATAATCCCTTTCGTCATGCCATAGCCGCTTATAAAATAAACAAACATTGTGCCTAATAGTGTCCAGGCGGCGAGTCTGTCAAGTTTACATAGATACCAATTGATGTTTTTCTTCATAATTAAGATTATACTTTAAAACTTTTATTGAGGCGAGTCTGTATATCCTATTGGAAAATTTACCATGCACTACTTTATAAAATTATATCCTGGGTTTACCCAGGATATAATTATTTTAGAAAACCTATAGTTGATTTAGTGTTGCAGTCTCTCCTTTAGCTGTTGGTTCTTGAAATAGTCCTCGATCATGTCGGCAATGGTTTCGATACCCTCTGTTTCTTTGATTTGTCTGACCTCTATCTCATCCTTCCCACTAATTTCCGTAAACTTTTTCATAAGCAGTTCGCTTGGCAATAGCCCGACTCTTTTAAGCATTTTTCCTCCTTCGTTAAACTATATTAACTATAGAATTTAATTCTGAGAAAAAGCTTAAAACTAATTACTAAATTTGGGCAATTTTACGATAAAGGTTGTGCCTTGGTTCAACTTACTCGAGACCTCTATTTTCCCTTGGTGGGCTTGAACTATTTTTTTGGCGATAGAAAGCCCCAAACCATAGCCTTCGGCAGAGAATTTAGACCGAGAGTGATCCGCTCGAAAAAAGGGGTTAAAAATATAAGGTAAATCTGATAATTTTATGCCCAACCCCTGATCCTTTATTTTGATCTCTACAAAGGTATCCCGCAGAGTTGAGGTTATCTCAATCTTTGACTTTTCTGGGCTATATTTTATGGCGTTATCAAACAAAGTTACAAACAGCTTGACTAAACTTACCTTATCCCCCATCACATCAGAGTCGTCTATTTTCGTTATTACCTCTATTTCTTTTTTTTGAATTAATCGATGTAATTTCTTTTCTGTTTCAGTGATTACTACTTTGATTGATGTCCTTGTTAGTTCGATTTGCTGACCGTCTTGAAACTGATTTAAGGTCAACAAGCCGTTAGATAAAGATTCAAGCTTTTCAATTTCTTCGAGATTACTCTGAAGTAATTGTTTTGCCTCTGTAATATTAAACTCTTTGTCCCGTAGACTTACTTCTATCTCTGTTTTCATGGCCGTCAAAGGCGTTCGAAGCTCATGAGAAGCATCAGCGGTAAATCTATTTTGAACTTCAAACATTTCTTCTATTGGTTTTAGAGTTCTACGAGCCAACAGATAACTAACCCCAGTGGCTAATACTAAAATAACTAGGTTATAATAAATTAAATTCATCCTCAAGTTGCTATTGCTATCTTGAAGAAGATCGTTCCTGGCATTCTCTAGATCTAGTCTTATTTGCTTGCCAGGCGGAAAGCCCATAAGCCTCTCATTTTGGTGCCTCAAGTTATTATTTATTTCAGTTAAAGATATTTCATATATAGCAATGCTAAAAATAAAGCTAACCAACATAATGGTTGCTACATAAAAAGATGTCATTTTGATGGAGGTTGATTTGAATCTCATTATTCTCCTATTCTGTAGCCAAAGCCTCTGGCGGTTTGGATTAGCTTACGCCCTTTAAAGGGTTTGTCTATTTTATTTCTAAGATAGCCCACATAAACTTCAACTGTATTGGGCAAAATATCAGCATCAAAGTTCCAAACATGCTCAATCATTTTATCCTTTGAAATTATCTGGCCAGGATTTCTCATCAAATATTCTAACAAACTAAATTCGGTTGGCGAAAGTTCAATCAGGCGGTCATTCCTTTTGACAATCTGCTTGACTGTATCGAGCGTCAAATCTGAAACCGTTAGAACGTTGCCTAGATGGTTTTTGGGCCGTCGTAGAAGAGCCTTGATCCGTGCTAGAAGCTCATCAAATGAAAATGGCTTGATCAAATAGTCGTCTGCGCCCGTGTTTAAACCCCGGACTCGGTCGACAACCTTATCTTTGGCTGTTAACATCAATATCGGTGTTTTTTTACCAGCCTTCCTGACCGCCTTGCATATCTCTAGTCCATCTTCTATCCCAGGCAACATTCGATCCAGGATCAAAATATCATAATCAAAAGCTAGTGCAGCATCCATGCCATCCGCTCCATCATATTCGGCGTCGACTGCATAAGACTCTTGTTCAAGGCCCTTTTTTATTGCATTAGCAATCTTAACGTCATCTTCTACTAATAAAATTCTCATATTATATATTTTACTCCATAAACTGAGAAATGGCTGAAAATATTATAGCCCCACCGCTTGGTGGGGCTATTTTCCAGGCAATAAGGTGATTTAGTTATCTTCTCCCATAGGACCACCGTGTCCTCGACCGCCCATACCACCACCCATGAGGTATTTAGCATCGATTCCATTATCTGCAGCCCATTTTTCTAGGGCTGTTCTTTCGGTTTCACGAGAAGTTTGAAATTCTTTCTGCTTGGCTTCAATCTTGGTCTTTTGATCAGCTGTGATTGTGCCTTTGTCTACAAGGGATTGGAGACGGGTTGAACCTTCAGCTTGTCTCTCTGCCTGCTTGTCAGTCCTATAAGAATCAACAACAGCTTGAACGTCTGCTTTTTTCAAATTAAATTTTGCTGCAATTCTATCAGTCAAAGTTCCACCTGAACTATCGGCAAGAGCGAGATTCGATCCGAATAGGATCGCCACTGCGCTAATGGTTGCTACGGATGCTCCTAGAGCAATTTTTGATTTCTTTTGCATAAAACTCCTTTCGTTAGTTGTTTCTGTCTTAAATATTTATCGACCACTCCCTAAAATTTGGAAATAAATTACTTAAGACATGACAACTATAAAAGGTTATCCTTAGAAATAGCTTAGAACCCCATTACATATTCACACTTCTTATATAAATTGCTCGAAACGATCTTTGTCGGCGCCACAGATAGGACAAGTTTCTGGCGCTTCTTCTCGTGCACATAGATAGCCACAAACCTTACAGCGTAAAACTGGAAGATTTAACTTCATTTTTTCACATTTTTCATTTTCCATTTTGCTCCTTGCTCCATTATCCTTTCTGCGGTCAGGAATCGGTCCTATGCCTTTCTCGCCATTTCTTATCTTTTTTGATACATATAAAGCGCAATAACACGTCCCGTAATCGGTTAAATCTTGGTCTCTAAAGTCACAGGGACAGATAATGTCTAAATCTTTTTCTCTAATTCCTTTAGCCAAACGGCATGGACAAGCCGGGTACCCATAGCGCTTCTCATTTACAAGCAAGCTTTCAACTAGATCAAGCGTAAATTCATCATCTGGGTTTAGGTAGTAACCTCTAGAGAAATTATCGACTTTTAAGCTCTCATAATATTTACGAATACTTTCGGTATCTACAACTTTTTCATCCATTATGTTAAATCTCTTATCTCGCCTTCTTCGAACCCTAGAATAACTTTTTCCCCTTCATTAACAACTAGGGTCGGGAAAGATGAAGCGGGATTATGTTTTTCTACCTCTGCCATTACTTCGTCTTGATCGTCTTCATCGAGAAGGTCAACATCAATATAGCTGTAACCAAGTCCTAGCTCAGTTAGTAACTTTTTTGTCTTACGACACCAAATGCAGGTGCTTAGTGTATAGAGCATCACGGTTTCAGTGCTCTCTGTACCCTCCTGTATGATGTGATCCCTGTATGCCAAGCCCTTTCTCCTTTAGTATCAATTTTATCATACGAGTGAGTTGTTTTGATTAGAAAAAGCCGAGTTAACACACTCGGCTGGCGGTCCTAGATTAGGATGTATTTTTCTGATCTGCGTTATGGTTTGGGAACTGAATAAGTTGGCCGTTTTCATCTGGTGGCTGACTATTCGCTTTCGAACAAAGTTTTGCGAAATAGTAGCCCACAACGTCAGGTCCACCTCTTCTAATAACCGCTCGGAGTTCTCCCAAAATCTGATCACAACGGAATTGTGATTCTGGTATTTCTTGCTGAGCAAGCCTAATGGCTCCCAGCAGAAAGACAAGCTCTCCCGCCAAAGATCCAATACCAGAGGTGCCTTCTCCTACTTCCTCTCGCACTCTCATCACTAGATCCATCAACTGACTCGGGTATTCACTGCTCAAAGGGTTGATAATCATCACTCACCTCCCAGCCAAGGTGCAAAAAAAGACAAGCATAAGCTCGTCCCTCCGATATGGATAATTATAAAGAAAGTAGAGTTAATATCAATAAAGAAAATGGGGTCGGATAGTCGGTCTTATCAGAACCGAAGTTGCCAAATCTAAAGATGTAAATATTCCTTGTATAAACGACAACAGTCTCCCATAACCTTCATATTGGATAATTGTGTATCTGGTTTTTCCCACTTCATCTCTTCATAAGGGTTTTCGGGAACTATATGTGGAGCCCCATAAGTTATTTCTGCCAAATAATCGTGCATAAAGATAATAAAATCTTCCCTCTCTGCTTTGCCTTCGTTCAGCAGTTTGATTACTTTTAGACTAACGCCTAATTTATCATGGCCGACTCTCTCGACAGTTTGTTCGAAACTTTCGCCCTCTTTTACAAAATGTGAAGGTAAACTCCAAACTAATGGAAACGAATCTTCGTTCCTATTCCTAAGCGCAAAAAGAGTTTCGCCCTTATCGTTTTTAATAATGACAGATACCGCATCTCTTATTGGTTTGTTCATATTTCGATTTTAGCACAAAAAGAGAGCAACATCCAAAGATGAAACTCTTTTATCATGGGGTGGCATAGTGGATGTTATTAGAACCGAAATCATTAAAATGGAAGCAACTAAAATAATGAGTTAGAATTAAGCCATGATTATTGGATTTTCAACAGGATGTTTATACAAAACACATGACGCTCTTGACCCAGCGACAATTGATCTTTTTAGAAGGAACGATTGTAGTGCAGTTGAAATAATGGTTCACAGAGTGTCTGATATTGATAAGCTTATTGCCTTAAAACCATCTGATTTGCTGGGATTTGAGTATATCTCGCTACATGCACCCATTTATGATGGAAGTAAAAAGGAAGAGTATATCAATGCATTGAGAGCAATTGAAAGGATACATACTGTTGTAAGATTTAATACAGTTGTTTTACATCCAGACCTTTTTGATGAATTTACTTTCTTAAAGGATATTAACTTACCTTTCGCTATTGAGAATATGGATAATCGCAAAAAAACCTGCAAAAGTGTTGAAAGTTTGCAACAAGTTTTCAAAGAGTTTGATGTGCCAATGATCATTGATATTAACCACTCATTTTCAAATGACCCAACTATGAAATTGTCTGAAGATTTAGTAAAAGCATTTCACTCCAAAATAGAGGAAGTTCATTTAAGTGGTTTTGACACATTCCATGACCCACTTTTTAAGACACAACAGCAGGTCATATTAGATGCAATCCCAAGCATTAGCTTACCTGTTATTATAGAAAGTGTGCTGGATTCGGTTGGTGATATAGAAACTGAACTTGAATACATAAAAAAGAATATAAAAAAGTTCTAATAAATTCCCTTATGGGGTAAAGGTTAGAACTAAAAAAGAAGTCCTTTTGAACTTCTTTTTTAATCTCTTTAAAACTGGGGTGGTTGACGGGACTCGAACCCGCGACCTCCGGTACCACAAACCGGAGCTCTAACCAGCTGAGCTACAACCACCATATTATTTTCAATTTGGCGCACCCTGAGGGACTGTGGCAAAACCACTTCTCACCGCTATCATCGTGGAAAAATATTCTTTAACCAAAAGATTTGTGGCAAGACAAATCAGTCTTATTCCTAAGTTCTGTTCACCTCGGGGCTTCTCGCCCTCACTTCTGCAAATTTTCAATTTGGCGCCCTTGGGTCACTTTCCATCGAACACCTTTTAACTTGGCTTGATAAGCTAATGAAAGCATATGACGGAAATATCCAGAGGGACTAGGAGATTATACCAAAAAACACGCCTTAAATCAAAGATTTTATGTCTAAAGATTCGCTTTTAGCTCGGTTGACCATAGATTTTACCCCTTCGGCCATGTTAATCGCTTTAAGCTTAATATTTGGGTATTCATTTGTAAGCCACTAACTTTTCGTTGTCAGCCGGTAGGCTAGTATCAAGCATTTTCATCACCGAAGCCGAGGCTGAAGAGAATGTGGAGTTCGCCCGGGTTGCCGTAAGTGACGTTTTCACAAGGAAGGTATCTTATTCTATCGCCGCCAGATAATTCTTAAGCAAAAAGACTGTTTCAGCTTTTAGATTCTTTTTAATCCAGTTCTTTTCTTCATTTGAAATAAGCTCACCTAGTCCATGTAGGATTTTGTTATCCTTAATACTTTCTATAGTCTCAATGCATTTTGCAAGATAGGTCTTCGTTTTTTGGCCGGTTAAACTTTCCAATATTGCCTGGTCTATTTCCCAATTTCTTTTTAAAAAGTAATAAATGTCATAGACATCACGAGCAGTGACGGTAGTTCTCCCGGTCAAGGCCGCGAGCTTCCCAGCCAATAGATAATTTTTCTTGGCAACAAACATGGATATGCCAAAAAGCTCTTTAATTTCAAATAACTCAGGCACATTATGAAGAAATCTTGTGCTTATTTCGATTTTAATATTGTGTTCAGCATCACCATAGGAAAGCAGGAAAAAGATGGTATTTTGCTTGATATATTGATCCTTTATTCCTCCGTAATCTTTTAAGATATGTAATACTTTTTCATAAACCTCTTTTTTCACTTCATCATTATTTGGAAAAGAAATTAAATCAAAGTCTAGGTCCACTGAAAAACGGGATAGATCATAGAAGAAATAAGCACAAGTTCCACCTTTAAAACCTAACAGGGGGGCAATTCGAATATCGCTATAAATATCCTTTAAGATTCGGCCCATAATCAGTTGGTGCTTTTCTCTATTTAGCATAATTCTTATAGTACCTTTCGACCCTGTTTACCAAGGCTTTATTGTTGTATTCTTTAGCTATCTTACGACAGGTTTCCCAGCTCAGCCCATTCAAGTTGTCAAAATAATAGTCGGGGTATAGATAGATCATGTCTAAAAAAGCTCTTTCTGGCCCAGCTATGCTATATCCACCCTGATTATTAATACCACTCGGATTATACAAAAGACTATCCTTTAGTTTTCTAAAGATAAAAGAGCGTCCGTCAATCTCTTCTTTCCTTGATCTAGGACTTGCTACAAAAATACTGTCATAATATTGAAAAATAAAGCCAGCCTCTCTCAGCGCTGTTTCGAAACTAATATATGAGGGGGTATAAATGCTAGTTGCCAATTCTTTTGGATCATAATCATTATCTTTGGCAAAAACACCCCTAGTTAATCGAACTAAAGCTCCTCTTTTGACATAGTAAGAAATCTTTGACTTTAGATTATCCTTATTTCTCTCATCCCAAACCAAAGCAAGGTCATTGGTTGTTAAAACCTGCTTTGATGATTTGTATAGCTTTGTGATTGCATCATCCATAATGTCTACCTTAAGTAAGAACTATTCTTACTTCCAGTATACATTGTTATTATATTTGTTGTCAAGACCCTAGGCAAGGTATTATTGTCAATATAACGTGAATTTGCTCTATATCTTCATAATATTCACGGCATATCCTTTATTGCCTGCTTCCTAGGAGTTAACAATCGTATCAAAATGATACGATTAGAGGTATGTTTTGATACGAAAGTTATCTAAGTATCCTCACAAAGACGTTGAGTATCCCGACATTTTGTCGGGATACTCGATGGACACACGCCTAATTTGAGCAGGTTGGGTCGATGCGAACACCAATAAAAAAGGCTTTATGCAAGCATATCCATACACTTAAGTCCCTTGGTCGTCTTTGTTTGGCTAAAACCGTGAATATAGTCGAACATAAAAAAGACCTCCTTTGTAAGGCCTTTTTCTATGTGACAAATTGTGTATACTATGGCGCGCCCTGAGGGACTCGAACCCCCGGCCTTGTGGGCCGAAACCACACGCTCTAATCCAACTGAGCTAAGGGCGCACATTGGTGCATTACACCGAGAAAATTTATTCAATTTTCTCGGTAGAGGAAAAGCCGCAAATTGGTGAAGCAATTTCAGTTTTGAAACTTGCGAAACCATAAAGCGTGCTTTGACATTGGAGCGGGTAGTGGGACTCGAACCCACATTTTCACCTTGGAAGGGTGACATAATAGCCCTTATACGATACCCGCTCGATACTGGTCGGGGTGAGAAGACTCGAACTTCCGACCTCCGCGTCCCAAACGCGGCGCGCTAGCCAACTGCGCCACACCCCGTAAATTTTGCCTTCATATTATAGCTGATTTACCCAGCTTTTTCAATAAAATCAAAAGCCCCGCGGCTTCCCGCGGGGCTTATATTTCCTTTATCTAACTTCTTCCTTTAAGCTTTTACCGGCGCGAAACCTGGGCATTTTCATTTCTGGGATATGAATTATCTCCCCAGTTTGTGGATTTCGCCCTCTTCTTGAAGCTCGTTTACCCAAATCAAAAGTACCAAACCCAGTAATGGCTACCTTTTCACCCTTTTTGACTCGTTCCGTAATTATGCCCGTCATAGTATCGATAAATTTTCTAACTTCTTTTTGTGAATAGCCGGTTTCGCCTGCTAGTGATTCAATTAGTTTTTGTTGTGTCATTATGGCCTCCTTTTTTAACTTACGATCTGATTATAACAAATGGTTACAATGTTTTCTACCCTATTAGAGGGATAATTTTACATTTCGATGATGCGATCAACTCTTTCTATGGACTTGGCTTTTCCACTATCTTCTAGATCAATTACAACTGCGTTGAACACACAGGGTCCTTCGGCAACTTCAAATGTTTGTGGCAAGCCAGTCAAGAATACGTCAAAAATAATTTCTTCTTTGACTCCCAGGATAGACTCAATTGGGCCGACAAAGCCAACATCTGTGACAACGGCTGTCCCACCTTTGAGCACTCGGGCGTCAGCGGTTGGAACGTGAATATGAGTACCGACTACAGCGGAAACTCTACCGTCTAGATACCGACCAAGAGCTACCTTTTCACTACTCATCTCTGCATGAAAATCAACGAAGCTGTATTTGTAACCTTTTGCTTCTGCTAATATCTGGTCAACTTTCTCGAAAGGAGATGTCAGATTTGCATTGATGTTTTCCTTTCCAAGAACGTTGATGATTAAAAGTCTACCCTTTGGTGTTTCTACAATCCTATAGCCTTCACCAGGAGCACCGGCGGGATAATTTGCAGGCCTTATAACAGGCATTTGTATTTTTTCTAGATGTTCGGCAAATTGTTTTTTGCGCCAAACATGATTGCCAGTCGTGAAAAAATCAATTCCAGCTTGGTGCATTTCCTCAACTGTTTCAACTCTGACGCCAACTCTATCCGAGAGGTGTTCACCATTGGCTATTGTAAAGTCAACCCCATACTCGCTTTTTATCTGGGGTAAAACTTTCTTTGTTGTATCGCAACCGATTCGTGCGACGATATCTCCTATAAATAATATTTTCATTTCGCTCTTAGCTCCTCACTTTTGGAACCTTTATTGGTTTATTGGCTAGTGGCGAATAGCCAACTGCTACTGGCTTGCTTTTACTTCGCATACTCTATTGAACGTGTCTCACGAATAACATTGACCTTGATCTGACCTGGATATTTCAAGTCAGTCTCAATCTTGTTCGCAATCTCACGAGCTAGCTTTGTTGCTGCCAAGTCATCAATATCATCAGGTCGAACTAATATTCTAACTTCACGACCAGCGGAGATGGCAAAAGCTTTATCTACCCCCTTGAATGAGTTTGCGATATTCTCAAGTTCCGTCAATCGTTTGATGTAGTTTTCGATTGTGTCACGTCTTGCTCCGGGTCGGCCAGCCGAAATCGCGTCTGCAATCAAAACAATGATTGCTTCTACTGACTGGAATGGGACATCCTCATGATGAGCTTCAACAGCATGGACTATCTCATCGCTCATTCCAAACTTTTTGCAGATATCCCTAGAGATTAGAGCATGAGAACCCTCTATTTCCTGGTCGAGTGCTTTCCCTATATCGTGAATTAGGCCCGCTTTCTTCGCTATGGCGACATCAGCTCCCAGCTCAGTGGCCAAAGCTCCTGCGAGAATTGATGTTTCGATCGAATGCTGTAAGACGTTTTGAGCATAAGAGGTACGGAACTTTAATCTACCCAAAAGCTTTACAAGTTCCGGCGGAAGGCCAGCCACATTTGCCTCATAGACTGCCTTTTCTCCTGCTTCTTTGATCGCTTTGTCTATTTCTTCTTGAGCTTTTTGGACCGCTTCTTCAATCCGAGCTGGGTGGATGCGACCGTCTTTGATCAATCGATCTAGAGCGACTCTGGCGATGTGGCGACGGACTGGGTCAAAACCAGAGACGACAATCGTTTCTGGAGTATCGTCAACGATAATATCACAACCTGTTGCTCGTTCTAGCGCTTGGATGTTTCTACCTTCGCGCCCGATGATTCGTCCTTTGATCTCATCACTAGGTAAGGTAATAGCCGTCACTGTTGTTTCAGCAGTGGTCTCTGTCACAACCCGTTGCATCGCCGTTGCGATAATCTCACGGGCAGTTTTATCTGCTTCCTCTTTGGTTTCTTCTTCAATCTTTTTGATAAAAGATAAAACATCTTTTTTATAATCTTTTTCAACCATGCTAAGAAGCTTCTCGCGAGCTTCCTCTTTGTTTAGCTTTGCAATTTTTTCTAAAGCCTCCTGTTGTTTGACTCGTAGGTCGCGAAGCTCATTTTTGATTTGTTCGGCTTCTGCCCTGGTTTTTTCAATTTCGTCTCTTTTTTTGTCTAGTTCGTCATTCTTTTTGTCTAGTGCTTCCTCTCTTTGGGCCAACCTTTTTTCCGAACTTATGATCTGCTCTCGTCTTTCTTTCTCTTCCTTTTTTGCGCTTTCGGCAATTTTAACCGCCTCATCGCGTGCCTCCAAAACAACTTCTTTGGCCTTCGTTTCAGCATCAGTAATTATTTTTTGAGCCTTGGCTTCCGCGTTTTGGCTATCTCTAGTTACTTGTTTTTTCCGATAAACATATCCACCAAATCCGCCTGCACCAAGAGCCACCACTGCAATAATAATGCTAAGTGGTTCCATAATATTCTCCTTTCTAGTTTCTATCGAGCTGACTTTAGAAAAAGTTCATCGGCAAAGATCTTGTATTCAATTTTTAGTCCGTTTTTCTATGTCAACTTTTTTAATAACAAATAAAGATTACTGATTTATTATAACCTCTAGTTAATCTCTTGACAAGATAAGAAATTTTGGCAAAAAAAACTTAATGCTTTTTTTTGGACTGAGAAATATTTGGCTCACGACCATACTCTGGCGTAATCGGTCGAACAAAGTTATTCATTCTCAAGATCATTTCTAGCCCTTCTTCCAAAAGCTGTTTTACTTCATGAGTTTTACTGACTCCGACGATAGGAACATCCAAACTGTATGCTAGCGTATTCGCTACACTAATACCGATTCGAAGACCGGTAAATGAACCTGGCCCAGAATTTACGATAATGCCACTGATTTTTTTGAGGTTCTTATCGGCATCACTAAAAAGTTTTTGCAATTTAACCAAAATATCAGCGGACAAATTTCGACTAGCAGTCCACTCGTATTTCTGGAGCCAACAATCTTCCCAGATTCCCAGAAAGGCTTTCTCACTATCTGCGGTGTCGATTATTAATATCATTTTAGTCCTTCAATCAATTGATCGTAACCTAGACCCTTGGTGTTAAAAGTAATTTCACGACGCTCGTCATCTATATATTCGAAATTAACCTGGAGATATTCGCCAGGTATAGAGCTAGGGACATTTGTTGCCCACTCTATAGCAACAATATTTTTTGAGTCTCCCAAAAGATCTATTATCTCTGATTGTATCTCTTGGTCAAAGGAAGCAAGTCGATAAAAATCAAAGTGGTGGAAAAATAAACCATTTGACGATTCATAGATTCTCTCCAAAACAAAAGTCGGACTAGTAATTTCTTGCTTAATCCCAAGGCCGATTGCTAAGCCTTTGGCAAAGTGAGTTTTCCCACCACCAAGATCACCACTCAGCGCAATAAATTCGCCACCCGTTAATCTGCTCCCTAGCTTTTCTCCTAATCTAATTGTTTCTTCGACTGAGTCGCTTGTAAATTTCATTTATTTTATCTTTCCTCTCCCACATTATATAGCCAATCAAGTTTAACGCAGAAAAGGCTAATAAGAAAAGGCCTACGGCTTGATGAGAGATATCTCTATCCGGAATAGTCACTATTTATTCGCCCAAAACCTTTGTTTCCGTCGGCTGAGAGGAATCACTTGCCAAATCCGCTTCTGCTTCACTATTTGCACCCGTGGTGGTTTTTGCCTTCGTGCTAAGTTTTTTTGTTGAGGTCTTTTTTTCGCTTTGGCAACAACTGGCTCAAGCTCAACAATATCGGTAAATATATTTTGACTACCTTTCGTTGGTGTTTTTGTCCAGCGCTACTCGCTCGCCAAAATAGACCCCGGCCAACACAGCAGAGAAAACATAAACACCACAATAGCTCATATGATCTTATTCATCTTGCCTGTTAACCAAAATTTTAGTCACATATATCCAATAATTCAATAGTTAGATAATCAACATTCCGTCACCGTACGAATAAAACTGATATTTTTCATTAATCGCGTGATTATACGCCCTTAATATCCGCTCCTTATCGGCAAAAGCAGAAACCAAAAGTAGCAAGGATGATTTCGGCAAATGGAAATTTGTAACAATCCCATCGACAAATTTGAATTCATATTTTGGATATATATATATATTTGTTTCGCCAGAGGCTGGTTTTATCACCCCGTCTTTGGTCGCACTTTCTAAAACTCGTACAGAAGTCGTGCCAACGGCTATAATCCGTCGACCCTCTTTCTTGGCCTGATTGAGCCTCTCTGCAGTTTCAGCGTCAACCTCAAAGTGTTCGCTGTGAATTTGAAAATCCTCGACTTTTTCTGTTGTCACTGATTGAAAAGTCCCCAAAGAGACATGCAAAGTGACCATTTCCATTTGAATACCATTTTTGTTCAATTGTGCTAACAATTTGCTATTAAAATGTAATCCCGCCGTTGGTGCCGCCACTGAACCTGTTTTTTTCGCAAAAATGGTTTGATAGTTGTCCATATCTTTTTTTTCGTATTTCGGCAAACTGAGACTCTCTCTAGCTTTGAGAATATAGGGTGGAATTGGCATTTGACCAATAAGACTAATCTCTTGGTAAAAGTCATCTGAGCTTAGGTTAAAATCAAAGATAAATATATCATTTTTGCGCTCAATATAGGCCCCATTTAATCTTTGACCAAAGGTCAGTATTTGCCCAATTTTTAGCTTTCGGCCAGGCTTAACCCAGCATTCCCAACTGCTATCGTATATTTTTTTTACAAGTAAAACCTCGTATTCCCGTCCGTCTGAAAAACCCCTAAGTCGTGCCGGGATTACCCTTGAGTCATTAAAAACTAGAACGTCACCCGATCTCAGATAGTCAGTTAAATTATAAAAATAGCTATCTGTGATTGAGCCCTTATCCTTGTCCAATACCAAAAGCCTCGCTTGATCCCGCTTTTTGCATGGCTCAATCGCTATTAATTCTGGGGGCAGATGATAATCAAATTCCTTGATCTTCATTTATTTGCTACAATATTAGCAGTCAAAGTATAATGCTTTTGGGAGGGCAATGAAACTTAAACCAGAGGAACTGAAAAAGTTACTCGTTGGCAATAATGTTATTACGGCTGATAAGTTTGATGAAATCGCCAAGCTAGCAACACAAAATAATGAGAATATTCTTGATCTTCTAGGTCAGAAAAAAGTCATTAATGAGCGTGAGTTTGCTAGAATTTGCGCAAAAGAATTAAATGTTCCCTATATCGATTTGTCAAAAGAGGCGGTTACTCGTGAAGCCTTAGAAAAGCTTCCTGAGCGGGTCGCCAGACGATACCAAGCGGCTGTCTTTGGTGAAGAAAATGGTCAAACCAAGGTAGCCATGTCTGATCCAGATAATGTCGAATCTGTCCAATTCATAGAAAAACAGCTTGGGTATGACATTAAAATTTACCTTGCCACCCTCAGTGATATCGGTGGTGTCCTAGAGCTTTACCGTGAGGGCCTATCAACTGAGATATCAAAAGCTATCAAAGAAACAGAAGACGAAATCTCGGTTGAAAAAGAGGAGCTAGAAAAAGACGCCTCGTCTGACCACGTCGAGGCTATTATTACAGAAGCACCAATTTCCCGAGCAGTGAATATTTTGATTGAATATGCCATAAAATCTAGAGCTAGTGACATTCACATTGAGCCCAGAGAGTCATTTGTTCAAGTCCGCTACCGCGTCGATGGCATCCTAAAGGATACGATGACTCTGCCACGCGCTCTTATGTCGTCTATCATATCCCGTATCAAAATCTTGGCCAATCTAAGGATCGACGAGCATCGCATACCACAAGATGGTCGTATCAAAATTAAATTAGCTGGTCGGTCTATCTCAATCCGCGTTTCAACCTTACCAGTTATGGATGGCGAAAAAATTGTGATGCGCCTTTTGGACGAAACATCAAAGGCACTGACATTAGAGGATCTTGGTTTCCAAGGCCAATCAATAATTATCATCAAAAAAGCCCTTGATAGACCCCATGGAATGTTACTAGTCACTGGGCCAACGGGCTCGGGTAAATCAACAACCCTATATAGTGTTGTCTCGGCTCTAAATGGTATCGGCGTCAATATCTCAACTATAGAGGACCCGGTTGAATACAGGATTGCTGGCGTGAACCAGACCCAAGTCAATACGAAGGTTGGAATGACTTTTGCCTCAGGCCTTCGAGCGCTTCTACGCCAAGACCCAAATATTATCATGGTCGGTGAAATTCGTGACTCTGAGACGGCTGAAATTGCCGTCCATTCCGCCCTAACTGGTCACGTTGTGTTATCAACCCTCCATACAAATAATGCGGCTGGCTGCCTTCCAAGACTTCTAGATATGAACATCGAGCCTTTCTTGATCTCATCGACAGTGAATGCTGTCATCGGACAAAGGTTAGTCAGAAAAATTTGTCCACATTGTAGCGAGTCATATTCTCCAGATCCAGAGGTCACAGAAGAAATATCTCGAGATTTTAATCTAAGGAGAGAGACCTTCGCCTCGAAAGATAAATCATTATTCAAAATTGAAAGAACCAAAGATACAGATATGGAAATCAAATTACGTGATAAAATTTTTGACATAAAGGCTGAAAGACAGAACAAGTCTGCCAAAAAGCCAATCCATTTAACTTTTCACCAAGGAAAAGGTTGTAATAAATGTGACAATTCCGGTTATTTAGGTCGTGTTGGAATCTATGAGGTTATTGATGTCGATGATGATGTTGGTAAATTAATAATTAGTCATGCGTCAACGACAGAGATCCAGGATCTAGCGGTTAGTAAAGGGATGATCTCGATGCAACAAGATGGGTTTTTGAAAGCCTTGGAAGGTATTACAACCTTCGAGGAAGTCCTACGAGTAACACGAGAGTAATATGTCAACATTCGAATATACAGTACATGACTCAAAAGGAAAGGTAACAACAGGGGCGATCGAAAGTGAAAGCCGAGAAGATGTTGCCGTCTCTTTGATGGATCGCGGTCTTACTCCTGTATCGATCAATGAACACAAAAAAAGCAGCCTCTTTCAAAAAGTAAAAAACTATACTCTTATCCCTTCTGGTGACAAAGTCCTTTTTGCGGAAGAGCTCGCAACCCTCATCAATGCTGGCGTACCAATTGACCAAGCGTTAGGTATTTTAGAAGCCCAAACCACAAACAAAAAACTAAAAGATACAATTACTCATTTGTCTCGTGACGTCCAGGGTGGACTGTCTCTCTCTAGCTCATTGACCAAATATCCTGATGTTTTTTCACCTGTTTTTGTGAATATGACCAAGGCCGGTGAGGTGGGAGGTACCCTAGATGAAGCCCTAACTAATCTGGCGGATCAACTGGCCAAAGATCATGAGTTAGTGGCCAAGATTCGAGGAGCGATGATTTACCCCGCAGTTATTTTAGTAGCCATGGTTGGGGCCATGATTTATATGATGCTGACCATTATCCCTCAGCTAGCCGTTATGTTTAACGATTTGGGTGGAAAACTCCCTATTACTACCCAGTCGCTGATATTTATCTCACAAGCTTTGACTAAATACGGTATTTTTACTTTTGCGATTATGGCCTTTATTGTTTTTGTCTATCGTTATGCTCTAAAACATTACTACTACTTTCGTTTATTTATTCACAAAATAATTCTAAAAACTCCCGTTTTTGGTCGACTTACGAAAAAAGTTAATATAGCTCGATTTGCTAGAACTCTAGGGTCACTCCTAGGAAGTGGGGTTAATGTACCGGAGTCTCTATCAATCGTAGCCGAGTCAACCAAAAATCTGGTCTTCAGGGAAGCAATCGAAAAAACAGCCGAGAAAGTCCAGAATGGAACCACCATCGCCGAAAACCTCAAAGTTTTTCCTATTTTCCCTCCGCTGGTACCACAAATGATTGCCGTGGGTGAAGAAACGGGATCACTAGATACGATTTTAAAAAAAATTGCGACTTTTTATGATCGTGAGGTTAATAATATCACCAACAATTTGACGGTTCTGCTCGAACCCATGATTATGATAGTAATAGGGATTATGGTTGGCTATATGATTATTTCTATCATCGGACCGATCTACCAGATGACAAATATGATATAAAGATATTTACTTACATTTAATTTTGATATAATCAGTTTAGAAAAACAAAAATAGAAAGGAGGTGAAAATAAGATGAGTAAAAAAGGTTTTACATTGATCGAACTTTTGATCGTGATTGTCATTATCGGCATTTTGGCCGGTATCGTTGTTGGTATTGTTGGTACTAGCTCACGTAAGAAAGCTAACGATGCCAAAAAGAAATCGACAGTACATGAGATTCAAAATGCATTGGAGCAATATTTTGTCGACAACAATGCTTATCCTGCAGCTTTAGCCGATCTTAAATCAACGACCCCTCCATTGTTAGGAGCTAGTGTTGATACCGCTTCCTACACCTATACTCCAGCAAACACAAATACTACCTATACTCTAAGCTTTACGCTAGAGAACCAGGGAGATTCTGGAGATAATGTTTCCGGCACATCGCCAAGCAAAGTGTATCAAGTTACAAACAAACAATAGCTAAATGTGTCTAGACAGATTTAAAACAGGTAGCAAATAAGCTACCTGTTTTAATATACTCATATGGCCTGTATAATAGCGATATGGAGGGAAGCAAAAAATCAGGTTTTACGATAATAGAAATTGTCATCGCATTGGTGATTTGTGCGGCTATTTTTTCGGCTGTCCTACCATTAATTTATAACTCAATAACTTCAAATCGGGGCACAAAGCTAAAGCTACTCGCCTACGAGGCCGCCAGTCGAGAAATTGAATCACTTAGAGAACAAAAGGTTTCGTCATTGATCAGCCCTAGCAACACCCCCTTTACAGTAGAGGGTATACCGGGAGCAATTGGCAATATTTCAGTAAATAAAGCCCTTGGAGATGAAAAGATTGCCGCCGTGAAAAGTGTCATCACCTGGACTTTTAAAAGTAAAAGTGAACGGGTTGAACTAAACACATATTTATATGGAAGCACTGAATGAATAAACAAAAAAGCGGTATGAGTTTGATCGAGCTGATGATAGCCATGTCACTACTTGTAATTATCTCGATCGTCATCGGCAGTATTTATATCACTGGCTTTAAGACTTATCGACAGGAACTGGCCCAATCGAGCGTCCAATCCAATGCTCAAACCATTCTGGATAGCATCATAAATGATGCTAAAAACGCCCAATCAGTCGAGGAAACATACAACACTCACACCTCTGGTGTAAATTCTGTCATCTTGAGGGTCCCAGCGATTGATAGTAATAAAAATATTTTATATTCAGGAAGCTCGATGCTTTTTGATCGAATTATATACTATTTTGAAGATAACGCTATTCATAAGGTAACTTATGCCGATCCTTCTAGCGCAAGGTTTGCTCAAAATGGGCTGAATAAAACTCTTGATAATAATATTTTAAAACTCGAGTTTTCTTATGATCCAGATATTTTATCAACCACTCTCCTGACAGCGACTGTTTCGACCAACCAGCAAGTTGGCAAGATTAATCGCAATATAGCCCTTATCGGTAAGGCTAGGCTAAGGAACCATTTATGAAACGTGGTAATGTTTTATTAGGAATCGTCCTGCTATTATCAGCTCTCCTAACAATAGGAATTGCCCTAAGTTCAGCTGTTTTATCAACAAATATCAAAATCAAAAAAACATACCATCGTCTAGCCGCCCTATCCTATGCTGAGGGTGGGATTAATCGGGCTCTCTGGGATATAAACAAAACTGGTAACTACACTAGCATACTTGACAGCTCTCTTCCTGGCGGTCAATTCGAGGCCACAGTCGCGGCGTGTGGGACAAATTGTAAACAGATTACCTCCATCGGATACATCCCAAATAAGGCTCATTTTTCGGCAAAACGGACAGTGCGAATAAAAATCAATGGGGTTACCCCTAGCTCTAACATTTCCTTTAAGTATGGTGTCCAAGTAGATGAGCTCGGTATTTATGCAGATAATAATGCTACTATCAAGGGCAGTGTTTTCTCTAACGGGCCGATAGTGAACAATAGTAAAAATACCAAGATAACTGGTGCGGCGACGAGCCATGGTTCTAATTTCTTATTTAGTTCGATAACGAATGGCACTATCAGTGGTGATGCACGAGCTTTCTTTGTCACAAACGCGACCGTCAAGGGCACAAAATATACGGGGGTTAATCCACCGTCGCAAGAAATGCCTATCACCTCGAGCCAATTAGAGACAACAATCAACGGTTGGGAGACAGAAGCAGAAGCTGGTGGCATTATCAACAACAACGTCACAATCGCGGGAAATAATAACTTTCTCGGGCCAATACGAATAAATGGAAATCTAACCATAAGTAATAACGCAAAGCTGGAAATGCGTGGCACTATCTGGGTAAACGGGAACATTAATATAAATAACGGGGCTAACGTTTATCTAAACTCGGGTTATGGAAACAATAGCGGAATTTTGATCGCAGACTACAAACAAGATAGAATGAATTTTAACAAAGGCCGTATCTATGTTAGCCAAAACTCAACAATCAGTGGTATCGACCCGCAAAATCCCAAAACACCCAGCTACATCATGCTTTTTTCTACCCAACACCCACAATCACCCTTCGAAACTTTCTGGAAACTATGGCCAGCCATTACTATAGAACAAAATTCCGTCGGCGGCGTTTATTACACGCCCTTTGGTTCGTTGAGCGTCAAACAAAACGCCCAGGCAAGAGCCTTGGCGAGTGCTGGTCTACTTTTAGAAGAAAACTCACTCGTAGATTACGATGCAGGGATGGCAAATAGTAACTTCGCTAATGGCCCATCTGGTAAGTGGACCATCACCGAATGGCAAGCCTTAGACTAGAGAAACTAAAGAGGAGTAAAGGGGTTTCTTCCCCCAGTGCCATTTAGAATAGATGGTGCTCTTTCCTGTTTGATTTCTTGAACGGTTTTTTGGTCAAAAGTAACTTCCATCTTCTTCAAATCTTCTTGGCATTTTTTGACTGTAGCCACATTTTCCTTAGGATAGATTGAAAAATATGCAGCCAAACCCATGCCACACAAAAAAATTATGACAGCTAGCGCGACCATAAAATGTGTTCGTTTCTTTAGATAATTAAGTAATTTTTCTTGGTTTAGCTTTTTTTTCATTTTTTATTTCTTTGAAAAGATTGATAGCTGAACAATCGCTATCACATTATCATTAGACACATTTGTTTCTGCGTTATCCTTTTTGATATCAACCCCCGTTACCATTACAATCCGGCGATAGCTATTTAAGTCACTAAGTAATTTCGTTACGTTCGCATAACTACCCTTGAAAGTTAGCTTCATTGGTAATTCATAATAGCCATCCTTACTAATCGTTTGACTATACTCTTGGTTGTTTGCTTTTCCTTTTAGGGTCTGCGAGCCAATTATAACCTCTGTCGTTGCCAACCCGTTCCCGGCCGCTGTTTGCTCTACGTCCGCGATAAAACTAGAAACATCTTTATTTTTGGGTAAACTTTCCGTAACTATTTGGCTACTGTCAGCAATCTTTTTAAGCTGTATTTCCAAGTTACTTAGAACATCATATTCTTTCTGAGCGTAGATTGATTCTGTTTGAGCCTTACTCATCAAACCGCTTTGATTAAATATAAAATACCAGCCACCAATTATAGAGACTACGATTAACACAAGAGACAAAGATAAAATTGTCTTTAGAAATGTATTGTATTTTTTTGCTCCTGGTTTCATTTTGTATTACTCGTTTTAGGTGACGGTGTTTTGCTGGTCGTAAAAGTCAGGACAAAAACCTTTCCATTGGCTTGATTTGCCCCAACTATTCCACCCTCAGCGATACTCTCCAGATCAATAAAGTAAAATTTATTGGTGCTAGTAAGTAGATCTCGAAACAAAACTATGTCTCGGTCAGTTTTGGCAACCCCCGTGACTGTAGACCTATTTTTGCTGTTATTGTTAATCTCAATAGATTGTAAACGAACGCCTGGAGGTGTGCTCTCCGCTATCTTTGTCAGCAGTTCATTCCAGTTAGTTCGACTGGCCTTAATCTTTTTAATTAGATTGAGCCTAATTGCTAGATCATTACCACTTTGTTCGATTTTTGCCTTTTGCTCAACTAGCGCTGTTGCGTATTTTTTTTCCGTAGCGTAGACATTGTGTTTTCCCCCAATAACAACCGCTAGCACTGTGAAGAAACCAGCTAAAATTGCTAGAACACACAAAACATATGCCAGATTGTTAACAATCTTCGCATTTTTCTTGGCATAATTTATTTCTTTTTTTATCTCTGGAGGAAGAAGGTTTAGCCTAATCATCTTTAACCCCCAATAGCGCCAGACCTATTGCGTTTGTATACATAGGCGCGTCCTCTTTTGGGACTGTTTTTATCGGATAAACAGAGATATTTGCCCAAGGATTACCAATCTCTGTTTGAATATTTAGCTT